>JACCDN011153425.1_pt1 | contig 30727 bp, 30 predicted proteins | sample 7441691 | NCBI WGS metagenome assembly JACCDN01 (sample SAMN15323439, study PRJNA562643) | freshwater metagenome | isolation source: river surface water | place: USA:Blue River Watershed | collected 2017-08-16 | reverse complement strand
GAATACGCACCAGCTAAACGCGGACAACCAGGCGATCGCATCTTTGTTCCTACAGATACTTTGGAACAAGTCTCTAAATATGTCGGTGGTGAAGCACCTGCCGTGCATCGCATTGGCAGTGGTGAATGGCAGAAAGCTAAAGGTCGCGCCCGCAAGGCAGTTAAGCAGATCGCTGGCGAGTTAATTCGCCTTTATGCAGCACGCACATCCTCACCTGGTTATGCATTTTCGGCGGATACGCCTTGGCAGCGTGAACTCGAAGATGCTTTTTCTTATATTGAAACGCCTGATCAGCTCTCAACCATTGAAGAAGTAAAACGCGATATGGAAAAGCCTTATCCAATGGATCGCATCATCTGCGGCGATGTTGGTTATGGCAAAACTGAGATTGCAATCCGTGCTGCATTCAAAGCGGTGCAAGACGGCAAGCAAGTTGCGGTATTGGTCCCAACAACTCTTCTTGTACAGCAACATGCCAAGACTTTTGCCGAGCGTTACTCCGGTTTTCCAATTCGCGTTGCTGGAATGTCTCGCTTTAACACCGCAAAGGAATCGAAAGAGATTCTCACCGAATTAACTGCGGGAAGCGTTGACGTGGTTATTGGTACTCACCGCCTGCTTTCGCAAGATGTTATTTTCAAGGATCTCGGACTTGTTATTGTCGATGAAGAACAGCGCTTTGGCGTTGAGCAGAAAGAATCGCTCAAAAAGATGCGCACCACCGTGGACGTTCTGGCTATGTCGGCCACACCTATTCCACGTACGCTGGAAATGGCGGTTACCGGTATTCGCGAGATGTCGACGATCACAACTCCACCCGAGGAGCGCCATCCGATTCTTACCTATGTTGGCCCAAGTGAAGATGCCCAGATCCGTGCCGCTATTCACCGCGAATTACTTCGCGACGGTCAGATTTTTTATATCCATAACCGCGTTGAGTCAATTGATCGCGCCGCGTCAAAGATTCAAGAGTTGGTACCAGAAGCGCGCATTCGAGTTGCCCACGGACAAATGTCAGAGGGCGCCTTGGAAGATGTAATACTCGGTTTCTGGAATCGCGACTTTGATGTACTTGTCTGTACCACAATTGTGGAAAGCGGGCTGGATATTGCAAATGCCAATACTTTGATTGTTGAGCGCGCAGACAACTTCGGACTTTCACAGTTGCATCAATTGCGCGGACGCGTTGGTCGTGGCCGTGATCGCGCCTATGCATATTTCCTATATCCACAAGATCAACCACTGACCGAAATTGCACTTGATCGGCTGAAAACCATCGCGACCAATACCGACCTCGGTGCGGGAATGCGTGTTGCGCTAAAAGATCTAGAAATTCGCGGCGCAGGTAATTTATTGGGCGGTGAACAATCAGGGCATATCGCTGATGTTGGATTTGATTTATATATGCGCATGGTCGGTGAAGCAGTTAACGATTACAAGACCGGCATCATCGACAAAGAGGAAGAAAGTTACGAGTGCAAAGTTGAGTTACCGGTAAATGCGCACCTGGCTGAAAGTTATGTACCTGGTGAGCGTTTGCGTCTTGATCTTTATCGTCGACTAGCTGATGTTGCAAAGCCAGAAGATGTGCAATCAATTCGTGAAGAGTTGCTGGATAGATTTGGTGAACTTCCTGAGGAAGCCGATGCGTTGCTTGCGGTCGCACAATTGCGTGCACTCGCTAAATCACAGGGGATCCGTGAAGTTGTTGCTACTGGAAAATTCTTACGCCTTGCGCCAATTACTTTGCCTGAATCACGCCAACTTCGACTTACCCGCCTTTATCCGGGATCGATTTATAAGGGCCCAACAAGTACAGCTCTGGTGACTCTGCCGAAAAACCCTGCATGGAACCCGTCTAAACCCACTGCAGAAATAGTGGATACTTCTCTCCTGACCTGGGTAACTGAGGTCGTCAACCAGCTAACGAAAGCGAGCACCACGTGAAGAAGATCCTTGTAGCCCTAACAATCGCAACTGGGTTGCTTCTAACTGGTTGTTCCCAAACAAATGAAGCTGCAACAGTTGGTGACTTCAAAATTACTCAATCTGAACTACAAAGCAGCATTGATGCTGTGATGGCAGAGCGCAAGAAAGTCGACACGACTCAGATGCAGCTCGAAACTGGCGATGCGCTTAATCGTGGACAACTCCGCTTCAAGATTTTGATGCACACCTTCGATGAGATCGCTAAAGAGCTGAAGATCGAAGTGACTTCAAGCCAAGTTGTAACTCGCAAGCAGCAGATCGCTGAATCTGTTGGTGGAGAAGCAGAACTTCCAAAGAATCTAGTTAATGCAGCTATTGCACCGCAGGATTTCGAAACCTATGTCCGCGCAATTTTGATCTCTGATCAGATCACTGCAGCGCTTTCAGCTTCTGGTGTTGCTGAAGCCGATGTTGCTACCCAACTTGGCCAACTTCTTACCGCTAAAGCGAAAGAGCTTGGCGTAAAAGTTAATCCACGTTATGGCTTCTGGGATCCTGAAGCCGGCGATGTTGTTGCAGCCGATGTAACCGGCGGCGCCGTAACTCCATCAGCTGAATAGCTTCGAGCCGATTTAGTTCGATGGCCGATTCAGAGCTACAACGCCTCGTTGAGGTAATGGATCGGCTGCGTTCACCGGGAGGATGCCCGTGGGATGCAGAACAAACCCACGAGTCTTTAGTTAAATACTTGCTGGAAGAGTCCTACGAATTTATCTACACCGTAGATTCAAATGACCGCGAAGGTATGCGCGAAGAACTCGGTGATGTACTTCTGCAGGTTTATTTTCACTCACGGATTGCAGAAGACCATCCAACAGATCCATTTTCTATTGAAGATGTTGCGCGAGCCATTGCGGATAAGTTAATTCGCCGCCACCCACATGTATTTGAAGGCCTAGAAGTTTCTGGAACTGAAGAAATTATTGATAACTGGGAAGAAATCAAGGCGAAGGAAAAGGGCCGTACATCAGCACTTGATGGCGTTGCACTTGCACAACCTGCACTGCCGCTAGTTGAAAAACTTCTTTATCGCGCCGAGAAATATAAAGTTCCAGTGGCGCTTAAGAAATATGAAAGTGATCAGCCGGCGACAAATGAGAGCGTAGGTGAGGCGCTAGCTTCAATAATTTCATGGGCGCGCGATAACGAAATCGACCCAGAAAACGCGCTGCGCCTATATGGCCGCCAGATCGCCGAGCAGATTAAGGCCGCTGAGTCGCGGTAGTATTGCCCCATACCGTTCAGCGCTGAGCGTGCTAAAAATCTAGTAATTCTTAGGAGATACCCACATGGCAATTATCGACGCAATCGGCGCACGCGAAATTCTTGATTCGCGCGGAAACCCAACTGTTGAAGTTGAAATCGAACTCGAAGATGGAACACAAGCTCGCGCAGCAGTTCCAAGCGGTGCATCTACCGGTGCATTCGAAGCATCAGAACTCCGCGATGGCGATAAGAAGCGTTACCTCGGTAAGGGCGTTCTTAAGGCAATTGATTTTGTAAATAACGAGATCGCTCCAGCAATTGAAGGTTTTGATGCACAAGATCAGCGCTTAATCGATAACGAGATGATCAAGCTTGATGGAACACCTAACAAGTCACGCCTTGGTGCAAATGCGATTCTTGGCGTATCACTTGCTGTTGCTAAGGCATCTGCAGAATCTGCTGACCTTTCACTCTTCCGTTATGTCGGTGGACCAAACGCACACGTTCTTCCTGTTCCAATGATGAACATCCTCAACGGGGGAGCACACGCTGATACCAACGTTGATATCCAAGAATTTATGATCGCTCCAATCGGTGCAGAAACATTCCGCGAATCACTTCGCTGGGGCGCTGAGATTTACCACGCGCTCAAGGCTGTTCTTAAGAAGCGCGGACTTGCTACATCTGTTGGCGATGAAGGTGGCTTTGCTCCAAACCTCGAAAGCAACCGTGCTGCACTTGATTTGATCCTAGAAGCTATCGAAGCTGCTGGATTTAAGCCAGGTAAGGAAATCGCACTTGCGATGGACGTAGCTGCAACCGAATTCCACGACAACGGCAAGTACAAGTTCGAAGGTTCACTTCGCTCATCTGAGGAAATGATCGCTTACTACGCAGAACTAGTTGCTGCTTACCCAATCGTTTCTATTGAAGATCCACTAAATGAAGAAGACTGGGCCGGCTGGAAGTCAATGACAACTTCACTTGGTTCAAAGATTCAAATCGTTGGTGACGATCTATTCGTAACAAACCCAGTACGTCTTGCTAAGGGAATCGAAACAGATACTGCAAACGCACTTCTTGTTAAGGTAAATCAGATCGGAACGCTTACCGAAACACTTGATGCTGTTGACCTTGCGCACCGCGCGAACTACCGCAGCATGATGTCGCACCGTTCAGGTGAAACAGAAGATGTGACCATCGCTGACTTGGCAGTTGCAACAAACTGCGGACAGATCAAGACTGGTGCACCTTCACGTACTGAGCGCGTTGCTAAGTACAACCAACTTCTTCGTATTGAAGAAGAACTCGCAGAAGGCGCTGTTTACGCAGGCCGCGCTGCCTTCCCACGTTTCAAGGGATAGTTAAGGCTTAAAGATGCGACGCGGGCGACGTAGTTATTCATCACGTCGTCCGTCTCGCCGTCTTTCTTCTAATCGCCGCCGATCACGTGGCAACGCACGGCCACTGGCACTAATTGCAATCATCTTCGTTTTCACTCTGACTCTTGCTCCACCAATAAAGAATTACTTCACACAGCGCGCACAGATCAGCGCACTCAAATCACAAGTAGTCACAGACCGCGCCGCACTCGATGCCGCTCGTGCTGAGCTCGAACTTTGGAAAGATCCTGATTACGTTAAATCACAAGCGCGCGAACGTCTGCACTTTGTACTGCCTGGTGAGCGCCAATACATAGTCACTGGCACTAAAGATGATCCAACTCTTCCTGATACAACAAAGGTAGTTTCACAATTACCAGAAGGCGCACCTTGGTATACCAAGTTGATCGCATCTGTCACAGAATCAGGGCTCTAATAATGAGCGATAAAGCAACAGAAAAAGATTTAAATTGCATCGAAGTCCAATTAGGTCACGCCTCGCGATGTTCACGCAATTGCCTATCGCTGTCCTTGCGGCAACCCAGCAGTAGTTGAAACTCCACCTCGCCTTAGCCACGGCGAACCATTCCCAACTTTCTATTACGCAACTTGCCCACGTTTAACGGCAGCTATTTCAACTCTCGAATCAACAGGGTTAATGGCAGAGATGAATGAACGCCTAGCCGTTGATGCTGAACTCTCTGGTGCGTATGCCGCAGCACATGATGATTACCTTGCCGCACGTGCTGCGCTAAAGATGGATGTTCCAGAGGTTGAAGGAATATCTGCAGGTGGAATGCCTAATCGCGTTAAATGTTTGCACTCACTTGTTGCACATTCTCTTTCAGCTGGCCCTGGCGTTAATCCACTTGGTGATGAAGCGCTAGCAAAACTTCCTGAATGGTGGAAAGACGAACCATGCGAGTAGCAGCCATCGATTGCGGCACTAACTCAATTCGTTTACTGATTGCAGATATTGAAGGCACAAGTTTTCGCGAAGTTACAAGACTCATGGAAGTTGTTCGTCTTGGACAAGGCGTTGATAAAACGGGTCAGTTCCATCCGGATGCAATTGCTCGCACATTGGCAGCAGTTGATTTGTATGCCGCAGAGATCGCAAAGCGCGGCGTTGAAAAGATTCGCTTCTGTGCAACGAGTGCCACTCGCGATGCAAGTAACCGCGATCTATTCATCGAAGGTGTTTTTGAACGTTTAGGAATCCGCCCAGAAGTTATCTCTGGCGATGAAGAAGCGCGCCTTTCATTTATGGGAGCAACAAAGGATTTACCAGCAGCAGATGGCCCATTCCTCGTTGTCGATATTGGTGGGGGATCTACCGAATTTGTTTTCGGTACCGAAACGGTTGAAGCAGCAAAGAGCGTAAACATTGGTTGTGTACGAATGTCAGAGCGCCACTTCACTGGAGATCTACCTGACCCAGGCCAAGTGGCGGCAGCAACTGAAGATATTGATGAAGCAATTGCCCAAGCAGCCAAGCTAGTTCCAATAACTACCGCCAAAACTCTAATTGCAGTAGCCGGCACCGCAACAACTGTTGCTGCCGCAGCTTTAGATCTGCCTGAATACGACAGATACGCGATTCATCTTTCACATATTCCAGCTGAAAAAGTTCACCAAGTTTCACAAGCCTTTATCAAGATGACCCGCATCCAACGCGAATCACTTGGCTATATGCACCCAGGTCGCGTCGACGTTATCTCTGCAGGTTCTCTCGTTCTCTCACGCATCATGCGCGCAACAGGAGCCACCGAATTCGTAGCCTCTGAATCCGACATTCTCGATGGAATGGCTTGGTCGCTTGTATAAATCGCTCGACCTGCTTGATTCCGCAATTGTTAAATGTAAGAAATGTCCGCGACTGGTTGAGTGGCGCGAAGAAGTAGCGGTAACAAAACGTAAAGCCTACGAAAACGAAAAGTACTGGGGAAAACCAGTTCCGGGTTTCGGTGCCGCAAATGCACAAATAGTTATCTTGGGTCTTGCACCAGGTGCACATGGAGCCAATCGCACGGGCCGCGTATTTACTGGCGATTCATCTGGCGATTGGCTTTACAAATCTCTTCATAAAAACGGATTAGCGAAGATCGCAACAAGCAAGAGCAAAGATGATGGCCAACAATTAATTAACACACGTATTCTCTGCGCAGTTCGCTGTGCTCCACCGGATAACAAGCCAACCACCGAAGAGAAGAACACTTGCGCACCATTTTATAAAGATGAGATAGCGCTACTTATGCCAACCGCACGATCCTTCTTGGCTCTAGGCAATCTTGCTTGGACAACTCTGCTTGCAACTCTTGTAGAACTCGGGTGTGAGATTCCAAAGCCGAAACCAAAGTTCGGCCACGGTGAGACCGCCATTTTCATTGGCCCAGATGCAGTAAAGCGAAAAATCATCGGCAGTTACCATCCCAGCCAACAGAACACATTTACAGGGAAATTGACCGAGAAGATGCTGGATTCAGTGATCAAAAAGGCAAGTAGACTCTGACCTTCGCATAGCCCCGATAGCCCAATGGCAGAGGCAGAGGACTTAAAATCCTCCAAGTGTGGGTTCGACCCCCACTCGGGGCACTTAGCTTCCCCAGTGCTTAGAGATTTTCTCCTTTAAGAATTCCGCGCTATCAATCATGTTCTGCATTCCATCCACGCCATCTTCGATGCTGACCCATCCAGTAAAGCCAACGTTTTTCAGGATAGTAAAGATTGCGTCGTAATCATTTAACCCTTGACCGATCACGCCATGCTTGAAAAATGAGACATATCCGGCTGTTCCGCCTTCTAACTTACGAAGCTCTTCAATGCTGCCTCCTGCAAGATGTCTGTCACTTGCACCGACGGTGAGAACACGATGCTTGACTCGTTCGAGCAAATCAAGAGGTTCCTCACCTGCTGCGATCGCATTCGATGGATCGAACTGCACGCCGAACCTAGGCGAATCGATTCTTGAAACTAAATCAACGAAGACATCTTCCATTTGAGCAAACTCTGGCTCAGTCCAGAAATCATCTTTGTAGTGGTTCTCAATAACCAAAATCATGTCGAGCTTTTCAGCTTCAACAAGGCACTTCTCAATGGAATCAACTACATAGCCCATGCCTTGCTCGTGAGTAATATCTTTGCGACGCTGACCAGATAGGACGCGGCAGTACTTTGCGCCAAGTTCAGCCGACATACGGATGCTATGAATTTCATGATCGACTTCTCTTTGGCGAAGATCTGGGTCAGGAATCGTAAAGTCGGGAGAACAGCACATCATCGGAATAACCATGCCAGTTGATTCGACGTACTTGCGAATTTTTGGCCAATTAGCTTCATCTTTAAAGTCGGCAAAATTGTTGTACATCTCAAGACCTTCAATACCCATGGCTTGAGACATATCGATCCACTCGTAAATACTTAACTTATCCGGCGCAACTAAATCGCGAATCCAACCTTTGGGAAATGCCGCAATCTTCGGTTTCATTATTAAGCCGGCTTAATTACAGATTTAATAAACTCGCCTGAAGACATCTTCTTGAACGCAGTTTCCCATTCTTCAACTGGAAATGTTCCGCCAAGAACTGGCGTTAAATCTAACTGCCCCGTTCCGAGCATTCGAAGAGCGCGCTCCCACATCGGCCAGTTGTGGCTAAATGAACCTTCCAGGCGAACATTTTTCTGAACGAGTTGATCAAGTGAGAAATTAACAGGTTGCGGACCCCAACCGACCTTCGAAATCCAACCGTTGGGACGAATGACATCAAGTGCAATTTTCAACGTGGCTGAAACTCCTGCTGCGTCTACGACGCCATCTGCACCAAGTCCATCGACTTCCATCGCCCAATCTTTTACATCTCCAATAACAACATCACAGCCATATTTCTTTGCCACTTCTAGTCGCGCCTTATCGCGCTCTAAACCAACGATTGCAACTTCTGCACCAGCAAGCTTCGCCATTGCTGCAGATAAAATTCCAATTGGTCCAGGTCCCAAAATGACAATTCGATCTCCGGGGCGAACATGTCCTGGTGCAATCGTTGCCGAATATGCAACGGCGCATGGTTCGGTCATTGAGGCATGATCAAACGAGACGTTCTCTGGAATCTTATGAAGCAGGCGTGCGGCGACTTTTACATACCTAGTCATAGCGCCATTAACGCCATAGCCAAAGCCCTTGCGACTTGGATCTAAGTTATATAAACCTTGGCGCGACATCGCACCTGACATATCTACAACTGCGGCAGTTTCGCTAACAACGCGATCGCCTTCTCGCCACTTGCCGGAAGCGACAACGTTCTTGCCTAGTTCTACAACGTGGCCCCCAAATTCATGGCCTAAGACAACTGGATAATTAACGGGCCAAGAGGCAGTTCCCTCCCACTGGTGCAAGTCAGAACCACAGACACTTGCTGCCTCGACCTGAATGATTACATCATCGTCACCACAAGTTGGACGATCTACTTCACGAACCTCAACGCTGTGAGGCTCAGAAGAGAAGTTAACTACCGCAGCTGATTTCAATTATTTTTCTCCCTTAACTTTTACATCACCAAAACCATGAACTGCTTCGCAAATTCTGCGCAAAACCTCTTCGACATCGCCAGCCCCTTGGCTAAATGAATCTGCATCAATTGCAAGTGGAGCACCGATCACTACAAGTGGCGCTCCATATGAAGGACAGGCAATTGCTTGCTCAAGTGATAATCCACCAACTGCTTGCACTGGAACGCTTACTGCATCGACGACTTCGCGCAGTTGATCAAGTGGATTCATCCAAGGTTTTCCGGCTGCTGCAAGTCCGCGACGTTCGTCATAACCAATGTGGTGAATCACCATGTCGCAACCAAGTTCTTCTAATTGACGAGCACCTTCAACCATATCGGGACAACCTAAATTATCGCCCATGACCATTACGCCATAATCTTTTCCGGCTTGCACAACACACTTAATTGTCTCTGGATGTGATCTGGCCATAACAACAACATGAGTCGCACCAGCTTTAGCCATCATCTCTGCCTCTAAATATCCACCATCCATTGTTTTTAAATCAGCGACGATTGGGTGGTTTGGGAACTCTTTTCGTAGCGCTCGTACTCCGTGCAATCCTTCGGCCAAAATTAAGGGCGTACCTGCTTCTAACCAATCAACACCTGCTCTAACGGCTGTATGTGCCATTTCTAACGCTTCATTAATATCGGTTAGATCAAGCGATACTTGAACAATTGGCTTCATGTTTGAAGTTTATTTAAAAAGCGCGGATCCGACCCCGCTCGGGCGTAATTATTATTAGCGGCCCTGAGGCTTGTATGGCTATTGAGCGTGTCCAAGCGCGATGGGGTGACAACCTTATGGCTCATCGCATGGCCCCGATAGCCCAACGGCAGAGGCAGTGGACTAAAAGATCCTCCAAGTGCGGTTTCTACCCCCACTCGAGGCACTAGTACGCGTTAACTTAATGTTTACAGGTTAAAAGGTTCGCAATATCACTTTCAGTCCTAAACTGCTCAAATGCGGATGTGGGCAAAATTCAAAGTAGCGATGGCAATCGCCCTGCTCTCTTCAATAATCACGCCGACCAACGCTAGTGCTGCACCGCTTGCTCCTGGTTTTGAATCTGTCACATTAGGTCTAATTGCGGATAACGATTTCGCAGCGTGGATGGGTGATGACAAAAATGTTACTCGATTATTCTGGCAGAACAATGTTTCTTGGTATGCCCAAGTGGATGCGATGTCCAATCAAGATGTCGTTCCGCAAATTGGCGAAACTTATATTTACGTTCTGGCAATGGGTGGCGATGGCTACAACGGTAACGCTGGTCAAGGAGGAAATGATGGTCAAGAAGATTGGGCCGGGGCCATCAATGGAAAAAGCTTGCTTAGTTATCCGGGTGCACAAGTAGCAATTGGGCGGACTACAACTGATGCTCGAGATCGGCTCCTTGACGGGTATTTACTTATCAACAGGTACATGGCCAATTTCGAAGCGTCTGCTGGTGAAATTGCTGGCGGAACTTTTTCTCCAACACTTGCAGAAGTCAGGGCAGGTTTAGAGAATGCTATTTGGTCGCCAGCAACCGAAACTAATCATCCGGCTATTGCTGACCCACGCACAAATTGCACAGTTTCATGTAATTCTGCAAGAGGAACTGGTTTTAACGGAAAAGGTTGGGATTTCCCTAATGGGAGCGCGGTTGTATTTCGCTATCCGCTTAGCGCAGCGCAACTTCCAGTAAGTGCGACAAATGGCCAAGTTGTTGTCGATTGGCAAGCCCCAACAGGCGGAGAGACACCTGTTGATTACCTTGTTGACTACAAAGAATCATCGGAGAGTGATACCGCCTATAAGAGTTTTTCGGTAGTTTCACATCCGACAACAATTGAGACGGTAACAGGTCTTACTAACGGTACCCCCTATACGTTTCGAGTGGCAGGTCGAAATGCCAATGGAATCGGAACTTATTCTGTATCTAGATCCGTTACGCCAGTAGGCCCTCCCACGAAACCTCTGAACTTAAGTTACGCAGCATTAGATGGTGCCGTTACAGTCAAATTCACTACGCCAGAAAATAGTGGCGGGTTTTCAATCGCTAATTACGAGTATTCAACTGATAACGGTAGTAACTGGACTGCGCTTTCGCCGCCGTCAATTTCAGATTCAATAACTATAAATGGGCTCACGAACTGGACTAACTATCAAGTAAAACTACGTGCCGTCACGCCTTACAGTGCAGGGGCGCCGTCTACCGCACTTTCGGTAACTCCCGGTGTGACTGTTAATCGAACCGTTACTTACTCATCTGGAACTCTGGATACGGTTTCTGGAATGCCTTCTGGCGGCACTTACACAGCCGGACAAACTTTCCCCGTTGCCGCTGCCCCAACTCGGTCAAACTTCAAATTCACCGGCTGGAGCGATGGCACAAATACTTATCAACCCAATGCGACTTACACGGTGGCAGCCGCGAACGTTAATTTAACTGCGCAGTGGCGTCAATCTTCTTTTGCAGGAACAAGTAACTCTGATATCGCTCGAGTATTAACTTGGAATATTGTGGGCAGTGAATCGGTAGACGCAACCGTGTCTTCTGACAGTGGCAATAGTTCTGTAAGAGTTGTCATTCCTTCGAATTCATTCGACTCAGGGACTGAAATTATTTTCTGGCGACTTACGAATCAAAACGTAGCCAAAACTGCAATTAATAACTCATATGACTTCCTGGTAAATTTTGCAATTTCATGGTCGATTGGTGACGATGTAAGTACCGCAAAACGTGTCTTAACCGCAAGAAACCCCATTCAAATCACGGTAAAGAATCCATCGATTGAGAAAAACGCTACAGCATGGATGATTATCGGAGGCGTAGCAACGAAAATTGGTACAGCCACTCAAGATGGTGAAATACGCGTATCGGTCACGGAAGACCCAATTATTACTCTGGCGAATGTCTCGGTAGCCGACGCACCTACTAGCAGCAAAGATAATTCGTCTGAAGCAGCAAGAATCGCGCGGGAAGCGGCAATTGCTGATGCGAGAAGAGACATTTTGCGAACAATAAAGGAAGGAAAGCCGATAGTAATAAAACAACTTAATGCAGCAGAAATTAACGGCGCCACTGAAAAAAATATTTCTGCAATTAACGTTGATATCTTAAAACTAAGTGAAAGTACAAAGGAACAAATTTCCTCTGTTGAGAAAATAGTATTTAAATATTTAACAATTGATCGAGTCGCACGCGGTGAGCGAGTTAATTTTAGAGATTTAGAAAGCCTCGGCTTGATTTCTGCAGGCTCCAATCACAAATCATCAATCACGATCGCCTTGCGCAAAGCTGCCTCGATTCAAGTAGATACCTTCGATAAAATTGAGGGTTTTGTAAACGCGGTTGAAAAGAAGTTCAGTGACCGCAAAGCCGCTCTCCTTGCTCAAATCGCCCGCATCCAAGCGCTCCTTGGGCGCTAAGTACGCTCATTTTGAGCGCGACCCGAACTTTGGAATGAAATTCTCAGGTTTATGGTTTTAAATAGGGCTTACCTACCTCGCCCCGAATGGGGGGAGATTTCCTAGAAAGGGAAATTAGTGCGCAGTTCAAATCCAGTTCTATCTCGTTCGAACCGTGGTTTTGCTCAAATGGATCCAACTCGTTTGGGTAACGATTCACTCGAAGCAACATACGCAGCACCAGCAGCATCATCAATTCGTACCGGTCGCATGACCATGGACGATGTTGTTATGCGCACCGCAACTTTATTTGCAGTGTTGGTGGCAGTCGGTGCCTTTGCATATGGCGCTAACAGCCCAGGTCTTGCACTTGTTGGCTTCCTCGGTGGTTTTGTTCTTGCAATGGTTAACACTTTTTCCAAGAAAGTTCGTGTACCTCTAATCGTTGCTTATGCAGCAGCGCAAGGACTTGCACTCGGAACAATCAGTCGCATCTACAACGAAGCGTATTCAGGCATCGTTGGCCAAGCTGTCATCGGAACACTTTGTGCATTCGGTGGAATCTTGGTCGCTTACCGCAGCGGCAAGATCCGCGTAACTCCTAAGTTCACTCGCATCATGCTCGGTGCGTTGATGGGCTACATGGTCTTCTCGCTCATCACAATCTTCACTGGTCGCCCAGGCGGAGCAACTGGTCTACTCGTAGCCGTTGCTGCTGTTGCACTTGCAACATTCTTCCTAGTGCTTGATTTCGATCAGATTGAACGCTCTATCGCTGCTGGCGCTCCACAACAAGAGTCATGGCGCATGGCATTTGGCTTGATGGTAACAATCGTTTGGTTGTACCTAGAAGTTTTGAGACTGCTCTCAATTCTTCGTAATAGTGACTAATTGATTAAAATTAGTTAAGAGATTAACTAGATTGCCCGAGATGCGAAGCCCGCGTCTCGGGCAATTTTGTTGCCACTAAGACCGCGATAAGCATTAAACCGGCACTTACTGCGAAAGCAGGGCGGAAGCCGTAATGATCGGCGATAAAGCCAAGTGCAATTGGTGCAACCATCGCGCCGGCATCTCCAGACATCTGGAATAAAGCGATTACTTGGCCGCCTTTACCTTTCATTACATCGCCCACGATTGCGGCAGTTGATGAGAGGAAGATCGAGCCAAAAGCCCCAATAACCATGGAAAGTATGAACATCCAAGGCTGCACGGTTCCAACAAGAACTAGAACAGAAAGAGTTAGAAGCGATGTGCCCATGAGCGCTGCAAACTTGCGACCTCTTGAGTCAGAGAGCCCGCCCGCTTTAATCAGAAGCAAACCTTGAATGACAGATGAAATTGTGAAACCGAGGCCAAGATAACCAGCGGTTGAATTCATTTCCTCAACCATAAACAACGGCAAAATCGATCGGCTCATGCCGAAGAGAACTGAGGCGCTGCAGAATGAAATGGTTAGCGCAATTAAGTAGGGCTTGATCGCTAGCGCTTCACGAATAGATGTTTTCTCTTGTACTGATTTCTCTGTTGGCCGTGCTGCAAGAACAGAGTTGCGAAGCAAGAAACCACCAGCTGCGCTCGAAATAACAAGAAGTACGCCATATACAAGCAGCGGTGCACGTAATGAAATAGCGGTTAAGAAACCTCCGATAACCGGACCAGCCATCATTCCGACTAAGAAGCTGCTGTTGTAAAGAGATTGTGCACGTGCCCGCTTTGAGTCATCTGTCGCGCGCAACATGATCGAACCTGCGGCAACCGAGAACATCGAAGATCCAAGACCGCCTGCTGCGCGATAGATAAGCAATTGCTCGTAGTTCTGCGCAAACGCAGCGGCAAATGAAGAGACAGCCACAAAGCCAACTCCAGCTGTGTAAACCAGGCGTTCACCAAACTTATCTACAAGCTTTCCAGAGAATAAGCCGCTGGCAAAACGCGCAAAGGCAAAGGCCGAAATAATCGAACCAACTTGCGCATTGTTTACACCGAAAGATTTAGCGAATAACGGAATGGTTGGGGCGATGATGCCGAAGCCGACTGCCACAAAGAAAGAGGCAAAGATAAGCACACCAATCTCGCGCGGAAATTCCGCAACTGGATTGGTGAACTTAAACTTTGTTTTTTCGTTCAATTGAGATTAACCGAGTGACTCGCCAGCGGCTTCTTCGCGCGCTGCTGCGTAATCCTTATTTGTGCGAAGCGGCGTTTCGCGAAGGAATAGCGCTAGCAAGAAACCAAGGGCGGTAATTGGCGCAGCAGTTAGGAAGACCACATGGAAAGAGTTAACAAATGACTCCAGCGCAGTGGACTGAATTTCTGGTGGAAGTGTTTGCAATACGGCAGTGTTGTTTTGAATTCCTTCAAGCGCTGCCGGATCAAATCCCTGGACTGCAGAAGGATTGGTGGCGGCCAAGCTCTTGAAATTATCTTCCAAGTAGAATGCCAGACGATTGGTAAGAATCGTTCCAAAGATAGCAGTACCAAATACGCTACCGAGTGAACGGAAGAAAGTATTTGAACTTGTAGCAACGCCCATATCTTTGAAATCAACAGAATTTTGAAGTGCGATAACAATGGTCTGCATTGAAAGACCAAGCCCTGCGCCAACCAGAATTGCATAGATTGATAGCTGCCAGAAAGGCGTTGTTGTGCTTAGCGTTGACATCAAAACGATGCCAATTGTCATCACGACAGTTCCAATTATCGGGAAGCGCTTGTAGTGGCCATGCTTGGTAATGGCTTTACCACTGTAAATAGAGGTAGAAACGATCCCAAGCATAAATGGAATCAACTTTAAGCCTGCTTCTGTTGCGGTATCACCCTTAACAACCTGCAAGTAAAGAGGCAACATAACGATTGCACCGAACATACCTGCACCGATAATGAAACCAAGTGCTGAGGTTAGAGAAAAGGTATGGTTCTTGAAAAGCGAGAGTGGAAGAATTGGTTCCTTAGCTTTTCCTTCCCAGAATAAGAAAATCAACGTCAAGAGAATACCGATTGTTAAGTAAGTAATTGTTGTTGAATTGGTCCAGCCGCGTTCTGGTCCGTATATTGAAACGGCGAGCAAGGTTGATGAAACTGCTGCAACCATTAAAAGAGCGCCAAAGTAATCAATCGTGTGATCACGCTTTACTTTAGGAATATGAAGTACGGCAGAAGTTATGGCAAGAGCTGCGATACCAAATGGAATATTGATGTAGAAAATCCAGCGCCATCCTGTTATTCCAAGGATTGTTGCGTTATCTGAGAAGAAGCCACCGAGCAACGGACCAGCTACAGATGCCAGCCCCCAAACTGCTCCGAAGTAGCCTTGATAGCGACCGCGTTCGCGTGGTGGAACGATGTCGCCGATGATTACGAAAGTTAGCGCCATTAAGCCACCAGCGCCTAGGCCTTGAATAGCGCGAAAGCCAATCAACTCGGCCATATTTTGTGAAGCGCCAGCGAGGAAAGATCCAACTAAAAAGGTAACGATTGCGAATTGAAAGACAACGCGACGACCGTAGATATCTGAAATTTTTCCGTAAAGTGGCGTAGAAGCTGTTGAAGTAAGTAGGTATGCGGTAACGACCCAGGTGTAATGGTTTAGACCATTAAAATCTTCAACGATGCTCTTTAGCGCTGTTGAAACGATCGTCTGATCGAGTGCGGCTAAAAGCATGCCGGTCATGAGTCCACCAAGGATCACCATGATCTCTTTATGGGTATGTTCTTTGACTGGTCCGTTATTAGACATGGGCTACCTCTTCCGCGAAAGCGTTTAATGGTGATTTATTTACTAAAGCAATAGCGGTAAGTTTACTCTGTGAAATCAGTAATCGCGGAAGACCTTGTAAAAACTTATCGAAACGGCGAAGTTCGCGCCCTTGATAATTTATCCCTCGATGTCGAAGAAGGCACTGTATTAAGCGTTCTCGGCCCTAATGGCGCCGGTAAGACGACATCTGTGCGCATTCTTGCAACTTTGCTTCGCCCTGATTCAGGTCGCGCGATGGTTGGTGGAATCGATGTAATCAAGCATCCTGAAAAAGTCCGTGAAGTAATTGGACTATCAGGTCAATATGCAGCGGTCGATGAGATTTTAACGGGCTGGGATAACTTGGTGATGTTTGGTCAGCTCTACCACTTAGGTAAGAAACAAGCGATTGCTCGCGCTGATGGACTTCTTGAACGTTTTTCACTTACTGAAAGCGCAAAGCGCCCAATTAAAACTTATTCCGGTGGAATGCGCCGTCGCCTCGACCTAGCGGCATCCCTAATCGTTAAGCCAAAAGTTTTATTCCTTGATGAGCCAACAACTGGACTTGATCCACGAGGGCGCCAGGAAATGTGGAGCGTTATTGAAGAGTTGGTTAAAGGCGGAGTTACCTTGCTTTTGACTACTCAATACCTAGAAGAAGCCGATCAATTGGCAGATGAAATTGCAGTGATTGACCACGGAAAAGTTATTGCGCGTGGCACATCTGATGCGCTTAAGAAGCAGGTCGGCGGAGAACGCTTAGAAATCGTTGTTGAAGCACATAACGTGACCAAGACAATGGAAGTTGTTTCAAGTATCAGCGGAAATAAAGCATCGCTCGATGAAGGCTTACGTATGGTTTCAGCACCTGTTTCAACCGGTGCGACAGCGCTTATCGAAACTCTTCGTTCATTAGATGATGCTGGCATTCACCCACTAGATGTAAGTCTCAAACGTCCTTCTCTTGATGATGTTTTCCTTTCTCTTACTGGCCACGCAGCCGAGGAGAAGAAAACCGAAGAAGTCGAAACTGTCGGACGCAGAAAGAAGGCTAAGAAATGAACGCCTTTAAAGACACCATGGTTATCACGCAACGTCAGTTGCGTTTACTCACTCGTGTTCCAGAAGTTTTAATCTTCTCAACGATTCAGCCGGTGATGTTTGTACTTCTATTCCGCTATGTATTTGGTGGCTCAATAGATTCAGGACAGCCTGGGGGATATGTGCAGCTCTTGATGCCCGGAATCTTTGTGCAGACCGTTGCATTTACTTTGGCTGGCACCGCATCGGGACTTGCAGAAGATTTGAAGAAAGGTTTGATCGACCGATTTAGATCACTGCCGATCTCGCAATCAGCGCTCGTTGTGGGTCGCACACTTGGAGACTCACTGCTGAACATTGTTGTTCTCGCTGTTATGGGTATCGCAGGTTATTTAGTTGGCTGGCGTCCATCTTCAGGCGTAGTTAACGTTGCAATCGGGTTCTTATTCTTATTGCTCTTTGGATACGCACTTTCTTGGGTCGGAATCTACGTAGGTCTCTCTGCATCAGATGCACGAGTAGTGCAGAACGTAAGCTTCCTAGTGACCTTCCCGCTTACATTCTTATCTAACGCTTTTGCACCAACCACCGGAATGCCACGCCCGCTGCAGTATTTTGCGGAGTGGAACCCAGTCTCAACGATGGTTGCTGCTTGCCGTGAACTCTTTGGGCTTGAAAACCAGTTTGGTGCAACCGCTGGTTCGTTTCCAAGTGAGAACCCATTGCTAACTTCATTTATCTACATGATTATCATCATGGCGATATTTATCCCAGTTAGCGTTAGAAAATATAAGCGCGCGGCAGATTAAGAAATACTTAGTGAGATTCGCGGGAGATATGTTCTCCGCTAGAACCAACTAAGAAATCAAGATCGCAACCAGTATCGGCCTGCATTACATGGTCGATATATAACTTCTGCCATCCGCGTGCCGGTTGAGCAAAGCCATCAACTGTTTGAGTGTTTGGCTTACGTGCCGCAAGTTCAGCATCAGAGATATCGATATTTAAGGTGCGAGCTTCGACATCGAGTTCGATGATGTCACCAGTCTGCACAAGACCAAGTGGTCCTCCCGCAGCAGCTTCTGGTGCGACGTGCAAAATCACTGTTCCATATGCAGTTCCGCTCATGCGACCATCACAGATGCGCACCATGTCGCGAACGCCTTTTTCGAGCATCTTCTGAGGCATCGGCATATTCGAAACTTCCGGCATTCCGGGATAACCCTTTGGACCGCATCCACGGAGAATCAAAACTGAGTTTTCATCAACATCAAGATTTGGATCATCGATGCGCGCTTTGAAATCTTCAATGCTGTCGAAGACCATTGCTTTACCGCGGTGCTTTAACAAGTTGGCACTTGCCGCAGCCGGTTTAATCACTGCGCCAAGGGGTGCAAGATTTCCGCGCAGAATTGCGATGCCCGCATTTGGTTGCAATGGTTCTTTGCGAGAACGGATCACATCTGCGTCATAGATTTCTGCCTCAGATAAACCTTTAACTAAAGGCGTTCCGAGCACTGTGATCGCCTTTGGATCAAGCAGATCTTCAAGTTCCTTTAATACTGCTCGTAAACCACCTGCGCGATGAAGGTCTTCCATTAAATATTTGCCGGCAGGCTGCAAATTAACAAGCAACGGAACGTGAGAACCAGTGCGGTCGAAATCATCGAGCGTTAGGTCAATACCTAAGCGGCCAGCAATCGCGAGCAAGTGCACAACCGCATTTGTTGAACCACCGATACCGGCAAGTGCAACGATGGCATTTAAGAATGAACCTTTCACCATGATGTCACTTGGCTTTAAACCTTCATGCACCATTTCGACGATGCGGCGACCTGATTCTTGTGAGTACTGAAGCAAACGGCTATCCGGTGCAGGTGTTCCGGCGATACCTGGAATAACCATTCCAAGCGCTTCCGCCATTATTCCCATAGTCGATGCTGTTCCCATGGTGTTGCAATGTCCGCGGCTTCGGATCATCGCGGATTCTGAATCTAAGAACTTTGCTTCGCTTAGTTTCTTGGCGCGAACTTCTTCGCTTAATCTCCAGACATCGGTGCCGCACCCAAGCGGTGTTCCTTGGAAAGTTCCAGTCAACATCGGCCCACCTGGAACAACAAGTGCTGGAATATCAACTGACGATGCAGCCATCAACAAAGAAGGAATCGTCTTGTCGCAACCACCAAGAAGCACAACTCCATCAATTGGATTTGCACGGATCATTTCTTCAGTTGCCATCGCAGCCATGTTGCGCCACAACATCGCAGTAGGGCGAACCTGAGTTTCTCCAAGAGAAACAGCTGGCATATTGAGCGGAACTCCACCGGCCTCCCAGATGCCGTTCTTTACATGATCCATCACTTCATTTAAATGAGAGTTGCAAGGAGTTAGATCTGAAGCGGTGTTTGCAATAGCGATATGAGGGCGGCCATCAAAGGCATCTTTCGGCAGTCCGCGACGCATCCATGCGCGGTGAATCAAACCATCACGGTCTTTGCCGCCATACCAATGGGCGCTACGCATTTAAAACTCCTTTGATTGCACGCTATCGGTGCATATATCGGTTTGAGTATAGTGACGGCATGAAGGCCCTGACTATAACTTCGCCAAAAAATTCAATTGTTGAAGAAGTCCCAGAGCCAGTAGCAGGGGATAACCAAGTAGTCGTTGATGTAACGCGCGCTGGAATCTGTGGAACAGATCAAGAATTCTTCACTGGCGAAATGGTCTATCTCCATAGCAATCAAGCAAAGTATCCAGTTCGCATCGGCCACGAATGGTGCGGTGTTGTTTCTGAAATCGGCAAAGGTGTTAATCCCAAGTGGCTTGGTCAACGAGTCACAGGTGACACGATGCTTGGGTGCGGAACTTGTTATCGCTGCACCTCAGGGCGCCAACATGTTTGCGATGATCGCTTTGAAATTGGAGTTCGCAACGGTTGGCCTGGCGCTTGTGCTGAAAAAGTTCTAGTTCCAGAACGCGCACTTCATGCACTTCCAGATTCAATTGATGATGCAATCGGTGCGCTCATTGAACCTGCTGGTAATTCACTTCGCGCGGTTGAGGGAGCACTCGCTGGTCCAGGAAAAGAAATCTTGATCTACGGAACCGGAACCATCGGACTTCTCTGCGCACAACTTGCTCAAGCAGCAGGTGCCAACGTTCACTTGGTTGGACGCAACGAACGCACCATAACTCTTGCGCAACAACTTGGAATCAAAAACGCTGCCACAGAATTCTCTAAACCGCGCACTGGCTTTGACGGAATTATTGATGCCACAAACCATAAATCGATTCCGCATGAAATGGTGCAAGCCGTCGAACCTGGCGGTCGCGTTGTTTACATCGGTATCTCTGGTGAACCAAGCCTTATCGATTCGCGTGATCTTGCTCTTAAAGATGTAACCGCGGTGGGAATTCTTTCGGCGTCTCCCGGACTTAAAGGTGCAATCGAAATCTTTGCTCGCGGCGAAGTTGACCCTCGCCTACTTATTGCAGCAACCATTTCGCTGAATGAAGTTCAAGATGTCTTTATGGGTAAGCGTCCAAATGGCGCTGGCGATGGCCCAAAGATCCATATCGATCCTCGGATGAAGTAAGGAATATAAATGACCAGCACTTCATCAGTTGAATTCAACGGCCAAGTAGTCGTTATCTCAGGGGCTGCAACTGGAATCGGTAAAGCCAGTGCGCAGTTAATCGCAGCGCGCGGTGCAACTATCGTCGCACTCGATTTCAACGCCGCAGCGCTCGGCGAATTAGCGAGCGAACTAAAGCTTTCAGCTAGCCAAACCCACGTCTGCGATATTTCTAGCCAAGAACAGATTGATAAAGCGATTTCAGCAGTGCTAAAAGACCACGGCAAGATCGATGCGTTGATTAACACCGCAGGAATCGTTGGCCCATCAAATACAACAGTCGAAAATGTTAATTGGACAGATTTTGAAAAGGTTTTGCAAGTAAATCTCTACGGAGCAATCTGGCTTACCCAAGCGGTAATTCCATCAATGAAAGAAAAGAAGTACGGACGAATCGTTCACTTGGCATCTATTGCAGGCAAAGAAGGAAACCCAGGGTTATCTCCTTACAACACCTCAAAGGCCGGAATGATCGGCTTTGTTAAAGGTGTGGCAAAAGAAGTCGCACCACACGGAGTTGTTATCAACGCACTCGCTCCTGCTGTTATCAGCACGCCTATGAATTCAAATACCAGCGAAGAGACTCTGAAATATATGATCAGTCGAATCCCAATGGGGCGCGTTGGTCAGCCTGAAGAAGTTGCCGAAATCGTTGCCTTTATGGCTTCCAGCGCATGTTCATTTACAACAGGCTTTACTTTTGACGCTTCCGGCGGAAGAGCTACTTACTAAGCAGCGAATAAAAGTAACGTTTTCCCTAGATCTTTTCAGGATTGTGGTTAGTATCGATACATGAAACGTATTCTCTTGGCTCTTGTGTTCGGTTTTACAACTTTGACGTCCACTCAACCGGCAGCCGCAACTGAGGCGTGCGCTGCGTTAAACGTTGGATTGCTAGCGGATGACAACTTAACCGTAACCATGAAATCCATTGTGATTACCGAAAAAGCAGGCTCAAATTTACTTACAATTACATATAACCAATTGAATGCGACCTCAGACAAGAAACTTGATGAAGGATCTTTCAAGTTATTTTTTGCTGATGGATCTTCTGAGCCACAATATGGAGGTTTTAACTACTTCTTCCCTGCGGATACGAGAGATCGCACATATTCATGGGAATACCTAAAAACCAAAGAACCTCTTGTTATTGAATATAACGCTGGATTCTTCGCAGCTAAATACGACACAACAAAACTGAACTGGGTGCTGCCTGGAAAACCTTGCAACCTTGTTCCAACGCCACCTCCGGTGGACTGGACTGGTAAGCAACGTTATACAAGCGATTTAGATTATAAGTTGTGCGCAAGTGCAGCTGAGATTTCAGGTAGTAAACCAAATTGTGGCCTAGATCCCGCAGTAGCTCGAGCAGAAGCTGCAGCGATCGCTGCTGCTGCAAAAGCCAACGCCGCCGCAAAAGCTGTCCAGGATAAAATCACCACGGTTAAGGCTCAGACGATAACTTGCATAAAGGGCAAGGTAACTAAGAAAGTTACTGCTGTTAAACCAAAGTGCCCTGCTGGCTACAAGAAGAAGTAATTAATAAGCCGTTGCGGCTTTAATCTCGACTTTGATTTCCTTTCCGTTAGGTGCGGTGTAAGAAACGGTGTCACCGATCTTTGCGCCCATGACGGCAGAACCAAGTGGAGATTTTTCGCTGTAAACACTTAGATCACCGGTAGAAATTTCACGTGAACCAAGTAAGAATTTTTCTTCATCGCCCGCGATGATTGCGGTGATGACCATTCCGGGACCAACAGTGCCATCTGCGGATGCTGGTGGAGTTCCGATGTGTGCGTTCTCGAGCATCTGCTTAAGTTGGCGAATACGCGCTTCCATCTTGCCTTGTTCATCGCGCGCAGCGTGATAGCCGCCGTTCTCTTTTAGATCACCCTCTGCGCGAGCAGCCTCAATCTTTGCGGTGACTTCTTTGCGACCAACGTTTTCGAGATTCTCGAGTTCGGCGCGTAAGCGATCAGCGGCTTCTTGGGTGAGCCAAGTTTGTGGGGTACTCATAAGGGGCAACGGTATACGAAGTAATTATTCGGCGCGACAACGGGCGATGCTCGCCGTTACAGGCGCAGAACGTGCGGGAATAACGGTGATCTGTTGGGATAAACGCTCACCCGCAGGGATGGTGTCATCGATTTGGCCGACCACGCTTTTATCTTGATCTAAAGCTTTCAAAGTGCATATAACAACTTGGTCTGGGTCACTGCGATTAATTGAATAACGCATAGAGATTTCTTTTTCGCCGGTTACTTCAAATGAAATTAATTGGCTACTGATTGCTGGGTTTGCATGGTGAAGTCCCGCCCAGAAAACCCACAGGAGTCCAACAATTGCGAGCCCGAAGGCATAGGCAACCCAGCGATTTCCGCCAGTTTTTCCGTAGCGTTCTTCGTAGGAGAACTCTTCGCCTGATTGCATGGGATGATTATGGCATGCAAAAAGATGTAGATATGGGTTGGGCTGGATCTCTTACTGTTTTGATTCTTTGCATCACTATTGCAGTTCTGCTGCGCAGTTTCTATAAGCGCTACACACGCATGATCAAGCGCCAAGATGAAAACCCAACTGACAATTAAAAAGCTCTTTCAAGGTGCGGTGGTTATTTCACTTGCGCTGATTTTTATTGCTTTAGGTAATTGGCAGTTAGATCGCTCTTTCGTGGTTAGAGAATTAAATGCTGCTGCCAAAGTTATAGATCCCAAGATTTATACGCTGGACGAATTAGCAACTCCATCTGTGACATTGGATTCTAGAAATGTAAATAAGAGCGTTTCCCTTTCAGGGTTTTATGTTGCAAATTTTCAAGCACCTGTTCAAAAAGATATCGATGGCCAAGTAAGTGATTGGGAAGTTGGCTTGCTGCAGGTTGATGGCTCGGATCCAAGTGCTGGAATATTGGTAGTACGTGGATTATGGGTAGATCGTATGAAAAACCCAGAAGTTGCAATGTCGACCCGAGTTGAAATTGTTGGAACTATGCAGCCACATCAAAACGATGATCGTGCTGAAAATGTTCCTGGCGTGATTTCACGACTTGATAGCAGTGTGATTGTGGGACTGGCTGATCTTGAGTTATATGACGGTTTTATAGTGGCAAAGTCAGAAATTACCCGTGATGGTGAATTGACCCGCGACCGAGTTGTGGCAGCGCCGCCAGTTTCTAAAGTAGCTGGGTATTACTGGCAACATATTTCTTACGTAGCAATTTGGTGGCTGATGGCCGCGATAGTTCTTTACCTTCCCTTCTATCGCCGTAGTATTGCTCCATGACAGGTGCAGTTAAGCGTTTTCGAGTAATGGCGTTGATCGCCGGAGTTATGTCACTTCTTCTCTGGTTTGTGGATCTGCCGGTGGCTTACCTATTTAATAACGAAGACTGGAAGGCGAAAGTCGCCTGGATCCCCTTTGTTCACGGTTGGGTTTACGCCGTTTATCTCTTGGCGGCGCTGCAGTTTTCGGTCAAGGCTCGTTGGGAGCTGCGCCGCGTTATCTGGCTAGCGTTGGCGGGAACCTTGCCAATCGCTTCATTTATTGCAGAGCGCAAAATTGTTAAGACCTATTCGTAACGCAATTAAATCTGCGCTCTATCCGCTCTATGAATCGCGGATTGTTAAAGATTTAGATTTCTCAAAAACTCCGCGCCACGTTGGCGTAATCCTCGACGGCAATCGTCGCTTTGCGAAAGAGAACCCGAGTCCGATTGATCCAAAGGGTCATCGCCGCGGGGCGAGCAAGATCGTGGAATTTCTTGGTTGGTGCGATGAGGCCGAAGTTGAAGTCGTGACCTTGTGGTTGTTATCGACTGAAAACTTCAAACGCACCCAGGAAGAGCTTGATGGTTTATTGAAGATTATTGGCGAGACCGTTGATGAACTCTGCGCGACAGGTAAGTGGAATATCAAAGCCGTTGGCGCACTTGATCTCTTGCCACCTTGGCTAAGCGAAAAATTGGCGAGCTTGCCGCCGGTAGTTGACGGTGGCGTTGAAGTAAATGTGGCAATTGGTTACGGCGGCCGGCGCGAGATCGTCGATGCGGTTAAGGGCTATCTGCAAGATAAGAGCGCACACGGTGGAACACTGGAAACTGCAGCCAATGAATTAACCGCCGATGAAATCTCGAAGTTTTTATATACCGCTGGGCAACCCGACCCAGAGCTTTTGATCCGGACATCAGGTGAACAACGCCTCGGTGGCTTCTTGTTATGGCAGAGCGCCTTATCTGAGTTCTATTTCTGTGAAGCTTATTGGCCAGACTTTCGCCGCGTAGATTTCTTGCGTGCACTCCGCGCTTATTCGCAGCGCCACCGTCGCCTCGGGGCTTAAATCATTAGGGCGTGTCGCACTAAAAAGTTGTGACCAGAGTTCTATCTTTTTCTTGTCAGAAGCAATTTCCGGTGCGGATACAACTAAAGAGAATGCGAGAGATGGCCATTGGCTACTCCAGTATCTTCAAGTAAGAAGAAAAACTCTATAAAGACTTATGTAATAGATACCAGCGTTCTCCTGGCAGACCCCAATGCGCTCTCGAAATTTGAAGAGCATGAAGTAATCATCCCGATAGCAGTTATCGGTGAGCTAGAAACCAAGCGTGACCACCCAGAACTCGGCTACTTTGCTCGAGCCGCACTTCGCACCTTGGATGATTTGCGCGTAGCTCACGGCCGCCTGGATCAGCCACTCGTTATTACACCTGAAGGCGGCACGCTTTCGGTCGAGTTAAACCACACGGATTTGAGCACCTTGCCCCACGGTTTCTTGCGCGATGGCACCAACGATTCACGCATCTTGGCGATCTCTAAAAACTTAATGTCTGATGGAAAACAAGTTGTCCTGGTGACCAAAGATCTGCCGCTTCGCGTAAAGGCATCATCAGTAGGCGTTGAAGCGCAAGAATATTTAGCGGAGCTTGTATCCAATAGCGGTTGGACCGGAATCGAAGAGGTCGATTGTGGCCACAATATTATTGACGAGCTCTATGCCTCAGATCGCGCCGACCATGAATGCGCACATCAGTTGCCAGTTCACACCGGAGTCGTTCTTCATTCCGAAAAAGGCAGCGCACTTGCTCGAGTAACCAACGACAAACGTTTGCAATTAGTCCGCGGTGATCGCAACGCTTTCGGACTTCACGGTCGCTCAGCCGAACAACGCATCGCCCTCGACCTTTTATTAGATCCCGAAATCGGAATCGTTTCACTTGGCGGTCGCGCCGGAACTGGAAAGTCAGCGCTGGCACTTTGCGCCGGACTTGAAGCGGTTATGGAAAAGCGCCTCCATAAGAAAGTTGTAATTTTCCGCCCGCTCTACCCAGTTGGCGGACAAGAGCTCGGTTACTTGCCGGGCAGCGAAGGCGAGAAGATGTCGCCTTGGGCCCAAGCCGTTTTCGACACTTTGGGCGCTCTGGTTTCTGAAGCCGTGATCGAAGAAGTCATGGCGCGCGGACTTATCGAAGTTCTGCCGCTAACCCATATCCGCGGCCGCTCACTTCATGACTCTTTTGTAATCGTTGACGAAGCCCAGTCGCTAGAACGCGGCGTCTTGCTCACCGTCCTGTCGCGAATCGGCCAGTCCTCTCGCGTTGTCCTGACCCACGACGTCGCCCAGCGCGACAACCTGCGCGTTGGGCGCCACGATGGCGTCGTCGCCGTCGTGGAAACCCTCAAAGGTCACCCGCTCTTTGCTCACGTGACCCTGACCCGCAGCGAGCGCTCGCCGATTGCGGCGCTGGTGACCGAGATGCTTGAAGGGCCAGTGGCCTAACCCCCTTATTTAAATCTCACAGTCACAATTCGGACATTACGGACTTCGCCCTAACTGAGCAGGACTTTTGCTCGTCCACAGATAAAGACTTTCCTGAGAATTTCCGCCACACGCAGGGCTTAATTTGCGACAGGCCCTCACCCTTGCCACCCTTATGGCATTCCCCGCAGGTCATCAACCTATTTTTAGGTCGATAGCCCACGGGCCAAGGCAAGCAAACTAGCGAGAAAGGTAGGGACAGAGATGGCAACGCTTAAGGCAAAACTTTTGGGCAACTTCAAATCCCGCGCCCTTTGGACTTTGGTTGCCACCTTCATCCTGACAACCGCCGCCCAACCAACGGCAAACGGTCTCGACTTCCCGACAACAACCAGCCTTGCTCTACCGACTTCAGCGAAGTTGATGAAATCCGTCAGCTTTAACAACGAGGTCGATCTCTCTGAAGGCGCCGCGCTTTACACCCAGCTAGATCAGAAGGCTGAACTCTTCGCTTCGCAGATGGCTCTGGCAGCCGCGGTCAGCCAGCAAGTTGAAATGGCCCGAACAATTATCGGCGCTAAGAAAGTTGCAAAGGCGATCGCACTTTCAGAATATGCCTGGGGCGAAGATCAGTACCTATGCCTAAACCGTCTTTGGACTAAAGAGAGCCATTGGAATTACAAGGCTCGCAACAAGCGCTCTGGCGCCCATGGAATTCCGCAGGCTCTTCCGGCTTCGCGTATGGACGTTGTCTCAACCGATTGGCGCACCAACCCGGTCACACAGATCCGTTGGGGACTTCGCTATATCGAGGCTCGCTATGACAACCCATGTAAAGCATGGGCCAAGTTCAAGCGCAGCCGTTATTACTAAGAATTAAATCTCGGGCTTCTTGCCGATAGATAAAGGCTTAGAAGTTTCAGAAAAGAAGTCATTGCCCTTATCGTCGACAACGATAAATGCTGGGAAGTCCACGACATCGATCTTCCAAACTGCTTCCATGCCGAGTTCTTCAAAATCTAGAACTTCAACTTTCTTGATGCAATCTTGGGCAAGACGAGCGGCAGGTCCGCCGATTGATCCTAAGTAAAAACCACCGTGTGATTTACAAGCATCAGTAACCGCCTTTGACCGATTTCCTTTTGCCAGCATTAAAAAAGATCCGCCGGCTGCTTGGAATTGATCAACGTAAGAATCCATACGGCCTGCAGTTGTTGGTCCGAAAGAACCTGATGCGTAACCTTCAGGAGTCTTGGCTGGACCCGCGTAATAAACGGCGTAATCCTTCATGTACTGCGGCAAACCCTTGCCGGCATCGAGCCCATCTTTAATGCGCGCATGTGCCAAGTCGCGGGCTACGACGATTGTGCCAGTGAGTGAAACGCGAGTTTTTACTGGGTGCTTAGAAAGTTCAGCGCGCACCGCATTCATCGGCTGATTTAAATCAATCTTTACAACGTTATCGTCGAGATGTTCATCGGTTGTCTCAGGCAAGAAATGTGCTGGTTCTGTCTCGAGTTCTTCTAGGAAGATGCCGTCCTTAGTGATCTTCGCTTTTGCTTGACGATCTGCCGAACACGAGACTGCGATTGCGATTGGCATAGATGCGCCGTGACGCGGGAATCGAACAACGCGAACATCGTGGCAGAAGTACTTGCCACCGAACTGTGCACCGATACCAAGTGTGCGAGTTAGTTCTAGAACCTCTTTTTCAAGTTCGATATCGCGGAAACCATGGCCGGTGGCGGCATCTCCAGATGTTGGAAGTGAATCTAAATACTTAGTACTGGCTAGCTTTGCAGTCTTAACTGTGTGCTCGGCGCTCGTTCCACCGATAACAATCGCCAAGTGATACGGAGGGCATGCTGCAGTGCCGATGGAACGGAGCTTTTCATCGAGCCAGGCCATAAAGGACTTGGGATTTAGAACAGCTTTGGTCTCTTGATACAAGAATGATTTATTGGCGCTGCCGCCGCCTTTGGCGATAAACATAAAGTTGTATTCGTCTTGATGGTCAGAGTCGACAAAGATTTCAATCTGGGCGGGCAAATTATTGCCGGTGTTCTTCTCATCCCATGTGGTGACAGGAGCCATCTGCGAATAACGCAGATTTAACTTTGTGTAGGCATCGTAAATTCCTTGCGAGATCGCGACTTCATCCTTAGAAGTGGTCAATACATATTGACCCTTCTTGCCCATGACAAGTGCGGTGCCGGTGTCTTGGCACATCGGCAAAATTCCACCTGCAGAAATGTTGGCGTTCTTGAGCAAATCAAGTGCCACAAAGCGATCGTTAGGAGATGCCTCTGGATCCTTCAAAATATTGGCTAGCTGCTGCAGGTGTTCTGCGCGCAGGTAATGTGAAATATCGTGGATCGCAGTTGCGGTAAGTAAAGTCAAAGCTTCAGGTGCAACTTGCAAGAATTCGCGATCGCCAAGCTTGATGACACTTACGCCATCTTTACCTAAGTTGCGGTACTTAGTTTTATCTTCACCAATCGGCAGTAAATCTGAGTATGAAAATTGTGGAGCCATTATTCAGCCGGCTTCTTTGCAGCATCTAACTTCTTCTTAGCTCCGTCCAACCATTCTTGGCAGATCTTGGCTAACTCTTCGCCGCGTTCCCAGAGCTTTAACGACTCTTCTAAAGTGGCGCTGCCATCCTCGAGTGATTCGACGATTTCAGCGAGCTCATCGCGAGCTTCTTCATATGAAGGTTTTCCATCTTTAGCGGCCATGGGTTAAATCTACTCTTTCATTCTGGTTTAGGTTCAAGAACACTTGCACGTGCTTCGCCCTTGGCGGCCCGGATACGCAGCACAGCGCCAGCCTTTAACTTTGTGGCATCGCGCACAATATTTCCGTCATCGCTTTGAACTACTGAATATCCGCGGTCCATCGTTGATTGCGGTGAAAGCGAACGTAGGTGAGCGATCACGCCCTTGATCTCTTTCTTCTCGATTTCTAAGAGCGCTTTAAATCCACGGTGAGAACGATCGCGCAGCGCGTTTAACTCATCCACGCGAACTTTGACCATAACGCTTGGGTCTTTCATCACTGGGCGATTGCGCAGCTGAGCGATCTGATTTAGCTCGTAATCAATCGTTGAAACTAAGCGGCGATACATGCGATCACGGATCTTATTTATATCGGCGATCTCTTGTTCAATATCAGGCACCACACGCTTTGCCGCATCAGTAGGCGTTGATGCACGGTAGTCGGCAACTAAATCAAGAAGCGGTGAATCTTTTTCGTGTCCGATTGCGCTAACAATTGGGGTTTCACAACTGGCTGCCAAGCGAACCAAACTCTCATCGCTAAATGGCAGCAGATCTTCGAATGATCCACCACCACGAGTAATTATGATGACATCAACATCTTCGATACTTTCTAGCTCGCGCAGCGCCTCGGATACTTCAACGACAGCTGCAGCACCTTGAACTGCTACTTCGCGAATTTCAAATTCAACTGCCGGCCAACGACGTCGTGCGTTTTCAACAACGTCTTTCTCGGCATCTGTATTGCGACCGCAGATCAATCCGACTTTGCGCGGCAATAGTGGCAGAGCAACTTTGCGATCTGCGCTAAATAAACCTTCTGCCGCCAAAAGACCTTTAAGCGCTTCAAGTCGCGCCAGAAGTTCGCCGACTCCAACTTGGCGAATCTCTTTCGCCGACATGGTGAGTGAACCATTTTTAGTAAACCAAGATGCTTTGGCATGAATAACCACGCGCGCATTTGCGGGCAATGGTTGAACGGCAGCTAAAACGTTTTTGTAACACATCACTGAAAGGCTCATATCAACTGAGGTATCGCGCAGGCGCATAAAGGCCATTCCACCGCTGCGTTCGTTGAGTTCTGAGATCTCGCCTTCAATCCAAATCGGGCCGAGGCGTTCTACATATTCTTTGATCGCCTCAGAAACCACCCGAACTGGCGCGGGGGATTCACTTGAAGTTTCGAACATGGGGCGAGCCTAATAGACTCACCCACATGGCTAAGAGAGTTCTCCTTGCAGCGCCACGCGGATATTG
>JACCDN010445865.1_pt1 | contig 30729 bp, 33 predicted proteins | sample 7441691 | NCBI WGS metagenome assembly JACCDN01 (sample SAMN15323439, study PRJNA562643) | freshwater metagenome | isolation source: river surface water | place: USA:Blue River Watershed | collected 2017-08-16 | reverse complement strand
TAAAAAACCCCAGCCGTGGAGGGCTGGGGTTTTGTGGCTAGTGAGGGATTCGAACCCCCGAAGGCTGAGCCGGCTGATTTACAGTCAGATCCCTTTGGCCGCTTGGGTAACTAGCCATTTGCCGAACTCTGACCCGAGGGTCAACGAACATGCTTGCCTAGTTTAGCCCAATTACTGCCAGCGGTGAAATCGGTGCGTCAGTTTGCCTGATTTACACAACTCTGACAATCTTTAGTGAAGCGCTTACATAAATTTCAGTATTTACAGAAGGTAGTCATGGCAGGCATCGAAGACGTTGCAAAACTTGCAGGAGTTTCAACTGCTACCGTTTCGCGTGCGCTAGCCGGCAAAGACCACGTATCTGAGCGCGCACGCCAAAAAGTTGAAGCCGCAGCGGCAGAACTTGGATATGTTGCATCTCACTCTGCCTACACACTGGCTACCGGCCGCAACCGCAACATCGGTGTGATCATGCCCTATGTTGACCGTTGGTTTTTTGCCACGATGCTCGAAACCATGGAATCGACATTGATTGAGCACGGCTATGACCTGACTCTCTATAACCTCAGTGGTGGCAAAATGCAGCGCGACAAAATCTTCAAAGACTTTCTTGGGCGAAAGCGCGTAGATGCCCTACTCTCAGTAGCTGTGAACCCGAGTGCCAACGAGCTCGAAACACTGAATCGTTTGCAGCGCCCGGTACTCGGAATAGGTGGTCCTATCCAGGGCGCCAGAAGCTTGGCGATGAACGACTTTAGTGCGGGCAAGCTTGCCACCGAACACTTGATTTCACTTGGCCACCGAAAGATTGCCAATCTTGGTGGCTACACCGGCTCTGACCTCGAATTCAACCAGGCAAACTTTAGAACCCTGGGGCACCTAGATGCTCTCAAAGAAGCAGGCATCACCCAGAACCCGGCCTGGAAGATGGAGTGCGACTACACAATCCCTGGCGCCTTCTTTAGAACCAAGCAACTACTTGGTGACCCACGCAACGCTCCAACTGCGGTGTTCTGCAACTCAGACGAAATGGCCATCGGTGTGATTATGGCAGTCAAAGACCTTGGATTACAGGTTCCGCAAGACGTCTCAGTAGTAGGCATCGACAACCATGACCTGTCAGAGTTTTTTGGGCTCAGCACGGTGAACCAGCGCGTTAGAGAGCAGGCAAAAACCGCCACCATGTGGTTGCTTGAAATTCTTGACGATGCCGACCCAGATGTTCGAGTGAACCGTCACGAGTCAGTTGAGTGGCCGGTTTCACTGTTGGTGCGCTCAAGCACAGCCCGCCCGGCAACCGACGCCTAAGCCACGGATGACCTGAGCCTCGGTAAACTAACCCCATGGCTGATTCAACATTCGACATCGTAAGCAAAGTAGACAAACAAGAGGCGTCAAACGCACTCACCCAGGCTCAGAAAGAAATCGAGTCTCGCTATGACTTCAAAGGCGTAGGCGCAGAAATCGACTGGAGCGGCGAGAAGATTCTGATGAAGGCTTCGAGCGAAGACCGTGTGCGAGCTGTACTTGACGTTTTTCAGTCAAAGCTAGTCAAGCGCGGAATCTCTCTGAAGAGCTTTGTCGATGGCAAGCCTTATGCATCGGGCAAAGAATACCGCATCGAGGGTGAACTAAAAAACGGCATCGATCAAGAGCAGGCCAAGAAGATCTCAAAGATCATTCGTGAAGAGGGCCCGAAGAGCGTCAAAAGCCAAATTCAGGGTGACGAACTTCGCGTGCAAAGCAAGAGCCGCGATGACCTGCAAGAGACCATGGCATTGCTAAAAGGCAAAGACCTAGACATTGATATTCAGTTCACTAACTTTAGGTAGTGAACCAAACGGTTGGTACTAACTTTAGGTAGTGAATAAAAAAGCCCCGGGCAACCGGGGCTTTTTTCATCCTTGAAAATTCACTCTTGAATAATTGACATGGCACCGGTGGCAGGAAAAGCGTTGGCTGCCGCCTCGTTGCTCTTGGCTCGCTTGGCAACCACGCCGGCGATAAGCGCTGCGAACAACATCATGGTTGTCGGGAAGATAAATGCGATTACCAGCCCAGCACTTTCGGCAAGCGCGCCGAGGGCAATCTTTGCGACCAAAACTACAAGAGTGTTCACTAAGCTCATGCGAGCTAACACCTGTGCCGTGTTCAGGCCCTTCACATAGCCGGCTGCGCTAAAGAACGACGGCACTAGCGGGGCAGTCCCCAGGCCGGCAAGAGCAAACAGGGCTGATGCAACAACGAGTGCGAGGGTTTTATCTGTGCTCGAAATAAGGGCGCCAGCCAGCACACCAGACATCATCGCGATTGAACCGAATAGGCCACCGATTCGCGAAAGGTCACTGATGTGAAACCGCTTGGTCAAGCGGCCAATGCTCAGTCGACCAATGATCATTGTGGTTGCGAATGCTGTGTAAGGAATAGCTCCTACGCCTGGTTCGAGACCCATGGTGGTCTTTGCAAAAACGGCGGACCAGTCCATCATGGCAAGCTCACCAAATACTCCGGTGAACAGGCCTGCAGCCAAAAGCCAAACCTGCCCCGGTGATTTGAAGAATGGAATCTTTTTTGCGGTCGAGGGCTTGCTAGCCTTTGCAGATTTTCCGTGGCCGTCTTCAGCACCACTTAGCATTTTGCTTCCGGCCAAGAAGATCACCAATATTCCGACAAGCGGAATCAAAGTTAGGTGGATGGTCAAGGGCATGAAGGTCGCAAAGAAGCCCGCGATACCGGCCGAACTTGCGGCGCCAATACTCCAAGCCGCGTGGAACTTTCCGATGACAACTTTATTCAGGGCTTTTTGCAAGGCAACCGATTGCGAATTAAGCGCAATGTTCAGCATGCTGCCAGCAAATCCCATCGCGGCCTGCAGCACAAAAAAAATGAACGGCGAATTAGTGAAGGCTAGCGCCCCAAGAAAAGCTGCCTGAAGCGAACCACCCACGATGGTCATTACCTTGGTGCCAAATCGCGAGATGAGTCGGTTTGTGAAAATTAGTCCGAGAATTCCGCCCGCACCGGCCAAACCAATTATCAAACCCCAAGTAGTAAAACTGACTTCTAGCTGTTTGATAAGTTCTGGGATGCGCGGCAAATAAGTTGTCTGGACAAACCCTTGGATAAAGAACATTGCCAAGATTGCATTTCCAACAGTCTTGGCGCGAGCCGAGGTTAGTGCCATTTTGAACTAGTTGGTTCGATCAACGACGGCTTGGGCAAACTGAGCTAGGGCATTCTTAACCGAGCCCTCAGGAAGAATCTCGAGTGCCTCGACTGCCTCGTCAGCCCAACGCTTTGCCTCTAGGTATGAAAGCTCTGCTACTTCGTGATTGCGCAGTCGAACAAGCGCCTCAGTCAGTTTGTCGTCGTCTTCAAGGCCAGCTTCGATAAAGGAGAGCAAACTCTGAGCCTCAGAATCACCTGCTGCTGCAGCCTTGCGCAAAAGCAAAACTGGCAAAGTAGGCACGCCAGCGCGAAGATCTGTGCCCGGAGTCTTGCCTGATGGTCCTGCCTCAGAGATGTCAATCACGTCGTCGATTAACTGAAAAGCAACGCCAACTTTTTCGCCATACACACGAAGGGGTTCTTCGTATTCAGCTGGTGCTCCTGAGAGAACAATTCCAAGTCGAGCCGAAGCCGAGATAAGTGAGCCGGTTTTATCAGCCATTACCTGAATGTAGTGTGCGGTTGCATCCTCAGTTTCTGAAGGACCAATCGTTTCGTGCAATTGACCTAGGCACAGGCGCTCGAAAGTATCGGCCTGCAGGGTCAGAGAAGCTTGACCTAGGTGCGATCCCACCTGCGATGCTCTCGCAAACAAAAGGTCTCCGGTAAGAATCGCAACTGAGTTTCCCCAGATAGTTTGCGCGGTTGGAACACCACGACGGGTTGGGGCGTCATCCATGACATCGTCGTGATACAAAGTTGCCAGGTGGGTCAACTCGACGACTACAGCAGCGTCAAGAACGTCTTGGCGGGTTGGGTCACCTAATTGAGCAGCTAAAAGAACAAGCGTTGGGCGCACGCGCTTGCCACCGGCTTCAACCAGGTGGCGGGCAGATGCACCGGCGATTTTGTCGGCGTGCGAAGTTGCTGATAAAAGCTGGTCTTCAACAAGTTCAAGGCCAGATTCGAGTGACTTTAGAAGCGCTCGATCAGCAACCTTGCGCAGCTGCTTAGGCAGAGAAATGCGGCTCACTTAGCAGCCTTCTTAGCGGCCGGCTTCTTGGCGGCCGGCTTTTTCGCGGCGGTCTTCTTGGCAACTGCTTTTGGCTTTAGCCCGCGGTGAATCGCGACTGTGCCAAAAGTTAGGTTGCGATAGGCAACGCTCTCATAGCCAGCTTTGCTAACCATCAGACCCAAATCGCGTTGATTCGGCCAAGCCAAGATTGACTCAGATAGGTAGCCATAGGCGTCTGGGGCTTTGGTTGCGATTGCTGAAAGAGCGGGCAGCACACGCTTTAGGTAAAACTCATACAGTGGCTTGAGAACTGGGTTCACTACAGTTGAGAATTCACAGATTACGATTCGGCCGCCCGGTTTGGTAACTCGGAACATTTCGGCCAGCGCTTTATCGACGTTCACAACATTTCGAAGCCCGAATGAGATTGTTACTGCGTCAAATTCGTTGTCAGCAAATGGCAGTTTGGTGGCATCAGCAAAAACAAATTCAATCTCAGGGTGACGCTTGCGACCAACCGCCAACATGCCCTCAGAGAAGTCTCCGGCTACCACCTTGATGTCAGGACCGGTAAATGCCACAGAGGATGCGCCTGTTCCGGCCGCAAGATCAAGAATTTTTTGGCCGGCTTCAGGAAACACTGCGTCGCGCACAATTTTGCGCCAGCGACGATCTTGACCAAATGAGAGCAAGGTGTTGGTTATGTCGTAAGTTGGTGCCACGTCGTCAAACATGGCTGCTACTTCTGCTGGCTTTTTAGCCAAATCTGCTTTGCTCACAAGGTCAATCCTACCTTTGGCTTGAAGCACCTAGCGGGGCAGACTGATTATTCGCCGTAGAAGTAATCGTTGGTTTCACCCGAAGTCTTGCGCCTGCGAACTGCACGCACTGTCATGACGGCACCGAGCCCAACCACTCCAACGCCAACGGCGGTTAGACCCGCGCTGGCAGTTTCAAGAATTTGCTTTTCTGGAGACTTGTGTGGTCCGCGAATTCCAGTAGTGTCAATGTTTTTACCTGACTCTGGATCTATTCCACGCTCTTCTGGAAATTCGCCAGGCTCACGATCGCCATGGGGGCGAATGATGGTCGGCGGAACAACAAGTTCGGCGTCAAAGGCACCTGCGTCGTCGTCATCTGAATCTTCAGAATCATCACTGCCGGTTCCCGAGTCGTCTGAGCTGTCGTCGCTGGAGTCTTCTGAGTCTTCTGAGTCTTCTGAGTCTTCTGAGTCTTCGCTGTCTTCAGACTCAAATTCTTCGTCTTCTTCATCCTCGAGATGAACAACTGGCATACCTGCAATAAAGCCAGATCCAGCTGTGCTGGCGGTCAGTGTTTTAGCACTCGCTGCCGATGCGCCAAATAGCCCAAAGAACGACAAGGCCAGCGCAACAAGCATTGAAGCGATTCGAGACTTGCGCATTCTGACCTCCTTTGCGGGCGTAGTATTTTTTTACAAGTTCTAGTTCAAGTTCAGGATACTGACCGCCAATAGGTTGGCACCATGTTTTCGGAGCCTTCACAGCGAACACACAGCCAGAGAGGAATGCGTTGAAACTCGCTCTCTCTACCCAAGAAATCACTATTTCTGGGTTTAGCCTGATCGACCATCTGCCTGAAAATCCGCTGGCATTCATCCGTGCCGGTGGCGGAATAGTCGGCTTCGGCGAGGCAGTAAAACTGACTAGCAAGGCAGGCGCGAACCGTTTTGCTGACCTTGGCGGTCAATGGCAAACATTGGTTGCCAATTCTGAAATCAATGATGACCTGAAACTGCCTGGAACAGGACTGGTAGCTTTTGGAACTTTCGCTTTCTCTGATTTGAGCGAGGCAGAGAGCGTTTTGATTGTTCCACGTGTGATTTTGGGCGAGCGAGATGGTCGGGTGTGGTTGACCAAAGTCTCGGTTGTTGGCGAGCCCAAAACTGATAATCCTGACTTTTGGTCTAAACCCGGCACCTATTTTGAGAACCCTGCGGTCGAGCTGGTGCCAGGCGAGGTAACCCCAAACGACTTCAAGCATCTGGTTCGAGCCGCTAACGCTGGAATATTGTCTGGCGAGTTCGAGAAGGCTGTGGTGGCCCGCGACTTGATTGCCAAGGCTCCAACGTATTTTGATCTGCGAACAGTTCTTAAGCGAATGGCCCAGGCCTACCCAACCTGCTGGATCTATTCGGTTGATGGCCTGTTTGGTGCATCACCAGAACTGTTGGTTCGCGTTTCACACGGCCAGGTCTCTGCTCGTGTGCTTGCCGGCACCGCCGGCCGAGGCACCGACCCTCAGGTTGACCAGGCAATTTCAACAGCCTTGGCGGCATCTGAGAAGAACACAGCCGAACATGCATTTGCCGTGAATTCTTTGGTGAAGGCTCTTACCCCGTTCTGCAAAAATGTAGACGCGGATGAAAAACCCTTCAGCCTCGCATTGCCAAACCTATGGCACCTAGCCAGCGATGTTCACGGTGTTCTCAACGAAAACTCATCGGTACTTGATCTTGCGGCTGCATTACACCCAACCGCGGCTGTGGCCGGAACACCAACCAAAGCCGCGCTGTCATTCATTCAAGAATTTGAAGAGACCGATAGAGGTCGCTACGCCGGGCCAGTTGGCTGGATCGGCGCTGATGGTGATGGCGAATGGGCTATTGCCTTGCGCGGGGCTCAACTCGCCGAAGGCAAAATCCGTGCCTTTGCTGGTTGCGGAATCGTCGCCGGCTCAGACGAACTGGCTGAGCTGGCCGAAACTGATTTGAAATTTAGACCTATTCGCGAGGCTCTTAGCTAAGTCGAACATCTATGAGAACACGGCCGGTTTTTGCCAGGGCCTCGTCTAGCTGGCCAAGGTTATCAACTCGTTCGTATGCCCAACCATAGGCCTGGGCCAAGTGCCACAAATCAACGTTTTGTGGTGTTGTAAAGAGTCGCTCGAAGGTTTCGCTATCTAGGGTTGAAGCCATCTCGAGACCACCGAAAATAGAGCCGCCGTTATCGTTGCCGACAATCACCTGCAGGTTTAGATCGCCATCAAGGGGGTCGATGACCAGTGAACTGGCGTCGTGCAACAAGGTTAGGTCGCCCAGCAGCACACGAGTAGTTCCCTCGCGTTCGATAAGCGCAATGCCGGTTCCGGTCGCAACCGTTCCGTCAATGCCGGCCAAGCCGCGATTAGAAAAAACACGGATAGCCTTCGCCGGTGCCCAAGCATCGGCTTCACGAATCAGCCTCGAGGCACCAAGTAGAAGCTGGTCGGCACCGGTGTTTTTCTCCCAAACAGCTTCAATCAACGCACGGCGATCGAGCACATCTGAGCCATTGTGAACAATTGCGGCATCGGCCTGACGCCAACGCTCAAGCCATTCAAAATCAACTTCGTCGTCAACGGTGATTTCGTCAACCACGTGACTTGCTCTACGCGAAACATCAAAGTAGCCCATGGTCTTGCTTCTTACGACTACAACTTCAACGTCATTATTGAAAAGCAATCGAATGACGGCACGGCCGAGAGTTGGCTTGCCAAACACGATCACGCGAGAGATGTCACCTGAAAGTTCCGGATGATTCTCGAGCAGGTTACGGTACCCGAGAATTACGTTCGAACCCATTCGAGCACCTGATGAAGGTTCGGCAAAAAGCGGCCAGCCGAAAGCCTCAGCAAGTTCAACTGCATCGTCACCCGCGCCTGCGCCGGCAACCACAACCGTTGGGCGATCAGCCGACAGAACAGCAAATTCAGGATTTGGCTCATAGATGTCTGGCAGTGAAATGCGAGGGTTTAATTCGGCGGCATTAGGTGACGTAGCAGAAAGTGGTTCTCTGAAGGCAAGGTTTAGCTGAACCGGGCCAGGCTGCTCACCCTCATAACCCATGGCGCTTGAAATGGCATTGACCGCAATCTGGGCAGCCTCGAAGATTTCTCCATCGTTGCCGTTAGGGGCTGGCACGTCTAGGCACTCGCGAACAGCATCGCCAAAAATACCAATTTGATTTGTAGTTTGGTTGGCTCCAACCCCGCGAAGTTCGTGGGGGCGGTCTGCTGTCAAAAGAATCAGCGGCACACCCGAGTGATTAGCCTCTAAAACAGCCGGGTGTAGGTTTGCTACCGCAGTTCCCGAGGTGGTAATGATCACAGATGGCTCACCGCTGATCAATGCGGCGCCCAAGGCAGTGAAGCCGAGACTTCTTTCATCCAAGCGAACCCTGAGGTCAATTTTGCCGGCTTTGGCCAACTGCCCAGCAGCGATTGCAAGAGCCTGAGATCTTGCACCCGGAGCAATGAAAAAATTGCGAACACCCGCCTTGGCCAACGAGGCCAAAAGGTGCGCCGCAAAAACCTGTGCTGGTGAATTACTACTTTGAGTCATCATCACCTTTGGGCTCTTGATCAGAGTCTGGTTCTGGGTTCTGGTTGTTTAGCTTCTCGCGAAGGTCTCTTAAAAACTGCGGGTCGTCATCTGGCGCGAGCGTGATTGTTTTAGAACGTCGCTTTTTGTCTAGCGCGTTGCTGATTGCATAGGTGGCGGTGAAGATCAAAAGAATGCCAACTGCGATGCCTACAAAAACTAACCACTTCATGGTTTAACTCTAACCAGACAAAAACTTAGACTTATTCCATGAAGAACCCTTGGATCAACTACATCGTCCTTCGCGTGGGCCTGTTTGCAGTGCTCTTGACCATCATGTTGCTGGCTTCATTCCCACCGATTTTGGCAACCCTGTTTGCTGCCGCGATTTCACTCTCGATCTCACTTTTGTTTTTTGGCAAGCAGCGCAGTTCAGTTTCTGAGGCAATTGCAAGGTCGGTAGAAAACCGCAGAAAGAACGTTTCTGACACCGACAGCGCCGTTGAAGACGACGCAGTTGATTCAACTAAAAAGTAATAGCAGCCAGGCCGTAACCGAATAGAACTGCAAAAACCAATGCGGCAATGCTGGTCAGTTTTAGCGCCAAAATAAGTTCTTTTGCGGTCTCTGCAGAAGCCACAATTAGGGTTACCGGCAACACAATCAAGACGCTAACCCAGGCAAAAAAAGTTACCGGGTAAAAGAACGGGAATGGCGCCAAAATAACAAAAGGCATCCAGAGCATCAGCATGAAGAGCGCTTTGGCGGGCTTGTGACCAACCTTAACCGCCAACGTTGACTTGCCGACCTTGGCATCAAATTCGCGGTCACGGATGTTGTTGACCATCAAAACCGCTGCAGCAAAGAATCCAGCTGCGACACCACCCATGAATGAGTTCAGATCAAACTGACCGATTTGTATAAACGCTGTGCCATATGCGGCAACTGGGCCAAAGAAAATGAAGACCACAATCTCGCCGAATCCTGAATAGCCATATGGGTTCTTTCCGCCGGTGTAAAACCAGGCTGCAGCAATTGCGGCAGCGCCAACTGCAAGAAACCACCAGTGCTGCGTGAAAATCACGATAAGCAGACCAAAGACAGCAGCCATGGCAAAGAAAGCAAAGGCTACATATTTGACGGCCTTTGGCTTCACTGAATTTGAACCCGTCAGGCGGAGTGGGCCGACTCTCTGAGCATCAGTGCCTCTAATGCCGTCTGAATAATCATTGGCGAAGTTCACTCCGATTTGAAGAAACAGCGCTACCAACAATGCCAACAAACTGAGGTTGGGGCTAAAAGACTTGGCTGCGATTGATGCACCAATACCGATTGCGACCGGAGCGATTGCCAAAGGCAGGGTGCGCAAGCGTGCGCCTTCAACCCAAAGTTTTGCCGGGCTGAGTTTCTTCTTTGACATTAGTTCTCCTCGAAAATTTGCTTGATCGCAAGCAAGTCGTGCTTGCCCGAGTTTAGCTTTGGTAGCGCGTCAATGCGCAAAATTCTGACTGGTCGACCTGCTGGGCCTAGGTCATCGGCCAAGGCGCTGGCGATGTCTTCAGAAACCTCAGGGCTGCCTACAAAGGCTATTCCCACTCGTTGCCCCCATTCGCTGTCTTCAATTGCCGAGGCTGCCAGCTCGGCAACACCAGCCACTTGAGCAGCCAACTGCTCGACCCGGTCTAGAGATATTTTTATGCCGCCAGACACAATTACGCGGTCGATTCGACCAAGAACCTCAAGGCGACCATCGGCATACACAATGCCCTCGTCGTTGGTGAGATAAAAACCATCGGAATCAGTTTCAACCTTGGCTAATACCGGGCCTCTAATGGCAATGCGCCCTTCAACTGTTTTGAGTTCAACACCAGCCAGGGGTTGCGAGTTATAAACGCAGCCGCCACAGGTCTCGGTCATGCCGTAGGTGATCACGATGTTGACCTCGAGCGCACGAAGCTTATGCACCACCTCGTCTTGCGGCGCCTGGCCACCAACCAAAATTGCGTCAAAGCGTCGAAGCTGCGAGAGCAAGAATTCATCATGGTCGATTGCCTTGGCCAGACGAGCCAGCTGAGTTGGCACCAGCGAGGTATAGCGCCGGTCACCCGTCATGTGACGTGCTGAATTTGAGAAGGCCTCTGGGGTGAAAGGAACTGAGGTGTTCATCATCACTGGCTGGGTGCCGGCAAGAACCGATCTCGTCAGCACATTAAGACCGGCGATGTAATTCAACGGCAGGGCTAAGAGCCACTGAGCGGTTCCTTCAAACGAACCGAGTGCAACCGCGGATGCATTGGCCGACGCCAGCAGTGCTTCACGAGAAATTTCGATTCGTTTTGGGGTTCCGGTTGAGCCTGAACTTTCAACAATTAGGGCTACGCCTTCAGGAGCTTCATCGGGTAGGCCAAAAGTTTCAGGCATTTTGCCGTTCACCTCAGGTGCGGTTACGAATAGGGCTAACTTGCCATCTAGAACATCGGTCATTGCGACCAACGCGCCGAAAGTGTCGTTGGCTGCAACCAGCTTTAGAAGTGCCAAGGGTATGGCGACCAGTCTGGCTCGCGCTTCTGCAAGAACGAATCGCGCCCTTCAACAGCCTCGTCTGTTCCATAGGCCAGCCGAGTAGCTTCACCGGCAAAAAGTTGCTGCCCGGCAATGCCGTCGTCAACAGCGTTGAAGGCAAACTTGAGCATACGAATTGACTGCGGTGACTTGCGAAGAATTTCGGTGGCCCACTCAACGCCAACTGTTTCAAGTTCGGCGTGAGGCACAACGGCGTTCACGACACCCATTTCATAAGCTCGCTGCGCACTGTATTCGGCACCAAGAAAGAAGATCTCGCGTGCAAATTTTTGACCAGTTTGGCGGGCCAGGTAAGCGCTGCCGTAACCAGCATCGAACGAGCCAACATCGGCATCGGTTTGCTTGAACTTGGCATGCTCGGCACTTGCCAAAGACAAGTCGGCAACCACGTTTAATGAGTGGCCGCCACCAGCTGCCCAACCGGGAACCAGCGCGATAACCACCTTTGGCATAAAGCGAATTAGGCGCTGAACTTCAAGAATGTGTAGTCGACCATTTCGAGCTGGGTCGATGGTTTCTGCAGTTTCACCCTCGGCATATTTATAGCCGTCGCGGCCGCGAACTCGCTGGTCGCCGCCTGAACAAAAAGCCCAGCCACCATCTTTTGCAGAAGGGCCGTTGCCGGTCAAAAGCACCACGCCCACTCTTGAATCCATGCGAGCGTGATCAAGTGCGCGGTGAAGTTCATCTACGGTCTTTGGTCTAAATGCGTTGCGAACCTCAGGCCGGTTGAATGCAACACGAACAATGCCAAGGGTCATGTGCTTGTGATATGTGATGTCTTCAAGCGAGTCAAAACCAGGCACTTCGTGCCAAATTGAAGCGTCGAAAATCTCTGAAACCTGAGTTGTCATGAATTCAGCCTAACTTGCTAAACGAGATGGGCATAGGCGCGTTCGAGACGCTCAACCCACCAATCAATGCGGTGGTCTTCAGCTTCAAAAAGGTCAAGCTTGGCTGGGTCAACTTCAACTCGGCCCACACTAATTTTGCCGTCAACCGGTTTGATCGGGGTTCTTGCAACATCACCAACCAGCAGCGCGCCAGTAGCAAGACCGCAGTCATATTCAAGGTTCGGCAGAGCAGCGGCCAGGTGGGCTCCCATCGAGAGGCCTACCGAAGAATCTAGAGCGCTCGAAACTACAACCGGCAATCCTGCATCGGCTGCAATTTGTAAAGCACGGTTGATTCCGCCCAGCGGTGCAACTTTTAGAACCAGGATGTCTGCTGCCCCGGCCTGAGCAACTGCCAAGGGGTCGCTCACCTTGCGCACTGATTCATCCGCGGCAATCTTGATGCCAAGTGGCGAAAGTTTTAGTTTGAGCTCTGCCATTTGAGCAATTGTCTTAACCGGTTGTTCAAAGTAATCGAAGTTGATCCCGGCCATGTGCACATATTCGGCAAGTTGCAAAGCTGTTGAAACATCAAAACCGCCATTGGCGTCTAGGCGAATTTTTACATCCGGGTAGTTTTCAATTACCGCGTTGATTCGATCAATGTCTGCCTTTAGATTTTGCCCCGGTTCAGCGACCTTGATTTTGACCGTCTCAAACTCGCCGTAGCGGGCCAAAACAGCAGCTACCTGGTCTGCCGCTAATGCTGGCAAGGTTGCATTTACTGAAATTTCTGTGCGATTGGCCGGAGCAATGTCGCCGTAGGCAAACTCAATTGCCGCAGCCAACCAAACGGCGGATTCTTCATCTGAGTATTCAATAAAAGGAGACCACTCGGCCCAACCATTCGGGCCTTCAAACAACAACATCTCGCGCTCTAAAACCCCGCGAAACTTATTGCGCAACGGCAAAGCCACCACTCTCGCAGTCGAGAGCAGTTCGATTAGTGAAGGCTTATTTGAGGCCACTGTAAACGTGAAGACCCTTGAAGAACAGGTTCACAACGGTGAAGTTGAAAAGAATTGCTACGAAGCCAATAATTGCCAACCAAGCCGAACGCTTGCCCGACCAACCTCGAGTCGCGTTTGCGTGCAAATAGCCGGCATAAATGGTCCAGATAATGAAGGTCCAGACCTCTTTGGTGTCCCAGCCCCAGTAGCGGTGCCATGCACGCTCGGCCCAGATAGCGCCGGCGATGAGGGTGAAGCTCCAGAGAATAAAACCAATGATGTTGAAGCGATAGGCCAGGCTCTCAAGCTTCTCGATGCTCGGGAACAACCCCAAGATTCGCTTGAGCAGCGCAACGAATTTGATCTTTGACTTCTCAACCCATTTGGCTGTCTTGAAAATGTAGGCGATAGATAGCGCCGCCGCGATGTTGAAAAATGCTGTGGCAAGCACTGCCACTAGAACGTGAATAACCAACCAGTAACTCTGCAACGCTGGCATGAGCGACTTTACGTTCACCCAAAAAACGACGTCTGCAGAACCCAAAATCAAAAGAGTGAAGCCAGAAACAAAAGTGGCAATCAGTCGAATGTCTTTGATGAAAAGTGCAATCAAGAAAATAACTACAACAATGAACGAGCCAGTGATCGAGAATTCATACATGTTTGCCCAAGGCACACGAGAAGCAGCAATGCCTCGAAGCACCACACCAGAACCGTGAATCACGGCAGCGATTGCCAACAGAACAATACCCGCGCGCTCTAGCTTGGTTGCAGCTTGACGCAGTGATTTTTTAGTGCTGGCCAATCGAGACAGGTGAAAGACAAAACTCAAGAATGCCGCTGAATAAAACAGCATTGAACCCTGGATGATCAAGCGCGAGATGCTTGCCAGTTCTGGGTTTAGGGCAATAGAGGTCATGTCTATTTACTTTCTGATTTTGTAGTTTTTGTAGTTTTGCCAGATAGAGCCTCGGCAACCTCGGCGACCACCTTTTCAAGAATAGGGTCATCGCCACGAGCCAACGCAGCCACTTCAAAGCCGGTCTCGGTTTTGCGAACCCACACACGACGTCTAGGAACCAAGAGCGAAAGAGTGACCCCGCCAAGTGCCATGAGGGCAAAGACCAAAACCCAGAATCCACCTGGGTTGTAGCTAACATCCAAGGATGCAAAACGCTTGAGGCTGTCGAAAGTGACCGTACCCAAATCACCCGGCAGCTTGACAGTTTCGCCCAGCTGCAATCGCAGACCCTTGACGCCACTCTTGCCACCCGCAACCTGAGTCATTGCTGAGGTGTCGAGTGCATAAACATTCTTAGGTGAACCACCGTCAAGACCTAGGTCACCCACATAAACGTTCATGGTCAACAGCGGGTCAATCGGCGCTGGGTAAAGCGATGTGAGAGCGCCGGTGTCTAGCTCGGCGACAGTTGGGTAGAAGAACGAAATGATGCCGAATTGCTTCTCAACATCTGGCACCTTGATTACGCCGAGCGAGGTGTATTTGGCCGACTGCGGCAAGAACGCAGTTGCACCCGAATAGGTGATGTTGCCGTTTTTGTCTCGGATGGTGATCTCGGGCGCATAACCGTTTCCGGTCAAATAAATGTTTGAGCCTGGCATTGCCAGTGGCTCGTTAACGCGAATCACGCCGGTTTTTTCGGTGAGGGTTGAGTTCTGATCACTCTGTGGAATCAACGCTGAAACGGAGGCTCTGAAATCTAGCGGTGTGCCGATATTGGTTTGGTTGACAAAGTCAAAGTCGACCTCGAATTTATCTAGGGTCACCGAGAACGGAACCAACTGGTCTTCTTTGAAGAAAGTGCCCGGCGCAAAAGAGTCAAAACCAGCGAGGTTGTTTACGAAAGTTTCGCCCTCAACCAGCACGCGCTGGCCGCTGTAACTCTGACCGCCACCGATTCCTACTGCCAAAAGCACACCAATTAGTGAAAGGTGAAAAACCAGGTTTCCGGTTTCACGCAAATAACCGCGCTCAGCCGAAACAGCATCGCCAGTGCGAACCACGCGATAGCCCTGCTTCTTGAGCAGTAGTTGAGCTTGCTCGGCAACCTTGGCTGACTGTGCTTTGGTGGTCTTCACTTTTAGGCTGGCTGGCATGCGTGAAAACAGTCTCGGTGCGGCCGGAGGTGCTGAACGCAAAGCCTTGGCGTGAACCAAAGTTCGAGGTACAACACAACCAATCAGCGAGATGAACAGCAGAATATAAATCGCTGAGAACCAAGCCGAGGTGTAGACATCAAAGAGTTGAATGGCATCGAGCACCGGAGCCAACTGAGGGTTGTTGTCAAAGTATTGAGTCACGCCGTTTGGGTCGGCTGAACGCTGCGGAAAAACCGAGCCCGGCACTGCCGCAACGGCCAACATGAGCAAAAGCAAAAGCGCTGTGCGCATCGAAGTTATCTGACGCCAGATCCAACGTGACCAACCAGCGATGCTGAGAGTTGGTGAGTTGATTGGCTGTTCTGGCGCGTCAAGCGACGGCCTAGATTGCGGGGATGAAGGCAACGGTCACCTCCTGAATAAGCACGATTAGGTTGTTCCAGAGGCCAGTTAGCAAGAGCAAACCGAGCACAACAAGCAGGGCGCCACCGGCGAGATTGAACGCACGGATGTGGCGCTTGACGAAGCCAACCGTTTTGGTTGCCCAGCTGAAGCCGCTGGCAATTGCAATGAACGGTAAGCCCAGACCCAGTGAGTAGAAGGCAGCCAAAAGGGCGCCCTTGCCTGCTGAACCAGAATCTAGTGAGAGCGCCAACACCGCAGCCAATGTAGGGCCCATGCAAGGTGACCAGCCCAAACCAAAAGCAACACCCAAGAGCGGTGCGCCGATCAAACCGAGTTTGGTTGAAACCTGAAATTTGAAGGTGTTCTGCATGAACCCAAATTGACCGATCATCACCAAACCGAGAAGCACGATAAAAGCACCGAGAACACGTTGAATGATGTCGGCGGTTTGACCTTGAATTACCGAACCAAGACCACCGGCAGCTGAACCAAGCCCAACAAACACTGCGCTGAAGCCCAAAATGAATAAGGCTACGCCGAGCACCACTCGCGATTTAGCGGCAGACATTCCGGCGACAAAACCGAGGTAACCCGGAATAAGTGGCAACACACATGGGCTGAGAAAAGAAACCAGACCAGCAAGCAACGCAAGCGGAATCGCGGCCAGCAATGAGCCGTTCAGAATGATTTCGCCTGGATTCAAAATGCTTATTCCTCGATAGCGGTTTTGATCAGGGTGCCGAGAATCGATTGGTCGATTCGGCCAAGCACACGCGCGGCAACCTTGCCATCTTTGCCGATTACCAGAGTGGTCGGCACCGCCTGAGGAGTAACTATGCCGGTGAAGGCTAGAAGAACCGAGCCGGTCTTGGCATCAACGATTGAAGGCCAGGTGATGCCAAAATTGCGATCGAAAGCTAGTGCGGTTTCAGCCGTGTCGCGAACATTCACACCAACAAACTGAGCATCCGGGTATTTTTTTGCAAGGGCAACAAGATCAGGAGCTTCAGCGCGGCAGGGTGCACAACCGGCGTACCAGTAGTTCATGACTACCACTTTGCCGGCCAATTGTTCACTGCCCAATTCTTGGCCGCTCTCGGTTAGGCCAGACCAAACCACTGCGGGTTTGCGATTAGCTTCGGCAAATTCGGTAACGCTGCCATCGCCGGCGATGTAGTTTTTGTTGTCTCCGGCTTTGAACTGGTTGGCTAAGCCGTCATTGGCAGCACAGCCGGTAAGACTGGCAATGATTACGGCAATAATCATCAGAACGAAAGCGCCATTCAGCAGCGCTCGCTGATACTTTCTCAAACTGCACCTCGGTCAATTGCTCCGGCACCCGCGTTTGGGTCTCGATAATCAATTTCTACAAACTTGTCGCCCTGGCGCTCAAGCGTGGTGATGCTCGAAAGTGCGCAACGACGTTTCTTTGGATTGTGAGCCAGCGGCAAACCAGCGAGGCTGCGTTGAACCATCACGATAGGCAACTGATGTGAAACCAGAACCACATCGCCGTCGGGGGTATTCCGCCAAACCTCTTCAATCGCTTCGAGCATTCGAGCGGCAACCTGCGCGTATGGCTCTCCCCAACTCGGCAAGAACGGGTTGCGCACGTGAAAGTACAAATGCGGGCGGAGCAAAATGTGAGTGCCACTTAGCTGTCGGCCTTCAAAAACATTGTGAGGTTCAATCAATCGTTGATCGGTTCTGACCTCGAGCCCAAATGCCTCCTGCATGGGCTCAGCCGACTCTCTAGTGCGAAGCAACGGGCTGGCAATGACTGCACTCACCTGGCGACGGTCGGCCTTTAGTGCGGAAGCCGAAACAGCAGCCATCTCTTGACCTCGAACACTCAGAGCAAAATGCGGCAACCGACCGTACAAAACCCCATCAGGGTTGTGAACTTCACCGTGGCGAACCAGGTGGATGCGATCAGCGGGCATAGCTATAAGTCTACCCTCGGCTAAACTTGACCCTTATGAGAGCCCGTGCCCTAGTAAAAGACCTTGCAGCCCTGCCAGACGGCGTGATTACCGTTGGTGGATGGGTTGAAAAGCTTCGCGATCAGAAGCGCATTCAGTTCGTAATTATCCGTGATGAATCAGGCGATGTGCAGGTTACCTACCCTCGCCCAGTTATCAACGATGCCCCGGATGAAAATGACGCTCTAGCCGCCAAGGTTTCGGGCTTGACTAATGGTTCATTCGTTTGGATCACCGGTCGTTTGGTGCACGACGAGCGCGTAAAGCTTGGCGGCCTTGAGATTCAGCTCGACGACCTTGAAATTGTCACTCTTGCCGACCCAGAGACCCCGATTGCAGATGACACCTCGATCGACAAGCGCATGGACTGGAGATTCCTTGACCTGCGCCGCCCTGAGATGAATTTGGTGTTCCGCATTCAGACCACCATCGAAAACGCTTGGCGTCAGTATTGGGCCGAGAACGACTTTGTTGAGATTCACTCACCTAAGTTGATGGCTTCGGCTTCAGAATCAAACGCAGAACTTTTCAAGCTTGAATACTTTGAGACCCACGCTTACCTTGCTCAGTCTCCGCAGTTCTACAAGCAGATGGCAATGATGTCTGGTCTTGGCAAGATCTTCGAAATTGGCCCAGTGTTCCGTGCCGACCCATCATTCACCTCTCGTCACGCCACCGAGTTTGTTTCGGTTGACATCGAGGTTTCATGGATTGATTCACACGAAGACGTGATGGCGATTCAGGAGCAATTGCTGCACCGTGCCATCAGTGCGGTAAAAGAAAAGCACGGCGAAGAAATCTTGAAGCACTTTGGTGTTGAGGTTCAGGTGCCTTCGATTCCGTTCCCACGTGTTCCGCTGCTTGAGGCAATCGAAATTATCAAGGGCCGCGGCCACACCGTAGAACGCGGTGGTGACCTAGACCCTGAGGGTGAGCGTCAAATTGCGGCTTGGGCTCAAGAGACTCACGGCCACGAGTTTGTGTTCGTAACCGATTACCCAGCAACCGTGCGCCCGTTCTATCACATGCGTCACGAAGACAACCAGGCCCTGACCAAGAGCTATGACCTAATTTGGCGAGGCACCGAGATCACCACCGGCGCACAGCGTGAACACCGCTTGGATGTTCTGATTGAGCAGGTGAAGGCCAAGGGTCTAGAGCCAGAGGGTCTGCAGACTTACCTTGACTTCTTCAAGTACGGAGCACCTTCACACGGTGGTTTCGGCATGGGTCTACTTCGAGTTCTGATGCTGCTTTTGCACCAGCCAAACATCCGTGAAGTTGGATTCTTATTCCGCGGCCCAAATCGCTTGGAGCCATAAAGCTTTGTTGCTTATTGAAAATCCCCCGACCTATTGGTCGGGGGATTTTCATTTGTTTAGCCAATCAATTAGTCGATTGAAAGGCGTGCCTTGAAGGTAGAGCGTGCCGGTGTTCCGAGCCAGAACAATAATCCGGCCACCAGCGGAATTCCGACAACAACCGCAGCGGTTTGCGCAACCGGCAAGTGGAACATTTCCACACCGAACGTGCCCCCAGCTGCTGAGGTTATGGCCCAGGCCAAGAAGATTCCGATGCCCGAACCAAGCACGGTGCCGAAACCGGTTAGCACCAAGGCCTGGCCGCCTAAGACATTTGCTCTGAACCGCTTTGGTGCGCCGATTGAACCAAGTGTCGATTGGTCAGCTCGGCTTTCGATCTGAGCCAAGCCCAACGCGATTGAGGTAGAAGCCAAGATAAAGAACGCAACCGCTGCGGTGATGAGCCACGCGATGAATTCGGTATCCACTGAATAGCCAGCTTCATACATGTAGCCCTCAGATATGTTCGCCGCGAGCGCGTCGGTCTGCGAAAAACCAAGTTTGTCGGCGAAGTTGACCACTGCCATCCATGGCGAATAGTCAATTCCGAGTTTGGCAGCAGCCTGGGGGCTAAGCACCTTGCTCATCTGATAGTTGTTCGATTTGCTAACCACCGCATCAACCTCGGCTACTTTGCTTGGTTCACCTAGTTCAAAGGGCAATCCATCTTTACCAAGCAGAGGCATACCGTCTGGCCCATAAGGCGCCTGCCCAAACAGAGCAGAGTCAACTCCTGAATCAAACCACTGAATTTTCAGCTTTCCGTTTTCAAGTAGCCCCGGATGAAATACCACTGCGCCGCCAGCGGCAAGAGCCGCCTCGGCCTGGTTATCGACTCGACCGCCCAAGAGTGCTCTGAACTCCTGGGGAGTTGCCACGACGAACTGACCGGTTGGGTTAGAAAGTTGATCGCAACCTTGAAGCTCAGGTCGGCTAGTTAGCTCTCCTTGAGCCGCGTAGTCCTGCTCATTTTGCATCACCTGAAACTCGTCGAAGTAGGCGCTGCCTTCCATCCATGGGCAAAGCATCTTTGGGTTTGGAGCAACGTATGGCTGCTGCCCCTCAGCACCAATCGGCAAATTCAAGGTGAAGCTTGAATACTGGCGGTGCATTTGAATGATGGTTGCCGATTTTGCCGGCGCGATGTTGTTGGCCGTGATGATTGTGTCATCAAGCACAGAATCGCGATTTTCGTATCTTGCCTTGAGCAGCTCAAGATCATTTGCCTCTGACATGCTCCAGCCGATAGATGAAGCATCGTAGGTTAGTTGGTTTACCTCGCCGTTTGGTTTGTAGTTCTCGCGCCCATACTCGCCGAACGAAAAGAACATGGTTAGAACAGTGGCTCCAACAAACGAAGTAGCCAACACCGATGCAATAACCGAGGTGTAGCGCTTTCGGTTATAGATAAGGTCATTGGTTGCATAATTTGCGGCTGTACCTAGGCGCTTGAAAATTGTTCGCGCCAGAATCAAAAGCCAACCCGAGCCAATAAGCAGACCAATAATCATGACCGCAGAGCCACAGGCAATCGCCAAAAGCAGCATTGGAATATTTGAGAATCCGGTCAGCGGGTCGATGGCATTGGTACTGATGGCCTCGGTTAGGTATTGCACTCCTAAAAGTGCGCCAATCGAAATAGCGGCACCGGCCGCTAGTGTTACCAAACCGCCGATTCCTGATTTCTTCTGCACTTTAGCCGAGGCCCGAATTCCGCGAAGCGTGCTGAGCACATCTACCTTGGCTGCCGCATAGGCCGGAACTAGGCTGACGATGGCACCGATGAGTGCACCGCTCAAACCAGCTATTAGCAGAAGCAAAACCGGCAGATGAAATCCTGGGTAAGCAACACGCGACCCATTGGTCAACAGAGGTAACCCAATCGCGGCGGCTGAAGCGCCGATCCCTACTCCGAGAATTCCTCCTAGCAAGCCCAGCCAAAGCCCATTTGCAACTGTGATGAATCTGAGCAATTTGGCATTAGCACCGAGAGATGAAATAACTGCAAGTGTTTTAGCTTGGCGGCGTGCACCAAAAGAGAACGCCGAACCAGCGAGAACGGCAACAGGCAATAGCACCAGCGGAACCAAGAAAATCAGCGCCAGCAGCTGGCTCAAGATGGTTAAGAATCCACCTTGGTTGTACCAACCCGCTTGATAAAGCGGAACATCTGAATCGGCTGGTGGATTCAAAATTACTGCGCGAGACAGAACGCCAACGCCTTGCTTGTTCATGGCATCGATTTGCGACCATTCAACGGCTTTTTCGCCAACTGCATAAAAACTGTAGCTTTCAAGTGCCACTGGAATGCTAGACACCGAGCCTGGCATTGCATAAATGACAGAAGCAGTTCGGGCCGCTTTTACGAATTCGAGTGTTCCGACAACCTTGAACGAATCACCTGATTGAACCAGAGTCACTTGGTCGCCGATTGCCACTCCCAAGCGTTCAAGTGCCTGCTGGTTGAGCATGATCTCGTGCTCGTTTTTCGGGGTATTTCCGACTAGGTCGAAGAATCGGCCTTCAAGTTCGGGGCTCCAAGCTGCGCCCTCAACCAATGTGACGTTTCCTTGACCGCTAGCAGTCTTGACTGTGGCAGTGTCAATTCGCTCAGGAATCCATTCATAACCCACCAATAGGGTTCTAGGGTCGACCATCGCAACACCTTGGTCTGGCTCTACCCATGACCCATCTCTGGTGAATTGAAAGGCTTCGCCCTCGGTTGGCAGCTGATAGTTATTCAGATCTGGCAACAGATCGGCGTGCAGTCGAGCCTGGGTTTTACCCAATGACATTGCCACCGACTCAGGGGCATTCGGTTTGGTGCTTTCGTTGTAAACCAGGCCAAAGGCTCCGGCGGCTACTGGCATTGCAATAACCAAAATTATCAGCACCGACTGAAGAAGATTTCGCTTCATCGATCGTCTTGCCAAAGTCAACGCCAGAAGGCGACTATTTGTATTAGCTCGCGATTTGTTAAGCATTTTCGATCAACCCGTTTAGGTCACGCTGAGTTCTGGTTTCGTCAACAATCAAGCCGTCGCGAATGATCAAGATTCGGTCTGCCCAGGCAGCGTTTTTTGCATCGTGAGTAACCAAGATGCCGCCGGCACCCGCATCAATTCGTGAACGAAGGGCACGGATAACAGCCTCACCGGTTCTGCTATCGAGGGCCCCGGTTGGCTCGTCGGCCAGAATCACCTTGCGCGGGCCAACGATGCTTCGGGCAATGGCAACGCGTTGACGCTGACCGCCCGAGATTTCATCCGGAAAGCGTCTTGCTAATTCTTCAATACCCATGGTCTTTAGTGATTCAAGCGCGGCAGCACGAGCGGCTGAGCGCCTTTCTCCATCTAGTTCAAGTGGAAGGGCAACGTTCTCAATCACACTCAGTGCCGGAATCAAGTTGAAGTCTTGAAAGACGTATCCGAGTGTCTGGCGACGCAAACGAGCAATCACTGCTGGGCTGCTCGCGAACAGTTCAAAACCAGCAACCATGGCTGAGCCCTGGGTTGGTTTTTCGAGACCTCCGGCAATAGATAGCAAGGTTGACTTGCCCGAACCAGATGCGCCCATGATTGCAACTAGCTCGCCTTCGCTAACCTGAAGGTCTACGCCCTTGAGAGCCTCAACGGCAGTGTCGCCTGAGCCATAAGTTTTTCTAATGCCACTCAGGTTGATGAGAAGTTCTGTCATTTTGTTGCCCCCTACTATTTGGTTTTTGCCGGACGACCACGACGGGCCGTGATCGGTTGAATACTGATTTGGGTCTCAAGCCCGCGCGCGGCGCTCTTGCTAAGCAACCCTTCGACGTGATCTAGCCAACGAAGCTCGGCTTCTGCGCTAAAGATTTGAGAATCAATGACCAAGATCCAGGCGAGGTCACTTGCTTGACTCTCATCTGAGTTTTTCTTGGCAGTGGTTAGCAACTGAAGGTTCTGTAGCGCGGCCAAACGCTGAACACTTAAGATTCTTTCCACGTCAACGCCGGGCAAGGTGACAGCAAGCGCAAGCTTCATAGCAAGCTCATCGCGATTCTGCTGGGTGCGTTCAACTGGGCTGGTTAGCCAGCGAGCAGCTTCGATGCGGCCGTTAGCTGTGATCGAATATCGAATCTGGCCGTCGGCGTTCACATCACTTGCTGACACCAAGCCGTCGCGCTCAAGGCGCTCAAGGGTCGAATAAATCTGCCCAACGTTGATAGGCCAGGTGTCGCCGGTGCGACTTTCAAGTTCGTGGCGCAATTGATAACCGTGGCAATCGCCAAGGTTCAAAATCGCAAGCAGGCTGTGTTTTACGCTCATGTTGCAATTAATACATACTGAGTAAGTATTAAGCAAGTCTGCCGATTTATCGGCGCGTTGAATCTAGATGAATTTAGAAATGACTTCTTTGGCTTTCGCAGCCCACGGATACCTGCGACCCAAGAGCGAGAGCAGAATCATCAAAATCGGAAACCAGAACTTCTTCAGAAACCAACGCATTTAATCCCCTAGCTCACACAACGGTTGTTTTTTAGAAACCTTGGGCGCGAGATCGAAGCATCCAGAGCCTTAGCCAACCGAGTCTTATCAATTCGCCAGTAGTTGTGAACCTTGCCATCAATTAGCAGCACCGGAATTTCTTCGAAGTATTTGATGCGCAAAGCTTCATCATCCAAGATATTTTTTTCAATCACACTGACCACTGCCGCCGGGTTAGCAATCTGAAAATCGGCAAGCACCTCTTGAATCGCGGCCCGCGCGTCATCGCAAAGATGACAGCCAGGCTTGCCCAAGAGAGTCAGTTCAATGTTCACCCTTTTAGCCTATGGCAGGGCCTTGAACCCGCTGGCAACTACACTTAAACCGTGCCGAAAACCCCAAATGAGATGCCAAAGATCGAAGCCGCGTTCTTTGACGTTGACAACACCATTTTGCGAGGTTCGAGCAGTTTTCTATTCGGCAAAGCAGCCTTCAAAAAGGGCTTTTTTAACCGCACCGATTTTTGGCGTTTTGCTTGGCAACAGGCCCGTTTTATTGCTCGCGGCGAAACCCTAAACACCGTGGATGAGATTCGTGATCGTGCCCTTGGCCTGATCGAAGGCCACAAAGCTGATGACCTAGCGGCTTTGACCGATGAAGTTTATGAGAACTACATCGCACCAAAGTTATGGCCCGAAACCGTTCGCCTTGCGCGCGAGCACATCGCTGCTGGCCGAGAAGTTTGGCTGGTCACAGCAACACCAAAAGAAATTGCAGACGTTATTGCTCACCGTTTGGGCCTAACCGGCGGCCTTGGCACACTGGTTGAACGCAAAGACGGAATTTTGACCGGCAAGTTGGTTGGCGAGACCCTTCACGGCAAGCACAAGCGCAAGGCAATCAAGGCGCTGGCCAAAGAGCGCAACATTAGCCTCAAACGTTCTTATGCCTACAGCGACAGCGTGAATGATTTGCCTCTGCTAACCGCAGTTGGTCACGCCATTGCGGTGAACCCAGATGCAGCGCTCAAGCGCTATGCAACCGCTGCCGAATGGCCCATCCTAGATTTTAAAAAACGCGAACTTCGCGCCAACAAATAAACCTGGTTAAACAAGAAACCCGTCAAGATAACTTGACGGGATTTTTGTTGAGTAAGCCGGTTTAGCGACTTACTTCTTATTGCGACGCTGGTGGCGAGTCTTGCGAAGCAGCTTGCGGTGCTTCTTCTTAGACATACGCTTGCGGCGCTTCTTAATTACTGAACCCATAGGGACCTCACAGTTTTTGGATGCTTATCTGCCAGATCGGCAACAAGCAAAACGATTTCTCTATTCTAGCCCAGTGAATTCACCTTTGGTTGCCCGAGCGCTAACTCGGTGCAATTTATACTTGGCATAATTCGCGCCATTTCAGCCAAAGGAATCTAACCCTTGAAAATTAACGCCACCGTGCAAAAACTAATTGCTGAACTTCTCGGCACAACGTTGATTGCCATCTCGTTCACAGCTGCAGTCGCAAGCACCAAAGCAGTGCCGCAATTTGCAATTGGCATCACCGTAGCACTGGCAATTTTGGTGACCGTAAACATTAGTGGCGCCCACCTAAACCCTTTGATCTCTCTTTATTTCTTCTCCAAAAAGACGCTCACCGGCCCACTGCTCGGTGGCTTTATTGGTGTTCAAGTAATCGGCGCGGTTTGCGGCGCTGTGATCGGTCGCGCAATGTGGGGCGCCACTCTCTCTATGCCTGAGGTCGGAACCGTTCCAGAGTTTCCACTGCTAATCAGCGAGTGGGTTTTCACCGGCGGCCTTATCTTTTTGGTCGGTTTTTTGATTTTTCAGAAACGAGCTCAGCTTCTAGGCATTGTTATTCCGGTTTGGGTAATTGCTGGCATCGGCTTCACCCCAACAGGTGCCCAAGGTAACCCTGCAGTCTCAATTGCGCTGATGTTCGCCGGCGAGCAAGACCTTCAGACAGTGGCATGGTTTGTCGTGGCCCAGGCAGCAGGCATGCTAACCGGACTCATCGGGCTTGCCGTTTTCACAGCCAAGCCGTCAAAGCCGACAAAGAAGATTGCGGCGGCCAAGGCTAGCAATCGTTCAAAAAAGGCATAATTCGGGAATAAAGTTTGCCCAGCCCGCTGTTCTTTCTAGAAGATTTAGACCATACTTTCTAGAAAATAGGGATTGAGGGGCGCGTGCCGTCGAACAATAAAGCAATGCCGCAGCCAAAGCAGGTTCGCGCTGCCGACACAATTGCGCTCGTCATATCTGAGGCAGATAAAGCCCTAAAGGCCGGCGGCGAGTCATCCGTGCGCATTCAAGAAATATCTAAAGCAGCTCGGGTTTCAATCGGTTCGATCTATCACCACTTTGGCGACCGCGATGGCTTGATTCGCGCAACCTACGTTCATAACTTCACCGAGACCGTGCGCGAAGATATTTGTCGGGTGACTGCATGGATTGAAAACATGCACTCGACTAAAGAGCTGGCCGAGCACTATGACGAGATGCTTACCTTTTTGACTTCACACTATGAGCGCCTGCCGGCTAGCGAGCGAGCCGCAATTGTCGGTAACACCATTGGCCGCCCGGCACTGCGCCAAGCGCTAGCCGAGGCTCAGAGCGAACTAACCGATGGCTTGACACGCGTTATGGAACTCTTGAAAGAGCGCAAAATGCTTCGCGAACATGTCGTTCCCCGTGCCGCCGCTGTAATGGTTTTGGGAATGCTGCACGGCAAAATCATTGCCGAAATCGACACGAATCCGGTTAGCGAGCAAGACTGGAACCAGACCATGCTCACCTGCTTTGGTGGGCTATTTACCCGCGGCCAAGTCGCGAGCGCGAGCTAAAGCTGCATCGGTAGCTTCAACGAACATACCTGCTAAATCGGTCTGCTCGATGCGAGCAATTGCACGTTCAGTTGTGCCGTTAGGGCTGGTTACTTGCTTTCGCAGTTCGGCCGGTGACTTTTTTGAACTTGTTACAAGTTCTGCTGCACCCAAGAAAGTTTCGTTTACCAGCATCGCAGCTTCGGCATCGCTGAACCCTTGATGCTTGGCTGCCTCAGTGAATTTTTCGATCAGATAAAACACATATGCCGGGCCAGAACCTGAGATGGTCGTGAGTGCGTCAATGCGGCTTTCTTCAACCACCAATACTTTGCCTACAGTCTCAAATAATTCTTTGGAGGTGTCGACAGCCCAATCGGTTGCGCGCTCTCCGGCGGCGATTCCGGTCATTCCCCGACCAATAAGCGCAGGCGTGTTTGGCATGGCTCGCACCACTCCAACGTCTTCGGGCAGCACTGCCTCCATGGATGCTGTGGTGACACCGGCTGCAACGCTAATAACCAGGGCGTTGTCGTTCAAGGTGTCGGCGACGTCTGCCAGAACTTCAAGAACCTGAGCTGGCTTGACCGCCACCAGAACAACGTTGGCTCCTGCCACGGCCATTTGGTTAGCGTCTTCGCCATTCTCCATCGCAAAGCTCAACACACCAAGTTCATCGGTCAGGCGATCGGCGCTTTCTGCACTCTTGCTAGTAACCGAAATTTGGTTTGGGTCGAAACCAGACTTGAGCAGGCCGGCCAGAATTGCCCCACCCATTGAGCCGGTTCCAAGAATTGCAATGCGCTTGATATTCACCACTTCAGTTTAGGCGAGGCCGGTGTCATAGAGCCTTGGTAGTTTTATTGCATGGCTGTCGCGAAGAACACTTTTACCTGCACCGAGTGTGGTTGGACCACCGCTAAATGGGTCGGTCGTTGTGGTGAGTGTCAGGCGTGGGACACCATGCAAGAGGGCAAGGCCGGTGGTGGTCGCGGTCTAGGAACAGTGCGCAATGTTAGGGCTGTTGCAATTGTTGGGTCATCAGCGGCTAAACCCATCACTGATGTGTCTACAGAGCGAGTTACGGCTTGGTCGACGCAGGTTGGAGAGTTCGATCGCGTTCTTGGTGGCGGATTGGTTCCAGGTGCTGTGATTTTGCTCTCAGGTGAGCCAGGAGTCGGCAAGAGCACGCTTCTGCTTGAGGTTGCGGCAAACACGGCCAAGTCAGGCAAGCGCGTGCTGTATGTCTCGGGTGAAGAATCGGTGGGGCAAATTCGCCTTCGAGCCGAGCGAACCGGCGCAATGAGCGACAACCTTTTTATTGCATCAGAAACTGATCTTTCAACCGTGCTCGGCCAGATTGATGCCATAGAGCCTGAACTACTTGTAGTTGACTCGGTGCAAACAATAGCCGCAGCCGAAATTGATGGTGCTGCCGGCATGCCGTCTCAGATTCGCGAGGTTGCCGCGAACCTAATTCGAGTTGCCAAAGAACGAGCATTGCCAGTAATTCTGGTGGGTCACGTTACCAAAGACGGAAACATCGCCGGCCCTCGTGCACTCGAGCACTTGGTTGATGTGGTGTGCCACTTTGAGGGCGATCGCCAAACATCTCTTAGGTTCGTTCGTTCAATGAAGAATCGTTTTGGCCCAACAGATGAGGTTGGCTGTTTTGAGATGACCGGCGACGGCATCAACGAGGTTGAAGACCCGAGTGCCATGTTTCTTTCGCGCGGCGACGCACCGGTTTCTGGCACCTGTGTGACAGTCACGGTAGAGGGCAAGCGCCCGCTGATTGCCGAGGTTCAGGCTTTGGTGGTCAAAAGCTCTACACCTCAGCCAAGACGCGTTACAAACGGAGTTGACTCAGCTCGCGTAGCCATGCTGCTTGCGGTGCTAGAGCGTCGCGCTGGCCTGCGAGTGAGTGACATGGATGTTTACGTTTCAACAGTTGGTGGCGTGCGGCTCACTGAACCAGCATCAGATTTAGCGATTGCTTTGGCAATATCGTCGGCAGTTCAAGACAAACCAATCGCCCACAACCTGGTTGCCTTTGGCGAGATCTCACTGGCTGGCGAGATTCGCAAAGTGTCGAATGCCAAAATTCGTGCAAACGAAGCTACGCGTCTTGGCTTTATTCGATCGGTTGACTCAGGTGTGGGCGATCTAAAGGCTGCTCTTAGCCTTGGGTTGAACTGGTAGCTTTTCTGGCTGCTCGCCAAATGCTGAACATAATTGCCGGGGCGATGATGTCAGTGAACAAGAAGAACGGTTCTTGCACCAGGTAGGTGAGGAACGGGTTTCCGGTTACAGCTAGCAGAGTTGCGTGCAGCACTAAGAGTGATGCAGGCCATGCCAGTGCGAATACCAAGAATCCTCGCTTAGCCTGCGCTGGGTTTACGCCAGCGATCAGCATGGTTGGCGCAGCAATTCCAGTGCAGATCCAGCCGATGAGCGAAACCATTTGCAATGCGCCAATTGCTGGCAGCGGGTTTTCAAATGGGTTGTAGAAAAAGAACTCAGGGTATGAAGCCAGAGTCAGCATGTAGATAACCAGTATTAGAATTCCGGTTGATTTGTGGTCTTGTTTTTGAATCACAGTCATTCTTTTCTTCTAGATAAAAAACGAATCGCTAGCCGGTCAGGGGGAACAAGACCGGCTAGCGATTCAGCTTTTTAGTGACTAACCAACAACTGGGGTGGTGTCACAAGCCATGGTGTAGAGGTGGCTGCCCGCCAGAATTTCAACCCAACGGAAGGTGCCGTTTTGTGGGTCGTTTTGTCCGACAGTTACGGTACAAGGCTGACCAACAGATGCGTCATCAAGACCAATGCCGTCAGCGCCGTCGTTACCAGCTGGGCCCTGTGAACCGGTTATGCCCTGAATACCCTGCTCACCCTGTGCGCCCGGAATACCCTGCTCGCCCTGAATGCCCTGCTCGCCCTGGATGCCCTGCTCGCCCTGGATGCCCTGCTCACCCTGAATACCCTGCTCACCAGTAGGTCCAGCTGGGCCGGCAACGTTTGAAATGCCTGCCTCTCCCTGAGGGCCGACTAGGCTTGCCAACCATTCCTGGTGTGTGCCGACGAAACCATACTCAATAGCAACGTCGTATGCACTCTGACCCTGTTCACCTGTTGGCCCTGTTGGGCCAGCTACGTTGGAAACTCCAGGGATGCCCTGGATGCCCTGCTCCCCCTGAATACCCTGAATACCCTGTGGGCCAGTCAAGCCAATCGGACCCTGTGGACCAACTTCACCTGCGAAACCTTGGATACCCTGGGCGCCGTCTAGACCGTTCAGGCCATCAATACCATCCTGGCCGTCTAGACCGTTTGCCCCAGCTAGTCCTTGAGGACCAACCAAGCTAGCAAGCCATTCAACTGCAGTGCCTTCGAATCCATACTCGACGGCAGTTTCAAATGCACTTACACCATCAGCGCCAGTTAGACCGGTGGCGCCAGCAGGACCAGTGGCACCAGTCGCACCAGTTGCACCGGTAGCGCCAGTAGCACCAACGAGCGCACTTGTGTACTTGATGCGGGTCTCATTAGCAGCACAATCAGCACGCAGCATGATCCAGCCTGAAGTTTCGTTTTGGCAGATTTTGATAGAGCCGGTTGCAGCCTGAGCTGGAACAAGACCGCCAATTGCAAGCGATGCAGTGGCAAGGGCCACCAGCATTGCCTTTGATGATTTCTTCATGATTATTCCTATCCCCCGACCGTTGGTTAAGGATTACGGTCGAATTCTTATGCCCTTCAATCGCAACATGAAGGGCATTATGAGGGTTAGGGCTAGGCGGTCAGACAATGGTCAAAGTCGTACATTGACCGGTCAAAATCGGACAATCCTGAATCAAAATCAAAGTCAGACCGAGGGGCTAGTCTCGAACTTTATTAGCATTTCAAATCGAGGGGGCGTTAATAAGTTGGTCGTTTTGGGCATCAAAAGCGAGTCTCTCGACACTAACCTCGGCAAGTCATTGCTGCAGGCGTTTGCTGTGTCTAAAAATGGCGACAGCTTCTGCAAGCACATAGTGCACAAGGCTTTGCAGGCTGTTGGAGTAATTGGCGCGCTAATTTGCACCGTTAGCGAAAATGCGATTCTCAACTGGACCGGCTGTTATGGGATATTCGCACAGAACACTCGCGGGCAAGTATTGAACGTTTGGGATCACTCGCTTTTGACCACTGCCATAGTCTCAGGTAAACCACAAAGCAGTGAACGCAGCGCTAATCCGCAAAACACTAATGCCAGCGTTTTTAATGACACATTGGGTGAAAGCTTCTTGGCAATTCCGTTCTCGGCAAACTCAAAACACGTTGGCGCCATTGGTTTGGTTTTTGGCACGCCCCTGAATCTAACAAAAATCGGTCAAACTGAATTCGAGCTATTGCAACTGGCTGCTGAGATTGCTGCAGATTTTTATGGCGGCCGCAGATACCTAGAAGAGAGCGAATCAAGGTGGCAAGAAAGCAACCCTAATTTTGCAACCATGGATCAGCTGACCGACCGCCAACTCAAGATTTTGGTCGCTATTGGAAAGGGCATGACTAACCGAGAAATTGGTGTCTTGCTCAACCTCAGCGAGTCTTCGATCAAGCAAGAATCG
>JACCDN010067081.1_pt1 | contig 30777 bp, 28 predicted proteins | sample 7441691 | NCBI WGS metagenome assembly JACCDN01 (sample SAMN15323439, study PRJNA562643) | freshwater metagenome | isolation source: river surface water | place: USA:Blue River Watershed | collected 2017-08-16 | reverse complement strand
GCTTCTTGATGGAACGTACATCGCAGTAGTTTGCCCACTCGATCACCCAGCAACAGAACAAACACCTTGGGGTAAAGCAGTTTCAACGAAGGCTCCAGAAGGTGGCGGATGGCTAACTTGGGTGTTCAGCACTGAAGATATTTCACCGATCGAAGAGAAGTTCGGTCGCAAGGCTGTTGATGGACATCGCACCCGCCCTGATGGAACAGACCTTAAGTGGAAGCAAATTGGCGTTAAGGAAATTACTGATTCAAGAGAACTTCCTTTCTTTATCGAATGGTTGACTGAAGATCATCCTTCAAAAGATGGAAATGCGGTAGCAAAGATTGAAAAAATTGTAATCGCCGATAAAGACCAACTATCTGATTCCTGGTTCAAGAATGAGATTCTTGGAGCACTTTCAGGTGTGTCGATTGAATGGACTGATTCTGATTCAAACGAAGGTGATAACGGAATAGTAGGAATTGAAATTTTGTCACCAACCGGATTAATCAGAATCGACTAAACCGTATTCACTTCGGTGTTTTCAGTATGAGAAAAGACCTCACAGAAATAGACCTTAAACAAGGGCTTTCCGTGGTTATTCCCTTTTACAACGAGGCCGAAAACACTGAAAAAGCACTTAAATCCGCAATAGCAGCAGCTATTGGAGTCAGTTTTCCTGTCGAGTTTATTCTTGCAAACGATGGTTCAACTGACGGATTTCCCAAGTCTGGCTTACCCAGAGATGTAGTGTTTCTAAATCTAATTCATTCAGGACGCATTGCTACGCGTTTGGCGGGCGCACGCCATGCTAAATACTCCAATGTTCTATTTATTGATGCACGAGTATGGATTCATGAAAAATCATTAACTAATCTTGATCAACTACTTCAACAATTTCCTGAAGCACGTTTCTGGAATGGTTACGTTGTAAGCCTCAATACAAACTTGCCACAAGTTTCAATTTGGGAAACTTTAGTACGTGTTGGATGGTCAAGAATCCATTCTCAAGATGAAACAATTCATTTTGGAATCGGTGATTTCGACTCTTACCCAAAGGGAACAAGTATCTTTTTAGCAAAAAAGGAAAATTGGATAAACGGTCTAGAAAAACTCTCAGAATTAGAATCTAAGTCGAGGGTTGCTATAAGCGATGATACGGCGCTGATTCGAGGCTTTGCTGCTATTTCAGATATTTGGATTGATAAAGGATTTTCAGCCGACTATTCACCAAGAACCAAATTTCGCGCTTTTTTCAAGAATGCTAGGTACCGAGGTCAAACCTTTGTTGATTCATATTGGTCAAGCAATAATATTTTTGGTTGGTTAGTTAAATATCTTCCATCAGCATTAATCTTAGTTCCAGTAATATATTTAAGTATCGGGATTCAGGCGCTTCTGATTCTTCTTCTAGCTTCCATAGTTTCGGTAGGAGTCGCCTTCTTTACATTCAGTTTTAAACAGTGGAAAAAAGTATCTAGGGCATTTTCAGAGACAATTGTTCTATTTCCACTAATGATCAATTTTGGCTACGGATATTTAAAAGCTTATTTATTCCGTCTCGGAGCACGGGGTAATTCATCAACAAAACAGCGATCGCCGGAATAAGTACAGGTAGTTGATAGCGGAAGTTAACTCCAAGTGCGCCGTTCCAGCCACCCATGGCAAATGTCACTGCCAAAACCAACAAATAGCTTTGCGACCAAGTGTTGCGCCATGTGTAAATGGCTAATCCAGTAGATACAAACAGGAAAATGAATAGAACTCTGTCCATGACTACCAGTTGACCGATTTCAACAATCACAACTTTAACTACGTGGAACAAAAAGTCGCTGACTCTATCGATGACTGTGTACTCGCCAGATGTTTGAGTACCAGTTGACTCAGGACTGTAAAAAGCTAGGCCAATTGTTCCAATGAGGGATAACCCCATAGCGATTGCCACCCAAAGCTTCTTGGCAGTGAACAAGAAAGGAAATAGCAGTGCAAACACAATTGGGCCACTTGGCCGTGTGAGTAGGGCCAAGAATACGATTGCAACTAAGTAGATTCCACACGCTTCCCGTATGAGTAAGAGCGCAAGTAATGCGACTAAACCGACCAGTAGAGAATCCGTAAGGTTTGAAACCATCCATCGATTAACTGATGTACTGAGCGAAATCACCAAAAACACTAAGACAGAGAAGTACTCTGCGTTAACTTCTCTACCAATTAAGTAAATGACAACACCTAAAGCCAAATAACTTAATAATGGAACTGCCAACATTCCATATTGCCCAAATAAAGCCACAAAAGGCACACTTAAAACCGAAAGTAGGGGGCGGCCCGAGATAACCTTCTGCACTATTGGATCGATTGTTGATCCAAGATATCCAACCCCAACCTGATCTTTATAAAATGAATTTACTCTCGCCGCTGATTCGCTCCATGAGAAACCTTGCAATTTCAATGTGTAAGCCTGATAGAGAGCGCCATCAGGTTGAAAGAGAAGATAGTTGAGTCCATATACGTCGCCATTCTTTACAAGACGAGATAAGGCGGCAGTTAACCAAACAATCGCTATAAGGCTTAACGGATGGATCAAAAGCCTCTTTAGCGAATTTAGCAAGGGATTCTGCTGCATTTCAACCTCTAAACATTTCTATTTCTTGAATTATCTCTGCGGCGATTATGTCAGAGGCAACAGCCTCCGCTTTATTGCCGCGCTTTGGAAGTACCCCCTTTAACTTCAAAAGAAATTCAGCTATTGGGGCAATCTTCCAGTCTGTCAATATCCAAAAGTCCCCTGGTCCTCCAGAGTATTCACTTTCTTTTCTATGGACAATTACTGGAACTCCTAAGTCGTGACATTCGGACTGAAGTCCGCCGCTATCGGTGATCACGCAATGTGCCTGCGCAATCTCTCTAACGAACGCAGAGTGTTCTGTACGAGAGCGCAGAGTAATACTTGAATTCTCAATCTCATTAAGCAGATTAAATTTTTCTAATGAAGCTTTTTCGTGCCCTCCAACAAACCATCGCACTTCGTAACTCTTTGAGAGATAAATCAATTCTTCACAAATTTCAGAAAACTTTTTTCTATCTGACAGTAACTCTGTCCGATGAAGAGTGACGACTAAATATCCGAGATCTGTTATTGGGAAATTGTCTAAATCGTCATAGAGTGCGTCTCTGCTCGTATTGTGTTTGGTATCAAGTGATCTACCGCGGTAGCTCTGCGCTTTCTTAAATTCTTTGTCTCCTGGAGCAAAATGCACACCGACCAAGTTCGAGACTATTCGTCTTGAAATTTCCTCAGGAAATGGCCTAAAAATTGCACCTGATCTAACGGCAGCCTCGATATGGCCAGCTCTAATCTTCGCGGTGACAGCAAAGAATGCTCCCATCAACGTGCAAAAAGTATCCCCATGAATTAGAAGCAAAGGGAATCTCTTTCTTCTAATGCGGAGCCTCAAAGCCAGAAACTGTAATTCAATGTTCGATCTGAGGAACCAAACAAGTACTGCTATTGGAGTCTCTTTATCCTCATCGCCAGAATTAAGCTTGTAAATATTGCGTAAGAACGGCTTGATGCTTTCTAGTGCTGCGGAAGAATGTAGCCCGGCCCAAATCAAATCCACAGGAATTTCGGCAGAATCGAGCCTTTTTATAACTGGTCGAATCTTGATCACTTCAGCACGTGTGCCTACTAGAAAGAGAACAGATTTTTCCTTTGACTCGGTTAGGCGATAGACACTGGTGAAAGTCACTTCACCATAGTATTAGCAAGTGATTTCAAATCAGTCGGTTTGGGTGATTATTCCTGCCTATAACGAGGCTGCAACTATTGGGACAATCGTTTCTGAACTATCCCAGTTGGATTTTGCTGGAATTTTGGTAATCAACGATGGATCTAAAGATGGCACATCACGAATTGCCAGTGAATACGGAGCCATCGTTCTTGATCATGTGATTAACCAGGGAGTGGGGGCTGCCATTAGGACAGGCCTAAAATTCCTAGAGCGACAAGGCGCTGAATGGGCAGTTCAAATCGACGCAGATGGTCAGCATCGCCTGGAATCAATAAATGGAATGTTGCAGAAAAATGATTGCGATCTCGTCATCGGCCAACGCAATTGGAAGCAATACAAATTTGGAGTTTTTCGAAAATGTGCTCAATTAGCACTTTTACAAACTCTCAAATTAAACGGAGTAAATCAAATAAATGATCCCACGTCGGGGTTTAGGCTATTCAGCAAGAGAGCCATCAAGGTACTTTCTACTGAAATGCCCGCTAATTTCATAGGAGATACGGTGGAAGCACTTATTATTTCGAAGCGACATGGGCTCCGTGTAATTGGGGTACCAGTAGAAATGGATCAAAGGAATTTCGGAGAATCTAGCCACACGGGATCGAGAATCGTTAGAGCTTTTTTAACAGCGTTCCTTTATTCAATTTCTTACAAACCAAGGAGAATGAAAAATGATTAGAGTCATAGTCGCCACAATCTTTTTGATTGGGCTTATTTTCTTCAATTTTTCTGACTTGAATAAAAGAAGAATATCCCCACTTGAGTTTGTCTTTTGGCAGAGTATTTCGATGATCCTAATTGGACTGCTAGTTTTTCCAAATATCGGCCAAACAATTTCTGAGGCACTGGGGTTCGAACTATTAGCGAATCTAGTTTTTCTAGTGGTAATCCTTGTATTACTAGTAATAGTGCGGATTCAATCCAGATTAATCCACGATATAAAGTCACAAATTCAAAGAATTGTGGAAGAGATAGCCTTGAATGAGAAGTAGATTAACTAAGCGCCTAAAGGAATCAGGTGCCCTAGAAACAGCAGCTGGATATGCGCTCAATGGAATAGGCAATGCACTCTTTATATATCTGATATCGATTAACGCTTCTAGCGAAGTTTTGCTATTAACTATCGTTTTTTGGTCAGCTATTTTTTGGTCTGGAACTGTTTTGGCTCCATTTGAGACTCTATTTCTCTACTCAAAAGCCAAGAAAACAAGTCTGAACTATTCTATTCTGTTGCCGGTTGTTGGGGTATCTATATTTACGCTATCCGCAGTTGTCGTTTACTTCACATTAGAATCGCCCTTTATAACTATTCCAATAATGACCGCAATTGGATATTCAAACCTAATTAATATTAAAAATAGGCCAATAAGACTAGCAAGTAGAGATTTTAACGTGGTTGCTAAAGCAAACACCCTCGAAGGAGTATTGCGAGCAATCCTCATTCTGCTTTTGATCTTTTTTGCGGTGGATTTAGATCCTTCATTGATTTTGATGGTCTTCCTACTCGGAAATTTGTCTGCCAATTATGTTTATCTACGAAGCAGCAAAAAAACTATCTATCCGAAAGAAAATCACGGTCATGTTGATAAGCAGAAGATAATTGGGCTATCGTTTATTGGCGCATCAAGTGCGCTCTTCAGTGGAGGTTTGCCTTACTTTGTCGGAGTATTTGACGAAATAAATCTGACTCCATATATGACTTTTTATACAATAACAAGGTTACTGTTAATCGTCCAATCAATCATGACGTCAGTTAAACCTAACGAAGTAAACAATTTTGGAAGTGAATTAAGATTTAAAAAGTTTTTACAATATTTCTTGATTTTGGTATTTCCTACCTATTTCGCTTTGCTAATCATTCAAGAATTGCTGTCAAGAATTGGACTTGAATATCTCTCAGCTATCGGAAGCTATGAAGTTATAAGCTTTACAACCTCATTGATATTCACTTCGTTTCTTACGATTTATATCAGTAGTCTAAGTGCCACAGAATCATGGAAGAGCTGCGTTAACCCCACAATCACCTCCGCAATATTTGCAATCGTTTTGATTACTTTGATAACGGACAAAGTGCTGGCTTTTCAATTGACAATGTCGCTTGCCCCGCTGCTGGCAATTACCTTGCTTCTCTATCGGTCATCTAGGCTTCTCAAAAGATCGTAATATTTTTTGGAGCAATTTTCCGCTTTCATCCACAAAGAATTGCTTGCAATAAACTCACGAGATTCACTCGAAATTTCCTCGTTAAGTATGGTTTTGAGATGACTTACTAAATCATCGACTTCAAAAGAAGGTAATTCATGATCAAACTCATCAAAGATTTCACTTCCGCCACCAGATGGGGTTGAAATTATTCGCACTCCCGTCAACTTAGCTTCGAAAAAGCTGATAGGGAGACCTTCATTCTTTGAAACTGATATCAAATGAGTCGCGTCAAAGAGGAAATCGGTTACATCTACCCTAAAACCGGCAAATTCGACAATATTTTCTAGCCCATTCTCTGAAACAAATGACCGCAACTTATTCATTAACGGCCCGTCTCCAACAATTGTCAGGAATCTTTCTGGGAGAGACTCTTCCCTACTTAGTTCAAAGATTGCTGACAGAAGAAGCATTGGGTCTTTTACTTCTACTAGGCGTCCTAGAAATAGAAAACCAGGCTTATCGGATTTTGGGAAATCGGCAGTATTTGTCGAAATGTCAGAACCAAGATAGACAACAGTCGCCCTCGAGTTGCATAGCGGCCCCAAACGAACATTTTCTGAAACAGCAATGGTTAGCGTTACCACTATTTGAGCTAATTGAATTAACGGGGTTAATGCAACACCCACAAATTTCTTTGTTGTTATGAAGTTACTATGCGCTTCAAAGACTAAACGCCAACGATTCCTAGCGAATAAAAAGGTAATGATAGAAAATCTAATCAGATCTAATGGAGTTCTCACTATTACGATATCCGGATTAAAGGTGTTCGTGACCTTTAGGAAGTTCGAGCAGATACTAAAGAAGTTTTCTTTGCTTACAAAAACAGGTGGATTTGTTGGCAATGAGATTTGGTCAATTTTGGTCTTGTGATTAAAGACAACTGATTCGAAATCTTTAGGCTGGTAACGCAGACGAGACCCGAGAGCCCTCTCAGCTCCACCCATGCCTAGACCAGAAACGACCTCAATCACTTTCCTATTTCGCACATTTAAGATTATCAGTTCGAGGATATACGTTTGGCGATTCCCCCAAATATTTCACTATGATTATCTCGTGCAGTTGAAATCTCCTAGCAAACGAAAGCGAATTAAGGTCGTATACGCCTTTACATGCTTTGATGCCAATTCATCTGGGGTCTATTGGAAAATAAAGGACCAAGTAACCATCTGGAAAAATGAGAACCTTGATGTTCAGTTAGTAGTAATTACCGATTTGAAAAGTTCAGAACTTTGGCTCGACATTGACCCTAAAGCCGTGATTATTTTTGATAAAGGTGTTTTTAGTAAGCTAAAAAATCGATTTAAACTTATTAGACTGGCGATACAACAAGAGCCAGACATTTTGTATTTCAGAGACAATTTTCCGATTAACATTCCTCAATCTGCAGCTCCAATAGTTATTGAAGTTCAGTCATTGGTTAAAAATGAACTTCGAGCGCGCAGCTTCTTAAGATATAAGGCATTCAATTTGTGCAAGAATTTTTATTACAGGAATCTAATAGCGGCCATCTTTGTGTCTAGAGAATTACAGCGAATAAACGAAATAAATCTAAAAACTACTCAGAAATTTCACGTATTGGGAAATGGAATTAATTTCGACAGAATTGATCAATTACCAGTTGCTAGCGATTCTATTGAGTTACTGTTTATTGGACATCCAAATCAACCTTGGCATGGAGTGGAAGAAATCAATGATTTAGCGTTGACTTTACCTGATTTCAAGTTTCATATTGTTGGTTACGAAAGTCAGCAAGCACCAAGTAATGTTTATTACTATAGCGAGTTAAAGAGAAGTGAATACTTGGAAATAGCAAAACATTGTACGGTGGGAATAAGTTCACTTCGACTAAATGTAAATGGAATGACAGAAGCGTCACCACTAAAATCTAGAGAATATTTAGCACTTGGTCTACCAATTATCTCGCGTTACGAAGACACCGATTTTCCTGAAGAAAGAGACTTTATTCTTCGACTTCCTACCGACAATAGAAAGTTATCTGACTTCTCTAGTGAGATTACAACTTTTGCCGATAATTGGAAAGGTAGACGAGTAAGCCGTAATGAGATCGCTAATATTGATCTAAATTCGAAAGAAAGATCAAGGTTAGACTTCTTTTATAGCTTGTTACCCTAGAATAGGGAGCGCGCACTTGCAGATCAAAATTAAGGAGGGCCCGAATGTCTAGTTTGTTTTCGAATACTGCTGATGTTGATCCAAGTGCGATAATTGGTAAAGAAACTCGGGTCTGGCACCACGCACAAGTTAGAGAGCAAGTAAAAATTGGTTCTGGTTGCATCATCGGGCGCAATGTATATGTAGGATCAGGTGTACAAATTGGCGATAACTGCAAAATACAAAACAACGCTTTAGTATATGAACCCGCGCGTATAGCAGATGGCGTTTTCATTGGCCCAGGAGTAATTCTCACCAACGATCAATATCCCAGAGCCGTAAATTCTGATGGTTCACTCAAGTCCGCTAGTGACTGGATACCGGCGGGAGTTTCCATCGAAACAGGAGCTTCAATAGGAGCTGGGGCGATCTGTGTTGCCCCTGCGAAAATTGGTGCTTGGGCAACAGTTGCTGCAGGAGCAGTAGTGACACGCGATGTACCAAGTTTTGCACTCGTTGCGGGCGTGCCTGCCAAACAAATTGGTTGGGTAGGCAAAAGCGGATATAAACTAAATCAATCAGGGGATGCACTTGTCTGTCCCCGTACCGGCCAGAAATATCATCTGGTCGACGGAGAACTCAAGGAAGATGCGGTTAAGTGAAAAATATTCCAGTTGCTAAACCCTTGATTGGTCGTGACGATATTCGCGCGGTAGTCAAAGTTATGAAGTCAGGGGGGTTGGCTCAGGGACCTCAAGTGTTGCATTTTGAAAAAGAATTTTCAAAGTTTGTGAATGAGCGCGAATGCGTTGCGGTTAACTCAGGAACGTCCGCTCTCCATTTAGCCCTTCTGGCACTTGGAATCGGCCCCGGAGACGAGGTTGTAGTTCCTTCCTTTACCTTCGCCGCCACTGCGAATAGTGTGGCTCTCACTGGTGCCACCCCCATTTTCGTAGACATTGATCCAGCTACATACAACATTGACCCTAATTTAATTGAAGCAGCTATAACTCCAAAAACAAAAGCAATCCAAGTAGTTCACTTGTACGGGCTTCCAGCAGATATGTCTAGAATTTCTGAAATCGCGAAAAAACACAACCTTCTCTTGATTGAAGATGCTGCCCAAGCTCACTTAGCGGAGGTAAACGGTCAGAAAGTTGGAACCTTTGGTGATGCCGCCGCGTTTTCCTTCTACCCTACAAAGAATATGACTTCGGGCGAAGGTGGAATGGTTGTTTTAAAGGATTCAAATACGGCAAGACTGTGTCGCTTATATAGAAATCAAGGTATGGAACAGCGTTATCAAAATGAAGTTGTTGGATTTAATCTGCGAATGACTGACATTCATGCCGCTATAGGTATTTCTCAACTCCAAAAGGTTTCTAAGTGGACCGATCAAAGAAAAGAAAATGCACTTTACTTAAATGCCAATATTGAAAGTGTCGTAACCCCCTTAACACCTAATGGATTTTCACATGTTTATCATCAGTACACGGTCAGAGTTGCAAAGAACCGTGACCTATTTTCTAAGAAGTTGAACGAACTCGGCATTGGAAATAGCGTTTACTACCCAACTCAAGTTCACAAGTTACCTTCCTTCGCATTACCTCTAGAACTTCCTAACACCCAATATGCAACAGAGCAGGTTTTGTCTCTTCCAGTGCACCCATCATTGAGCAAGAAAGATTTAATTCGAATTGCCGATGCCGTTAATTTAGTAGGGGAAGAATTGCTGTGACTAAATTAAAGGCAGCGCTCGTTGGCCTTGGCATTATGGGCGCAAATCACGCGAGAGTTCTTTCAAATCTTGAAGGCGTTGATCTAGTCGCCGTGGCTGATCCTCAGGGAGACACTAGAGGAATGCTCCCAGGGACTGCGGTTCTCTCCTCAGTAGATGAAGTGATAAAGAAAAAAGTTGATTACTGCGTGATTGCCGCACCAACAGCTTTTCATGAGGAAATTAGTCTCAAACTAATTGATGCGGGCATAAGTATCCTGATTGAAAAACCGATTGCTCATACTTTTGAGTCAGCCACCCGAATCTCTGAGGCGGCAAGCGAAAAAGGGGTTGTGGGCGCGGTAGGCCATATTGAAAGATTCAATTCTGCTCTACAGCAGGCAAGAGTTCGAATACTCAACGGTGATTTAGGCGAAATTTACCAAATATCTACGAGAAGACTTGGACCATTCCCAGCTCGAATAGCTGATGTTGGTGTTGTAATGGATCTGGCAACTCACGATATCGATTTAACAAGTTGGATCGCTGACTCCAAATATAAAAATGTAAGCGCTCAATCTGCAACCCAGTCTGGACGCACATACGAAGACCTCGTTGCAGTAGTTGCGCAACTGCAAAATGGAGTGGTTGTAAACCACCTAGTTAATTGGCTCAGTCCCCTTAAAGAAAGAAAAACTATAATCACTGGAGAAAAAGGAACTTACGTCGTAGACACTTTAACGTCGGACCTAACTTTCTACGCGAATGGAACTGTTAACGTGTCTCAACAACAGATAGCCCATTTTAAAGGTGTATCTCAAGGAGACATAAAAATTTACGCATTTAGTAAACCTGAACCACTCATGATTGAGCACCAGAATTTTCGAGACGCAGTGCTTGGAATTAATTCAGACATTGTGACTTTAGTAAGTGGTACGCAAACTGTTGAGGTTGCAGAAGCAATAATCAAGAGTACTCAAAATCAAAAGGCGATAGAAATATGACAATCACGGTCGTAGGTCTAGGAAAAATTGGTTTACCGCTCGCTGTTCAGTTCGCCCGCAAAGGTGAAAACGTACTAGGTGCCGATATAAATCAAAAGACTGTAGATCTTGTGAATAAAGGTCTAGAACCTTTTCCCGAAGAATCGAAATTGCAGGAATACTTGGAAATGGTAGTTAACGACGGCAAATTGAAGGCGAGCACCAGCACAACAAGCTGTGTACAAAATTCTGAGGTGGTTATTGTAGTTGTTCCACTCTTTGTAAACGCGAGCGCAGAACCAGACTTTAGGGCCATGGATTCGGCCACGGAGGATATAGCTAAAGGCCTTCAGAAAGGCACCTTGGTTGCATATGAAACGACATTACCAATTGGAACCACTCGAAATCGATTAACTAAAATTCTTGAAAGAATCTCAGGCTTAACAGTCGGAGAGGATTTTTTCGTTGTTTTTTCACCTGAGCGAGTACTTACCGGTCGAGTATTCTCTGATCTGAGAAAGTATCCCAAAATCGTTGGCGGTGTGACCGATCGGTGCTCAGAAATCGGCAGAGCTTTTTATTCTCGTGTTTTGGATTTTGATCCGCGAAAAGACTTAAAACGTGAAAATGGTGTATGGGTACTCGACTCTTGCGAATCGGCTGAGTTTGTTAAATTAGCAGAAACGACCTACAGAGATGTGAATATTGGTCTGGCAAATCAATTTGCCAAGTACGCAGATAGGCTCAATCTAAATATCTATGATGTCATTGAAGCTTCAAATTCTCAACCTTATTCTCATATTCATCAACCAGGAATCGCGGTTGGAGGACATTGCATTCCAATTTATCCACAGTTCTATTTGTGGGGTGACCCTGACGCCAGCATCGTGCGCTCGGCTCGTAGTGAAAATGCAATGATGCCTTCGTATTCAATCAGTCTATTAATTAATCACTTCAATTTGAAGCAAAAGAATCTAAAAGCCTTAATTGTAGGAGTTTCTTATAGGAGTGGCGTCAAGGAGAGCGCATTTTCTGGTGTTTTTTCAATAAAAGATTCTTTAATCGACAACGGAATTGAAGTAAATGTTATTGATAGCTCATATACGGAAAAAGAGCTCATAGAAATGAATTTAGAACCCTATGTGGGAGATTACTCTGATATCGACATCCTAATTCTTCACAGTGAAATTCCTGGAATGAATCTGATCCTTCAGAATATAAGCGAAAAAAGTGTCATATTAGATGGAAGAAATTTAATTCGTGAGAGGGGATTTAAAGCCATAAAAACAAAACGTATTTTAATTCTTGGAGATGGCTCTTGAATTTAAAGTCAACGGTAAAACCATTAGTCATTTTTGAGAAAAATCTCCCACTCACAATAAGGCAGAAACTCCTTTTTATCGTTTCGAAACTTAAAAGGACCAGTAAAGTTCTAATGCGTATTGGTTTTTTTGGCTAAATGAAGTTAACAGTCATGCACAGTCTTCAAGACAAGGATCGACAAACCACCAAAGACTTCGCTCTTAGTTTTGCTCGGTATTCCTATGGAACTGAAGTCAATTACATTAATGTAAATTACTTGCCACACAAGCATGCATTTGATCATGCAGATATTGGTATAATTACATACGAGTTGATGTCAATTCGCACAACTCCATACTGGGGTGAAATTGAACCTATCATCCTAAAAATTGCTAAGAATTGCTCACGAGTTTTTGTATTTGTACAGGATGATTACGCAGCAAATGCGGTTACGGAATCTTTTGTTCTGAAACTGAGCAAAATCACAAAGGTTCTGGTTTATTCACCAATCAAATTTGATCATCAACTGATGTACCCAAACTTGTGTGGAAATGTTGAAATCCAATATTGTCACACAGGTTACGTAGAAGAATCGCATCTTGAGAATATATTGATGTATTCCAAGCCCTTCGATCAAAGAGATTTTGATTATGCAAATAGGGTTTCAAAGCTTCCCATATGGTTGGGTGACCAGGCGCAACTGAAATACCGTGTTTCCAAACGGGTGGCGCAAGAGTTTAGAAATAATCGGAAAATAGTTGATGATAGTAGCGATGTGGGCGACGTTAAAGCAGGAATCGAGTGGTTCAAATTCCTCGGTAACGCACGCTACACCTCAGGATCTCTCGGGGGTAGTTCGATAACGGATCCTAAATTATCTTTATCTCGCCAAGGGAGGAGAATTGAACAAAAAAGTGGTGAAATGTCCTACTCAGAATTGCTCAAGGTAAAGAAAAATTCGAATAAGGTTGGAAATTTTGGAACTATTGGTCCAAGAATTTTCGAAGCAGCCATGATGGGAACGTGCCAAATTCTTGTTGAAAGCGATTACATCGATGGTTTTGAGGCTGGCCGCCACTATCTGCCTATAAGATCGGATTTTAGTAATCTCGGAGAAATTATCCAGGAATTGGTGCGCAATCATGATTTAGGTGCCGAGGTAGCTGGTAACGCTTTTGAGGCTCTAATATTAAGTGGAGAACACACGTACAAGAATTTTGTGCGACAGATAGGAGCTTTAGCTCCTCACTCAAGCTCTGCTCCCAAAGTAAAGATAAGTTCATTAGAAAGAAGGATATTTCTTAGGGAAGATAGTGACGAGGATGAGTTACTTATGAGCAAAAATGAAATTATTCAGTGTCTCAAAGTTAAAACAACTATGATATCTAGATTTACCGAACCATACTTATTATGAGCAACTTGATGAAGGAGAGAAACTCCATGAAATGTAACCAGTGTGGCAAAGAACCAAGTATTTGTGATTGCGCAATTACAGATTTACTTGAAGAAGATCCTATAACGTCAGTGTACAAAACATTGTATGAGAAAATTGCATTGACTGACATGAGTCACTCAATGCAACCTATCGACGAGCTAAGAAAGAAATCTTTGGTTGATTACTCTAACATCAAGAGGCAATTAAGAAAAAAGATACCAAGCGACACGAGAATTCTAGAAATAGGACCAGGTCAAGGACATCTTGCAAAACTATTGCTGACTGATGGTTACATCCTGAACGTAATGGATATAGTCCCAGATTACATTCAAAAGATTCCATGTAAACGTTTTTTAGCAAATGTTGAATCACTTCCAGAGTTTGATGAAAAATTCGATTGTATTGTTTTATGTGACGTTCTTGAACATGTGCTTAATGAAGGAGATGCTGTATTGCGCGTTTACAACAATCTAAATTGCAATGGCATCTTGTACATAAGGTCTCCACTAAATGAGCCACTAATCAATTACGCTCAGATTCTCGGAGCACCATTCAGATTTGTCCATTTGCGGAGTTACAGCAAAAAATCAATCAAAGAACTACTTGCTAGCGTCGGAGCGAAAAACTTACGCATAAAAACCCAAGGCCGACAAAAAGTGTCCTTTGCTCGTAGAAAATGGCTTAGCAACAAAAATCATTTTCGTAACGTACGTTTGGCTGCAGAGCGTCAGTACAGAGAAGTTGAAATAGATTTACAAAGCAATAATTTAATTTATAAGATTATAATGAAGTTAGAGTACAAGAGCATGCGCATAATTGAAACGTTCCTAAATGTGAATTTTTTGAAAAGTTTTCATGAATTTGTATTCTTTAAAAACACCGAAGTTTTAGCCATGGGTCAAAAGCGATGTGAATGCAGGGGTGACTGTGGTTAACCTAATAATTTTTGCAAACAAGCCAATAGGTGAAGAATGTTTACATCTTGCAATAAATATGATGAAAGCGGGCAAGTTAAGCATAGAGTGCGTAATCTCCAGTTCTGAAGAAAAATCATGGTGGGGGGAAACTCGAATTCGAGAGCTTTGCGCTAGTAACGCGATAAAATATTGTGATTCTTTGGAAATTGACGTGAAGAAAATTAGAGTCAAAGTAAAGGAAGAAAGTTGGTTGATATCAGTTCAAAACTCAATTGTATTTGAATCTGACTTATTGAGTGCGTTCAACGGAAAGACTGCAAATCTTCACTTAGCACCATTACCAAAATATCGGGGCTGGTATGGTCCATCGCACGCAATTTTGGAAGGAGACAAGTTTTATGGATGGACAATTCATCAAATGACTGAGAATCTGGATGTTGGTGCAGTTCTGGCATCTGGCAGATTGGAGATAAGCTCTAGAGAGACCGCTAAATCGCTTTATAAAAAGACGGAATCAGCAGCTATAACCGGCTTCGAAAAATTCTTAACAGATCTAACAGACGATAAACTATTTAGGGAGGAAATGGACATGACTTTAAGTAGATACTATGGAAAATCATCATTAGAACCTTTCAGGACAATAAATTTAAACACAACAACCGCCGAGGAATGTGACAGAATCATGAGAGGCATGTATTTCCCCCCACATCCAATGCCTAGTTTGTTGTGCGATTAAATGAATCTTCGCGATGCAGATTGTGCACGAATGAAAAAGGTTTTGATTTTCGGTGATTCGATAGCATTTGGTCAAGGTGTATCACTGCATAAGGGCTGGGTAGCCAGACTTTCGCTGGAAGTTGAAAAAAAATACCAAGATGAAGTACTTATAGTAAATTCTTCGGTAAACGGAAGTACAACCCATGCGGCTCTCGACAGAATCGCATATGAGATCCAAAATCCTGGTGCTGATGTAGTTGTTATTCAGTTCGGTTTAAACGATTGTAATTACTGGATGACTGACAGGGGACTACCTAGAGTATCCAGTAACAGTTTCAAGGCAAACCTTGAGGAAATTATAGAAAGATGTTTTCATTTCAAAGTCAGAAAAATTATTTTAGTGACAAACCACCCTACGAACCTAAAAGTAGATTTTAGTCACTCACCAGTCAGTTATGCAGAGTCTAGCCGACATTACAATAAAATAATTCGGAGTGTTGGCGATAAATACCAAAATATAGTTTTAGTAGATATGGAAAGTATATTCGAAGAAAAGATGAATCCAGAGAAGTTCGATCACTTACTTCAAGATGGCTTACATCTAAGTTCTAAAGGGCATGAAATCTATAGTAAATATTTAATCCCGGTAATTACAAATATGATTGATCAAATCGATTAAATCCATTTATTTGTTTGACTAGATCCTGAACCAAGGAGTAAGGTATTTTGCAGTTACTCGTTAAACCACATGCCACATCAATAGCACCAAGATTGAGACTAATTTTGGATTTTCCAAAATTCGATTTCCTAAAAAAAATACCCTGATAAAGTTGTGGATCGTCAATCAATATTTCGAACTCATTCACATCTTCCTTAGTTATAGTAAAAGTGATTGCTGGATCTAGTTTAGTCACCCCAACCATAAAGAAACATATTTGAACAAAACGCCAATCAAGCGTGCGATAAAGCAGTCCTTTAAAAACACGTAAGGACAAAACTAATCCCAAAACAGAAACCATCAAGGCGCTATTTTGGAGGAAATATCTACATAATCTGAACCTTCGCTTTAAACTGCTAGAAAATGAATCTTGAAATTCAATTTTGACTTTTTCGGTTAACGTTTCGAAACGGGGACTTAATCCAGTGGCGTTGAAGTCCTTATTCCTCGAAAACAATGAGTTAATTATTGTTTCAACTTGGATAACGTAATTTGAGATATGGTAATTTTTGTTAAACAGAATCTCTTCTACGCATTTGAGTCGCATTGATTCTCCATGTTTAGAAACGGAAAATTCAACAATCTCTGGCAGATTCTCCGCATTCTCCGATAGAGCGAGGAAGTGTCGATTCTCGATTGCTATTTCAGAGTATCTGCCTGCAGTCAAGGCGAGCAGACAATTTGAAGATATGTATTCGAATACCTTCGGTGAAATCACAAAATAGTTGGCATCAATTGGATCGTCAACAGCAAAGTTCTCAGGCAAGTTTGGTACAAAAGATTCGGGATACTTTCCGTACATATCCAGGCGCCCCGATCCAGATGGAGTTCCAACTGCCACATAGCCTGTGGTGAGAAATTTCAACCAATTCTCTCCATAAATTCGCGCTGACTCATTTGAGCTCACATCAACACGTAGGTTAGCCAAGTTTGCAACTTTGAGAATTTCATCTGATATGTGATTCTTTAACAGAGAGGTTTCACCATACCAATCTGGCAAAACTCGGCCCCTATATATTGCATCAAAATCTCGTTGATTCTCCGCTCGAGAATGATGCCAATTGGAGATGAGCCGATTCGTAATGTACCCAGTGAGCACAGTACTCACCGTGAAGTCTCGAATCCTTTCTGGGTACAGAATCTCAATTACATCAGCAGGTGCAACGCTAAACAAATGATTGAGCTTTATTCCGTTTAAAAATTGAAGTCTTTCCATGCAGGATCTTTGTTCATCTTGAACCATCGCAACTTTAATTCCAGTGAAGAGGCGCAATTTAACTGACAACTCTGGGCTAAGAGGTAATTTAAACTTGAATGGGTATTTAATCAGAGAGTAATGAAGGATTACTGCATCAAAATCCCCTAACGATATTGTTATATCTCCATTCGTGGTAAAAACAACTTTGTACTTCATATTTCCATAGGTTGTAAATGCATTTATAGAATCTAAAACCGTGTCAGCCTGTTTATAGAATGGAGCCGAAATTATTAATACATTCATCGGGTGCGAATAAAATTTAGTCTAAACTATGTCGATTTATACTTGCATCAATTTTGTTCAAATTCTGTAAAAACCATTCATAAGTGGATTTTATTCCGCTAGAAAGTTCGGTTACGGCAGAAAAACCTATTGAATTGAAAGACTTGTTGGTGTCACCCAATCGCCGACCGCTATTATCCCACGGTCGGGTCGGCTCATATCTTATCGATGAAGTTGAATTTGTAGTTCTTAAAATTAATTCGCTTAGAGTCTTTATTGAAGTCTCTACGCCAGAAGCCAAGTTATAAACTTCACCAGATTTCCCGTTTTCGAATGCGTTTATAACTCCAACAGCTAAATCATTTACATAAACGAAGTCTCTACCCGCAGATCCATCTCCGAAAATTACTAACTCTTCACCCTTAATCGCCTTCCAAATAAACGTAGGTACAACGTTTCGCCACACGGTATGAGGAGTTCCTCTCCATTGTCCCGCCCCGAGAATTTCACCTGGCCCATATACATTCTGGAAGCGAACTCGAACTACGTCTAGTTTTCTTTGCGCAGCAAAATATAGACAGTACATTTCGCCGGTGATCTTTGATATTGAATATGGACTGTCGTGATTCAAGCTGGTTACATCAACTTCTTTTACGGGAATTGGCGAGTCCCAAGTTTTCTCCGCAACAGCGCATCCCGCTCCTGAGTACACGACGCGCGCACGTGGATGAAGTCTTGATGCCCACTCCAAAACCGTGAGTGTGGTTTTCAAGCTATTTTCCAAATCAGCAAGAGGGTTTTCTATCGAACTTTGATTTCCATGAAAACATGCTAGATGGAATATTCCATCCAATTCCCCATCAATTCTTGTTAAAACAGAAAATTCTGAAGCGGACCCCCATATTGTTGTGAGCCGGGGATTGACTGACAGATTCCACTTCTCACTAGAAAGTAAATTGTCAACAACAACGACTTCATTTTCAGAGTCCTGGAGAAGCAATTTCACTACCCAAGAACCTACGAACCCAGCCCCACCGATAACAGCATATTTCTTCAAAGCAATCCTCCTTTAGTGATGCAGTCTAATTACGGGTAAATTTTCAATAAAGTTTTTAACCGTATTCTGAATTGAAGCATCAAAATCATCGCTAAACGAAATGTCGAATTTATGGCTTACAAGCTTCGAATCCAATGAAATAAACTTTGGATCAGAAGATTTTGATTCGATTTCTTCATAAGAGATATCATTTAGATCTACACCCAGCGCATCACATACTTTTCGCAGTATTTCCAAAGTCTTAACTGGAGCGCCGCTCCCTACTACAAGTTTATTTGGCACACTTTCACTTGCAAGAATTTTCCCCATGAAGTTAGTGAAGTCAGACGGGTTTAAATAATCTCTGTATGTGTTTGTAACCTTAATATGTTCTTTCTTTAGTATTCGGCTTGCAAAGGCTGGGATGGCCCCTACATTCAATTTCGGGCTTATCACGCTGGAAAGCACGACAGTACAGTGTCGTCCATTATAATCATTTAAGAGAAGTTCTGCACCAAGTTTCCAAATCGAGTAAGAATCTTTAGCTTCAATTTCAGTTGTCTCGTTGATCGGGTTAGAGGTATTTCTAGTTAAGAAAGATTGAATATAAATAATGAACGGCAATGATGTTTTTTCAGAAGATTTAATGACATTGTGCATAGCCCTTACATTTGAATTGTAGGCAATTTCTTCGGCTTTCGACATTGATGTCGCGAGAAAAATAACATTATTAGGTTGGATCTCTTCAAAAATCTTAGTAAGCAAGTCTTCCTCTGAGGCGTCACAATTGACTACATGCGCATAAGTAGAAATTTCATCCTTTTTGGTCACCGCGTTGGAGAAGTTGTCCAGAACGTAAAGGTCAAAGTCCATCGCAAGTACTGGAATCAGATCCGAACCTAAAGTTCCGGCACCACCGACTAGAAGAAGACTACTTTTCATCTTTATTTCGCATATGCGTGACTTCCCGACTAACGCCATACTGTTTATAGTATGAAATTGCTCCTGAAACTGTCTCAGATAGCGTCCGAAGGCTCTTTATCTTAAAGTCAGTTTGCGTTCTGATTGGATCTAGCAAAATACTTTTTGGTCCAGAGTCATCTTTTACAATTTCGTAATTTGGAGTCTTATCCAGATTCATTTGACCGCAAATCTCTTCAAACAAAGTGGTTATTTCGACATCCGATCCTGAAGAAAAATGGTAGGCACCGTTTCCGACACCGTCGATTGCATGGATTACGGCCTCCGCAAGATCTCTGACGTCAACAAAATCTCTGCGAGATTGGGTGATACGACATGCTAGACCTTCGCTTAAACGCTTGAAGAAAATTGGTAACGGGCCACTTAAATTTCTTGGACCAATTATGTTAGCAAGTCTAAAAGTCACAAAATCCACACCAGATTGCTCTAAATAGAATTCGCCAGCGGTTTTTGAAATCGCATAGCTCGATTTAACAGGTTGGCGAGGGTAGTTCAAAGGGACTGGCTGTACTGATGGGTTATCTCCGTAACATAGGGCAGTCTGAAAGTAAACTACTCTTGCGTTAGCATTTTTTGCAAACTCGGCAATGTTTGCGGTGCCTAATGTGTTAGTTTCAATCTGCTTTTGCCATTCAGTTGACACCGCATATGACGCCGCAGTATGTACCACATGTGAAACATCGTGCGACTCAAAGATTTCCTGTATTAATTCTCTATCAGATACAGATCCTTCAATTTGCAGAGCTTTTGTAAGATTAGTTAGGTGCTGTTTCCGTCCGGTTTCAAAATTATCAAGGACGATAACCTTATCTCCACGATTTTCCAGTAGCTCCGCAACATGAGATCCAACCATTCCGGCACCACCGGTCACTAAAACTGCCATACTTCCTCGATTCAAAGAGTCTTCAGCCAAGCCCCAAGTGTAATGGCTCCCCATAGTTCGCGTCCCGTACCCGCCACAAGTTGGGAAGGAGAAACTAAATTACGCTTGTTAATGATGGATAAATCTGAAGAGTAGAGGACCTCGTATGTCTCTTCTATTTTTTCAAAAGAAGTTTTTCTTGCCCAATCCTGAAGTGGTACTGGAAAACCCATTTTATCCTGTCGGTCCAATACATTTTGTGGGAGCAAAGATTCGCTAACTCTGCGCAAAATATCTTTCGGGCGACTCCCGCCTATCCTTAGATTTAGTGGAAGCCCCAGCGTGTATTCAACAAATCTGGTATCAAGCAGAGGAACGCGTGATTCAAGTCCATGAGCCATGGAAATTCGATCTTCCACATGGAGCAAGCTTGGAAGAAAATGCTTCATTTCATAGCGCAACAAAGACTCATGTATATCCAATACCGTGCTTGCTCCATTCGGAGCAATTTTTGTAAGTAATTCTGATTCAATTCTGGAAAAGCTTTCATTTGGAATTTTAAAAATTCCATCATCAGATGAGCGCGTTATTGTGTGCAAAAAACCGTGTAGTGGAGATTGAAATCCTCGTCCTTTCACAAAGTTACCTAGCATTTGCGAGTAACCTGAAAAATTCGAAATATTTCCAGAAATATAAGACCAGAATTCTGAATTTCTGCCGTGGCTAGCATCAATAATTCCGGAAGACAGTAACGGAAGACGGTCGCGAACATAACCCAGGAATAATTCATCTCCACCCGTGCCAGATAGAACCACCTTTGCAACCTTACTGATTTCTCTTGCAACTACTGATTGCCCAATTGATCCTGGGCCTGCGCTTGGGTAGTCAATATGTCCAGAAACGTGATCCAGCTCGTCAAAATACATTTGGGCATCAATTGTGATCACACTTAAATCAAGATTGGATTGGTCAGCAACAGATTGCGCATAACTTGACTCATCAAAACCATCGGAGTCATAACGTCCAACAAAAGCCCTCCGCACCCCCCTTTCCGATGCTAAAGCAGAGACTATGGAACTATCCATACCTCCCGAAGTCAAAGTCACAATTTCAACGTCAGACAGAAGGTGTGAACCAACTGCATCTGACAATAACTCCTTGATTTGCTGATCAGAATTAAGATTCCTGTCATCTCTACCTGTATTTGATGGTAGGAAATCATCGAAATTCCAATATCTTTTTTGTTGAATTCGGCCATCTTTGAAAACTACAAGATGTCCTGCTGGTACCGGAAACACGCCCTCGAACATACTTCGTTCAGAAACAATAAATTGATACACAGACCACTCCTCGAGCGCTACTTGATCGAGTGATTTATTTAGCGTTTTTGCTAAAGGTTGTGCCTCTGATGAAAACCAAAAATTTTCCATTTCTCTGGAGTAGTACAATGGCTTTATTCCAAGTCGATCTCTTCCTAGCCAAATTTCCGTTCCACTGGGCGGTACATAAGCAAATGCGAACATTCCATCAAGTTTTGAAATACCTTGCTGCCCGAAGATCTGCAAAACTGCTAAAGCAACTTCGGAATCTGAATTAGTTTTAAAATCAAATTTATCTTTCAATTGAATTCTCAATGAGGTAGAATTATAAATCTCACCGTTAACAATAATTGACGCTCCAGAATCACTCCTGAGCGGCTGATTTGCCCTTAGATCCAAGTCATTGATGGCCAACCGATGATGGCCTAACCAGATGTTTACTTCCAATCTATCCTTTGGGGCCCATACACCTTTTCCGTCTGGACCACGGTGACATAAGAGAGAGCCCAATTTGTCGAAACGGGTTGCCAAGTCGGAAAGATTTTGCGGAGTTGCCACACCGTAGATTCCGCACACAATGCAAGGATAGCAATAATGGGGTGGTAACCGCTACAAAGAGATTAAAATTTGTCTTCTGATACTGTTTCGGCTGTGCGAATTCTTTCGATTGTTGGAGCAAGACCTCAATTTATTAAAGTTGCGCCGATTTGTTGGCGTGCAAAAGAGAATTTTAGCCATGAAATTGTCCACACTGGGCAGCATTACGACGAATTGATGTCAGATTCCATATTCAAGGATTTAGAAATTACGAAACCAATCATTAATTTTGAAGTCGGTTCAAGCTCGCATGCTGAACAAACTGCCAAGATCATGGTCCAGCTTGAAGATTTTTTAAAATCGTACAAACCGGATCACGTAATTGTGTATGGAGATACAAACTCGACTCTAGCTGGAGCGCTCGTGACTTCCAAGATGAATATTCCCACCTCTCACGTAGAAGCGGGCCTGCGTTCTTACAATCGAAAGATGCCAGAGGAACTAAATAGAATTGTCACAGATCACTTAAGCGACATTCTCTTCGCACCAACTATAAACGCTATGACTAATTTGAATACCGAGGGACTGCAATCCAAAGCAATCATGGCTGGAGACATAATGAGAGAAACAATAGAATTTGCATTGGCCAAAAGTGAACCCAAACTTAGTGCAAATCAGTATATATATTGCACAATTCATCGTGCTGAGAATACAGACGAAAAAAGTCGGCTTACTCACATATTGAATCAACTGAAAAGCTCTTCAATTCGCGTGAAACTTTATGCGCATCCACGACTCAGAAAGAAAATTAAGGATTTTGAAATTAATATCGACCAAGAAATAATTGAAATATGCAGCCCACTACCATTTATTGAAAACATAAAAACTGTCAGTGGTGCAGTCGGGGTAATCACAGACTCGGGTGGACTCCAAAAGGAAGCCTATCTTCTTGGAATTCCATGCCTGACTATCCGAAAAGAGACGGAGTGGGAAGAAACCCTCACAGATGAGTGGAACCAGCTTGATCCAGGAGGTATTCAAATTGCCCAGGAATGGTGGACAAAATCAAGAAAAAATCACATCACAAGTTTTTTTGGAGAGGGCAAAACATCCGACACAGTCATTTCGTCGATTTTAGAATTTTCCCAATCAAAGTAGATATTGTATGTATATATTAGTTCTTCACGCTCTAAACCAGAGAGCTAGAAAGACAAAATCTGTTTTTGAGCATGAATTAATGATGCCAAAAAATGATAGAATTAATAAATACCATATCCATAATGCACGATTTCCTATGAGTAACTTACAAAAACGAGTTAGATACGATGGCATAATTATATCTTCCACGTTTATCGATTTACTAACTAGCCGCCGAGTTAATCGGGAAACTCATTCAAATTTTGACTTCATTTCAAGTAGCGAAGCTTTCAAATTGGCTTTCCCCCAAGATGATTATTGGCTAAGCGATGTCCGCGATCAATGGTATTGCGACATGAATATCAACATTGTATTTCCTGTCTGTCAAAAAGAATATTGGGAATATCTTTATCCAAAGTACTCTTCAATAGGAAAACTAATGCAAGGTTACACCGGATATGTTCACGAACGACACCTTAGATTAAATCGAAAAACAAAAAAAATAAAGGATCGAAAAACCGATGTAGTTTATCGCGCAACAAAAGAACCCCTGTTTCCAAACCGCCTTGGATACCTGAAGGGTAATTTGGGGAGTAATTTCGAAAAAATTTGTAAACAATCAGAGTCACAATTACTAAGAGATGTAGTGGGAAAACCAAAGAATCGAAATCAATGGGCAAAACTTCTCTCGAACTCCCGAACAGTTTTGGGCAGTCCATCCGGAAGCTCAACCCTTGTAAATGATTGGAAAACAGCCGAAATATTACTTAGTATCACAGGATTAGATGAATCTAATGTGGACAACGAACTAAGCAAACAAATACCGTCTTCACTCCTAGGTAAAGATTTTACGGCTATTTCACCCCGAAATATTGAAGCCGCCGCGACGGGAACGGTACAAGTTCTTGCATCTGGAGATTATGGAGGCGTTCTTGATCCCTTCATCGACTATATTCCATTTGATTTTCAAATAGAGTCACTCCCGCAACTTGAGCGACAAATTACTGACGATGTCTTATTGGAGAAGTTATCTGGTAACTGTTGGAGAACAATTGTAAGTGAACCTGATTTACAAGCCAAAAATCAAGTGATCAATGTACTGAACCTAATTGGTAAGGCATGTGATGGTGAAACCGTAACGAAGAGAGCATTATCTGCCTCTACTCTAAAATGGCATCTGAGCAAAACACTGAGTAACCTATTTCAAATACTTCTCTCGATATCTGATTTGTTTAGATTGATTTTAATATGCTTGGGTGGTATTTCAAAGGGCGACAAAGCAATATGATTTTTGCATCTAGGTTGATAGTCGCATTGACTCTAATTACCGAGGACGCAGTAAAGACCAAGAGATTTGAAGATCCTATATACCTTGGGGACCCAATAAACTTGACAAGGCTATTTAGCCGATTTGAAATCGATGAGCTCCTAATATTAGACATCTCAGAACGATACGGCGAATCCAAAGTGTCAAATAAATTCTTGAGTTCAATTCTTGAATCTGCCTTCATGCCTATTGGATTTGGTGGAGGAATCACGAATTATGAAGCAGCACAAGAAAAGTTTAAGTTGGGATTTGACAAAGTCGTATTGAAATCCGGGTTAAGAAAGAAAGGCCTAATTGAAGAGCTTGCAGAAAATTATGGTCATCAATCTTTAGTTGCCTGCTTGGATATCAAAGCATCAGGTAGTTACTTTCAAGTGAATGACAATCGGATGGAACTGCAGGAACTATTGGCATTAGTTAAGGAGCTTGAAGTGCGAGGCATTGGTGAATTCCTGATACATGATATTGAACGCGAAGGAACTAGAGAAGGGTTCTCTCTTATTGATTTAGCGAATAAAATAGCCCTGAATGTGAAGGTTCCCATCGTAGTAGGAGGGGGAATTTCAAGTGTAAGCGAGGCTTCTAATCTTCTACAAAACGGTAGAATTGACTCTGTGATTGCGTCATCAATTTATGTTTTCGATGGAAACAGTAATGCAGTTTTCGTTTCTTACCCGAGCCTAGAGTCCCGCAGAGGTGAATAAGTGAACCTTTTGCAAACCTGCACATTTTGTGTAATGGATGAGACAGATAAGAATATTAAGTTTGATTCACGAGGCCGTTGCGATCATTGTAAGAAAGCAGCTTCTTATTATCCGGCTCGCAAGCATACCCAAGCGGAAATCAACGACTTTGTTTTAAAGGTGAAAAAATTGCGAAATAAAAATTCAAAATACGATTGTGTAATTGGGTTAAGTGGTGGAGTTGATAGCTCTTATTTACTTTATCTCTTGGTAAAATGGGGTATAAATCCCCTAGTTGTACACGTTGATGCCGGGTGGAATTCAATTGAATCTGTAGAAAACATCCAAGCTCTTGTCAAATCTTTCAACCTAGACCTTGAGACTGTGATTATCAATTGGAAAGATATGCGAAACCTCCAGGTCGCGTATTTAAAGTCAGGAGTGATAAATCAGGATGTTCCACAAGACCACGCCTTTTTCACAAATGTCTATAATGTTGCACTGAAGAAAAAGATAAAGTCCGTCATTTTAGGGTCAAACACCGCGTCTGAGAGCATTCTGCCGAAAAGCTGGGGACAAAACGCCTCCGACGGGAAAAATATTAAAGGTATTTATAATTCTATTTACAGCACTAAATTGATCAGTTATACGACTCGATCAATTTTTTGGTCTATTTTTAACTTAGAGATCTTTAAAAAAATTGTCATTTTCCGTCCTTTAAATATGATTGATTATGACAAAGAAGCGGCAAAATCATTTTTAATGGAAGAATTTGGATTTCGTGATTACGGTAGTAAACATTCAGAGTCAACCTTTACCTCGTACTATCAAAAAATCTATTTGCCAAGGCGTTTAGGTATAGACAAGCGGAAAGCACATTTATCCTCAATGATCGTAAGTGGAAAAATCAATAGAGAAGATGCTATAAAAGAGTTAGAAAAAGAATTGTGCTCTGATTTTCAAGAAAGGGACCTAAGAAGATTTGTAGCAACAAAGCTAGGTTTAACTATTGATGAGTTAACCTCTTTTGAAGATTTGAGTGCTGTTAATCATCAAAGGTATGGATACAGCCGATCAGGGATTTTTCTATTGAACGTAATCCTAAAAACTAAAATTATGATTAGAAAAATATTAGAATGACCAGAGTTGGGATTATAGATCTCGGAATAGGTAACGCAGTATCTGTAAGAAATGCTCTGTATACGTTGGGTTACGAAAGCGTAATTTTCAGTGATAGTAGAATTACTCAGGATTTCACGCATATTATTTTGCCAGGTGTCGGCGCCTTCGACAGAGGTATACGCGAGATTGAACGGTTAGGGTTTCGGCAACAACTAAAAAATTTTCAAAATGAAGATAAGCCCATTCTTGGGATTTGCCTAGGCATGCAACTACTATTTGAAGAAAGCGAAGAAGGATCCGAAGAGGGGTTGGGACTCCTTTCTGGGCAGATTACTAAAATTCACCCCACAACTCATTTGCGAATTCCAAATACGGGTTGGCATTACGTTTGCACAATTAAAGAAAATCAAATCCTTAAGGACGTTTCAGAATTTCGTGCTTATCACAATCACTCGTTTGCCTATCAAGACGTCTCTTCAGATTCAGCGTTCTTAGTTTTAAGCGGTTACCAATCCGTGATCGTGGGAGTCGAGGTTGCAAAGGTAATTGGGCTACAATTCCACCCTGAGAAGAGTCATGGCGCAGGGCTGAAATTACTTAAGAATTTCTGTGATTTATGATCAAAGAAACCTGGTATTGAAAAATGGTAAGAAAATTTCTAATAAATTCTCAATTAGCCACTGCGATAGATATTTTAAGTAGACGCGATCGATTTAAAGTTTTTATTGTGATGCTTCTTCAAATTTTTCTTAGCATCTTAGATTTAATTGGCGTAGCGATAATGGGTTTACTCGGAGCCCTCACAATTAATGGAGTTCAATCTAGGCCTCCCGGTGACCGCGTTAGCCAATTTCTGAAAATTGTAGGAATTTATGATCGCCCTTTTCAGGTACAAGCAGCCGTGCTGGGCATCACCGCTGCACTAATTTTGATTTTTCGAACCCTCATTTCAATTTACATTACAAAAAGAGTTCTATTTTACCTTAGCCGCAGAGGTGCAAAGATTAGTTACGATTTAATGAAAAAACTAATGGCTTTACCGCTCATTAAAATTCAACAAAACACTTTGTATGAAAATTTATACTCCCTAACAACTGGCGTTTCAAATATAACACTTGGCGTGATTGGCTCCGGAGTAGTAATAGTCGCCGATCTATCGTTATTGATAATCATGTCTGTGGGTCTTTTCATCGTTGATCCGACCATGGCACTTGGAACAATTCTATTTTTTGCAACAATCGGCTTCGTACTTTATATGAAAATGCACAAGAAAGTAGAGAGATTAGGGTTACTTGAAGCCGAACTTAACGTGAAAAGCAATGAGAAAATCACAGAGGTTCTCTCTTCTTATAGAGAATCGGTGGTCAGAAATCGCAGAGAATTTTACGCTAAAGAGATTGGTGAAAGTAGATTACGAATCTCAAATATTTTAGCGGAGCAGAGTTTTATGCCAAATGTAAGTAAGTATGTAATTGAGAGCGCGGTGATTCTAGGAGCCCTGACTATAAGTGCGGTCCAATTCCTAACACAAGATGCCGCTCGCGCAGTAGCGACTTTGGCAATTTTTTTGGCGGCCGGAACTCGAATAGCCCCAGCAGTTCTCAGAGTCCAGCAGGGAGCCTTGACAATTAAGCGCAACCTTGGCTCTTCTGTTTTCACGCTGAATTTGATAAATCAACTCAAGTTATTGCCGAGCGTAGAAGCAACGAGCAACCAGTTAGATACTAATCATTCAGGTTTTGTGCCCTCAGTAAAGCTCTCTCATGTCACTTTCCGGTATCCAAATTCGGATACCGATGCGATCTCTGGTATTTCGTTAGAAATTAAACCTGGTCAAATTTGTGCCGTTGTAGGCTCGTCTGGCGCTGGAAAATCTACTCTGATCGATTTGATTCTTGGTGTTATTGAACCCGATAGTGGAAAAGTAGAGATATCGAACGTATCATCGATGGAGTCAATAAAAAGGTGGCCAGGCGCAATTGGCTATGTACCGCAAGATGTGATTATTTTAAACGGATCAATTCGAAGCAATATCGGCTTAGGTTTCCCAGATGACTCATTGTCCGATACTTTGATAAACGATGCGATTAATACAGCTCAACTTTCCAAGTATGTAAACGAATTAAACAATCATGATCTTCATGGGGTTGGTGACCGAGGTTCAAGCATGAGTGGCGGCCAAAGGCAGCGCTTAGGAATAGCCAGAGCTCTTTACACTAAACCTAAACTCTTGGTTTTGGATGAAGCAACCAGCGCCCTAGATGGTGATACTGAAGCGAGTATCTCCAAGGCATTTAGCGAACTAAAGGGGCAAGTCACCGTTATACAAATAGCTCACAGGTTGTCTACCGTGCGGGCCGCAGATCAAGTGATCTATCTAGAGAACGGAAGAATAATTTCTTCAGGGACTTTTGATGAGGTCAGATCGGCTGTACCTGATTTTGATAGACAAGCCTCTCTTATGGGTCTCTAGTCGTGAATAGAATTTCGTCGCGAGCGGATTATGAGATTTTCCGATCAGCAGATCAAAAAGCTCTTGGAATTGAGAGAAGTGGTTTGGCATCTCTGACCAATGAGATTTTCGTTTTCGAGGCAAGACTTAGAAAGTTAGAGTATGCACTGAACTGCTCAAAGAATCCGCCACGTATACTCTTTAGAAAGATTCTGTTTAGGCGAATCTCGGTGAAGCTGGGGTACTCAATTTCACCAAATACTTTTGGTCCTGGCTTATCAATTGCTCATAGAGGAACGGTTGTTGTAAACGGCGGTGCCAGGATTGGCGCTAATTGTCGTGTGCATGCAGATGTAAACATAGGTACTGAAGCCGGCAAATCTTCGTCGGCACCGACGATTGGCGATAATTGCTATATAGGACCAGGAGCTAAAATTTTTGGAAAGATACTGATTGGTGCTAATTCTGTAATTGGCGCTAACGCAGTCGTTAATCAAAGTTTCCCAGAAGGAAATCAAACAATCGCTGGTATTCCTGCAAGGGTCATTTCACAAAAAAGTTCTGAAGGCCTCTTAATCAAAGGTTTCCAACCCTAATTCTTAACGAGGTCTACGTCGCCGCTCTGAAGAATTAGGACGTGGCTTTCGGTTTCCTCGAGATGGCCCTTTATTTTCGACAACCGGAGTCACATATGGAATGCCCGAAGGCTCTTGCGCTCCAGTGATTCGCATCAAATCTTCATCTAAAGGCTTAACACCCACAAACTTAGGTGTTACTCCGGCACGTGAAGTTAAACCACCAACGGATTTCTGTTGCTTGGTAGTCGCGAGGGTTACAACTGCACCAGTTTCACCTGCACGTGCAGTACGGCCAGAACGGTGCAGGTAATCCTTGTGGTCAGTTGGCGCATCAACGTGAACAACAAGGGAAATACCATCGACGTGAATTCCACGAGCTGCAACATCTGTTGCAACTAGGGCGGCATTTGGCAATTGCTTGAAGAGTGCAAGGGTGCGAGTTCGAACCGCTTGTGACTTTCCGCCATGTAGGGCACCTACAGGAACTCCGGCGTGTGCAAGTTTATCAGCAAGACGATCTGCACCACGTTGAGTTTTTACGAAAAGAATGGTTTTTCCGTTACGTGCGGCAATCTGATTTGTGATGTCATCTTTATCACCAGGGTGCATAACAAGTACGTAGTGCTCCATCGTTGAAACGGACGCACGGTCATTTTGAAGTGAGTGCGTCTTTGGGTTATTCAAGTATTGGCGAACAAGGGCATCAACACCACGGTCAAGAGTTGCTGAGAAAAGTAAACGTTGACCATTTGGTTTAGCCTGGTCAAGAATTTCTTTAACAACAGGCAAGAAGCCCATGTCGGCCATCTGATCTGCTTCATCAAGAACTGTCATCTCTAGATCATCAAGCTGAACTTCCCCTTTATTAAGCAGGTCAATTAGACGTCCTGGAGTTGCAACAAGAATTGCCGTTGCTTTGCGCATTGCAGTTATTTGTTTTGCGTAAGGCATTCCGCCTGCGATAACTACAGAGTCATGGCCAATCGCACGTGCAAGTGGCGTTAGAACTTCGTCAATTTGCTGCGCGAGCTCGCGAGTTGGCGTGAGAACTAGAGCTAATGGCTTATGTGGCTTGGCTGCTTTTCCGCTGATATTTGTGAGCAAAGCAAGGCCAAAAGCCAAAGTCTTTCCTGATCCAGTTTGTCCGCGACCAAGGATGTCATGGCCTGCGAGAGCATCAGGAAGTGTTGCAATCTGAATTGGGAATGGGTTTGTAATTCCTTGCGCATTTAAAGCATTCGCAAGAGCTGGTGCGATTCCAAGATCACGGAAAGTTGTTGTTACCTCTGAAAGCGGAGTTGCATCAATCAAGTTTGCATCTGTTAAGTTTGCAGAGATGTAATTATCGTCTGCACCAAAGTCGACGGCCGCATTTGTATGAGTC
>JACCDN010601297.1_pt1 | contig 30811 bp, 26 predicted proteins | sample 7441691 | NCBI WGS metagenome assembly JACCDN01 (sample SAMN15323439, study PRJNA562643) | freshwater metagenome | isolation source: river surface water | place: USA:Blue River Watershed | collected 2017-08-16 | reverse complement strand
GGTGCAGGTGCTGGTGCTGGTGCTGGCGTTGGAGCGGGTGCTGGCGTTGGAGCGGGTGCTGGCGTTGGAGCTGGCGTTGGAGCTGGCGTTGGAGCGGGTGCGGGTGCGGGCGTTGGAGCAGGCGTAGGTAGTGGCGCGGGCTCAGGAACGGGGATCGGAACAGGCGCCGGTGTGGGTTCTGGTGCCACTGCAACGGGTACAGGAACTGGCACGGGAGGCGGCACAACGACGGGTATAGCCACTACCGGCACGGGTTCTTGCGTCACCTTGATGGGTTTGACTTCAGGCACTGGCTCGGGGACGATGGCCCGCGTCTTCTCTGGCAGTGGCTCAACTGGTTTCTTTTCTTGAACGGCACGATTCGTGACGATCGGGGCTTGCACCTCGCGAATCGCACGCGGCGCCACGGTGGGCAAACTGGGCGCTGGCTCTTTTAACCGCGTGATGGGTGAAAACACCTGATAAATCACGTTGCGCGTGGTTTGCAGGCTCGGCGTGGCCTGCAAAATAAACCACAAAAGCGCCAAATGGAAGGCACCCACGGTCACCAGCGCAGGCAGGGACATGCGTTCCTGTTGCAACATGGCTTTGGACATGGGATCAATCATCTGCGGAGATTATGCTGAAATCGAAATCGCGAAGGTGCAACGTGCGCTGCACCGAAGTTTAAACTGCACCCGCCCTACCCGGCCGCACGCTATAGTGAAGGGATTTGATGTGGATAAAGCAGAGCGCACCATGACAGATACCCCAACAGGAATTGGCAAGTACCGCATCGAACGTGAGCTGGGGCGTGGTGCCAGTGGTGTGGTGTACCTTGCGTATGACACCTTTCGCAACAACTGGGTAGCCATCAAGCAGATCCACCCCCATCTGTTGCAAGACCCCACGCAGGCTGCCAAATACCGCCGCTTGTTGCACAACGAAGCGGTACTTGCAGGAAAAGTGATCCACCCCCACATCGTCGCCCTGATTGACGTCGACGAACGGGCCGTGCCGCCCTATTTGGTACTGGAATACGTGAAAGGCCGCTCACTGGAGGGCTATACGTCACCCGACATGCTCTTGCCAGTGACCGAAGTGTTGGACATTGCCTTCAAGTGCTGCAATGCGCTGGAATATGCACAATACCATGGCCTGATCCACCGCGACATCAAGCCGGCCAACCTGTTGCTGCGCGACGATGGCGAAATCAAACTCACTGATTTTGGTACAGCCCTGTCCCAAAACGGCGACGTCACCCAACTGGCCGGTCTGGTGGGCTCGCCTGCCTATATGTCACCCGAACAAATTCGGGAGGCGCCACTCACACAGCAGTCCGACATGTTTTCGCTGGGCATCGTTTTGTACGAATTGCTCACAGGCCAAAAACCATTTCAGGGTGACAGCGACTACGCCACGATTTACAAAATCAGCTCGGATCAAGCCGTGCCTGTGCGGGTTATTCGCCCGGAACTGCCACAGAACCTGGATGACATCATTCAAAAAGCCCTGGCAAAGAACCCGGCCGACCGCTTTGCAAGCTGGAGCGACTTTTCAGACGCGATTATTGGAGCCAGCAGCAGCGTGACCAAACTGGCCTCGCAGACCACAGAAGTTGAACGGTTTCAAACACTGCGCGAATTCGCATTCTTCAAAGACTTTAGTGATATCGCAATTTGGGAGACATTGCGACTGGGCCGCCTGTATGAAATAAAGGCAGGCGACGTGTTGATGGAGGAAGGATCGTCTGGCAATTCCTTTTACCTGCTGCTGGAAGGCAGCGTCAAGATCACCAAGAACAATCTTCCCTTGAGCAAACTCGCTGCGGGGGTCAGTATCGGCGAAATGGTTTATTTGCAACCGGATCAGAATGTGCGCTCAGCAACCGTTACTGCCGAAACGGATGGCGCGGTTCTGAAGGTCCAGAGTGAGTCCCTTCACAAGGCGTCTTCTGAGGTGCAGTCGGCCTTTGACAAAGCATTTATCAACATACTCGTCACCCGCCTGATAGCGACCAACCAGCAGTTGTCAGAGTGGGACTTGAAGTAGCGGCACAAGAAAAAAGCACCAAACGTTTCCGCGTGGTGCTTGATTTCTTACCGTATTTGGTGGGCAGTACAAGTTTCGAACTTGTGACCCCTGCAGTGTGAATGCAGTGCTCTACCCCTGAGCTAACCGCCCTGATTATTCATCAGAATAGCCTTCAATTATACAACACTATATCGATAGGCCATCAGACCAACTTGCGCCACAAAGTCTTGCCGCCACTGGCCTTGTCCAGCTGGCCCAACACCTCTTCATGTGATGCCAATTCCTGCGCATTAGCCACAATCACTGGCAGAACCACACCACGCAAGTCCATTGCAACCACGGCCGCGCCACGTTCGGTTGGTGCTCCCGCGTCGATCAGCAGTGCATCTTGACCACGGGTCATGTTGATGTACACATCAGCCAGCAGCTCGGCATCGAGCAAAGCGCCGTGCAGTGTTCGGCCAGAGTTATCTACTTCCAGCCGGTCGCACAGGGCGTCCAGGCTGTTGCGTTTGCCAGGGAACATTTCCTTGGCCATGACCAGTGTGTCCACCACCGATGCGACATGCTTCTTGAATGGCGGATGACCGGCACGGGCCAATTCCGCATCGAGGAACGCAACGTCGAACGGCGCGTTGTGGATGATGATTTCTGCCCCGGCAACATAGTCCACGATCGCCTGCGCGATGGCCGCAAACTTGGGCTTGTCGCTCAGAAATTCAGTGGTCAAACCGTGCACCCGCAAGGCACCCTCGTCGCTATCGCGCTCGGGGTTCAAGTAGAAGTGCAGGTTGTTGCCTGTGAGCTTGCGGTTGACCAGCTCTACGCAGCCGATCTCGACCATACGGTCGGGGTTCGAGGGATGGACCGCGTTGAATCCGGTGGTTTCGGTGTCGAGAAAAATTTGCCGCATGCAATGCTCCTCGGGAGGCTAATGGTTTTCTTTTGCGTGATTGATGGAATATTTTGGTATCTCGACCACGATATCTTTTTGCGCGAGAAAGGCCTGGCAACTCAAGCGCGAGTTGGGCTCCAGCCCCCAGGCACGGTCGAGCAGATCTTCCTCATTTTCATCGGCTTCGTTGAGCGAAGCAATACCATCGCGCACGACCACGTGGCAAGTGGTGCAGGCGCAGCTCATGTCACAGGCGTGCTCGATATTGATGTGATTTTCCAGTAGGGCTTCGCAGATCGAGGTTCCCGGGGTGGCGGTGATCTCGGCGCCTTGCGGGCAGTACTCGGGGTGCGGCAGGATTTTAATGATGGGCATTTCTAATCACTCTAATTTGTTGGGGTCAGAGCACATGTGCTGCGCAAAGTGGTCCGACCCGCACATTCACAGGGTTGCAATATTTTTCCCCGCCAACGCATGGGCAATGCCGCGGTTCATGCGCTTTGCGGCGAATGATTCTGTAGCCTGGGCCAAGGCCTTGCACAGCGCCTCAATGTGGGCAGCGTCCGTACTGGCGCGCCCCACCGAAAGCGCAGCCATGGCCGCATCGATGTCATCGCGCTCTTGGCCATCGAGCAGATCTGCATCAGCATCCAGCGCGCTGTGAATGGCCAGCAGTAGGCGGTCGGCGTCGACTTGTGCTTCCACCACGGCGCGGGCGCGAATGTCTTGTTCTGCGGTGCTAAAGCTGTCTTGCAGCATCTGCGCTATCTGTGCATCGCCCAGGCCGTAGCTGGGTTTGACATTGATGTCGGCCTGCACACCGCTTACCTGCTCGTGCGCAGCAACATTCAGCAAACCATCGGCGTCCACCGTGAAAGTGACGCGGATACGTGCAGCACCAGCGGCCATGGGCGGAATGCCACGCAACTCAAAACGCGCCAGACTGCGGCAATCGGCCACCAAGTCGCGCTCGCCCTGCACAACATGCAGTGCCAGCGCCGTCTGCCCGTCTTTGTAGGTGGTGAAGTCCTGCGCCATGGCAGTGGGAATGGTCTGGTTGCGCGGCACGATGCGCTCCACCAAGCCGCCCATGGTCTCGACACCCAGCGACAAGGGAATCACGTCGAGCAACAGCAAATCGCCAGACGTGTTGTTACCAGCTAGTTGGTTGGCTTGAATCGCAGCACCCAGTGCAACCACTTCGTCCGGGTTCAGATTGTTCAGCGGTGCGCGGCCAAAGAATTGGGCAACTGCCGCCTGCACCTGGGGCATGCGGGTGGAACCACCCACCATGACGACACCCTGCACGTCTTGCACCGTCAGCCGCGCATCACGCAGCGCCTTACGCACCGCGGTAATGGTGCGGGCGGTCAAATGGGCAGTAGCGGACTCAAATTGGCTTTGCTCCACGTCAAAATGCACGCTAGCCCTCGTCAAATCTGCGTGAATAGCTACCGTTTTTGTAGCAGTCAGCGCTTCCTTGCAAGCTCGGGCGGCCACTTTGAGTGTGGCCTTGTCGGCTGCGGTAGTGGCCTCTGCACCTGTCTGCTGCAGCACCCAGTCTGCCAAGGCGTGATCGTAGTCATCGCCACCCAGAGCCGAATCGCCCCCCGTGGCCACCACTTCAAAAACACCCTGTGTCAGCCGCAAGATGGAGATATCGAACGTGCCACCGCCCAAGTCATAGATGGCGTAAACGCCCTCACTGGCGTTATCCAGGCCGTAGGCAATCGCCGCCGCTGTGGGTTCGTTGATGAGGCGCAGGACATTGATCCCCGCGAGCTTGGCCGCGTCTTTGGTCGCCTGCCGCTGTGCATCGTCAAAATACGCAGGTACGGTGATGACCGCACCATAAATGTCATCGCTAAAGGTGTCTTCCGCCCGGTAGCGCAGGGTGGCCAAGATATCGGCACTCACCTCCACGGGCGACTTCTCGCCAGCAATCGTCAGCACACCCAGCATGCCCGCATGGTCGGCAAAGCGATAGGGCAATTTGTCTGCACCCGTCACATCTGCCAGGCTGCGCCCCATAAACCGTTTGGCCGATGCAATGGTGTTCTCAGGATCGCTAGACAGTGCTTCCCGGGCCGCATAACCAATCTCACGCTTGCCGCCCTCTTGGTATCGCACAACCGAAGGCAAGATCACACGCCCTTGGTTGTCGGGCAGGCACTCGGCCACGCCGTGGCGCACAGACGCCACCAGCGAATGGGTTGTACCCAAATCAATGCCCACGGCAATGCGCCGTGTGTGCGGGTTGGGGGCCTGGCCAGGCTCGGAAATTTGTAAAAGCGCCATAAGCGGGCCCTAGTTATGCAGGCCCCAGTTTTCCTGGGGCAAGGTTTCAGGTTTCCAGTTTGTCCAAAGCCAGATCAAGATCGTGGCCAAACTTCTCAATAAACATCAGTGAACGCACCACCAGCACTGCTGCGGCAAAGTCGCGCTGCACATCCATCAACTGCGCGCATTGTTTGAACAGTTCAAGCTGGGCGGCGTCGACATTGTCGCGCAGTGCCAAAAGCGCCCTCTCACCCTGCGCTTCTTCAAGCTCTTCACGCCATTGCATTTGCTGCATCAGAAACGCCGGCGGCATGGCCGTGTTGCTATGCGCGTGAATCGGTGCGCCAGCCAATTCGCACAAATAGGCCGCGCGCTTGAGTGGGTCCTTGAGGCGTTGGTAGGCCTCATTGATACGCACGGACCACTGCATGGCCACGCGTTGTGCTGCATCGCCTAGCGCCGCGAACTTGTCTGGATGGGCTTCTCGCTGCAAATCCTTCCAGCGTGCATCGAGCGCCGCACGGTCTTGTGCGAATTGCGGGGTGAGCCCAAAGAGCTCGAAATCAGTGGACTGCAGATTCACACGCGGAACGACTCACCGCAACCACACTTGTCGCGCTCGCGCGGATTGTTGAAGCGAAAGCCTTCGTTCAAGCCCTCGCGCACAAAATCCAATTCCGTGCCATCGATATACGCGAGACTCTTCGGATCTACCAACACCTTGACGCCATGGCCTTCAAAGACCAGGTCTTCCGGCGCCAACTCATCCACATACTCCAGTTGGTAAGCCAAACCCGAGCAACCCGTGGTCTTGACGCCCAGACGCACGCCCACGCCCTTTCCGCGTTTGGTCAGGTAGCGGTTTACGTGCCGTGCGGCTGCTTCGGTCAATGTGACTGCCATAGTAGGTGGTGTGCAAACGGAGTGTTCCCCCGGCCTGCAAAGTTGTTGTTGGATGTGCTTTTACAGATGCTTCTTTTTGTAGTCATCCACTGCTGCCTTGATGGCGTCTTCTGCCAGGATGGAGCAGTGGATCTTGACAGGTGGCAGGGCCAGCTCTTCTGCGATCTGGCTATTTTTCAGCGCTGCGGCTTCGTCCAGCGTCTTGCCCTTGACCCACTCTGTGACCAGCGAGCTAGATGCAATGGCTGAGCCACACCCATAGGTCTTGAAGCGCGCGTCTTCAATCACACCGGTTTGCGGATTGACCTTGATCTGCAGCTTCATCACGTCGCCGCACGCAGGTGCGCCCACCATGCCGGTGCCTACACTGTCGTCGCCTTTTTCAAAGCTGCCGACATTGCGGGGGTTTTCATAATGGTCAACGACTTTTTCTGAATATGCCATGTTGGTTCTCCAAATAGGGGGATCAGTGGGCGGCCCACTGAATGGTTGAAATATCGATGCCTTCTTGGTACATATCCCACAGCGGGCTCAGATCGCGTAGCTTGGCGACATTTTTCTTGATGGTGGCTATGGCGTAGTCGATTTCGGCTTCGGTTGTCCACCGGCCAATGGTCATGCGCAGGCTGCTATGGGCCAATTCGTCGCTGCGGCCCAAGGCACGCAACACGTAGCTGGGCTCCAGCGAAGCCGAGGTACACGCCGACCCACTGCTGACGGCCAATCCTTTGATGCCCATGATCAAGGATTCGCCTTCCACATAGTTGAAACTCATGTTCAGGTTATGCGGCACGCGCTGGGTCACGTGGCCATTGATAAACACCTGTTCTATATCCTTCAAACCGGCCAGCATGCGATCGTGCAGGGCCTGAATGCGCACGTTTTCTGCAGCCATTTCTTCTTTGGCAATACGGTAGGCCTCGCCCATTCCCACGATCTGGTGGGTCGGCAAGGTGCCGCTGCGCATGCCGCGCTCGTGGCCGCCGCCGTGCATTTGGGCTTCCAGCCGGATGCGGGGCTTGCGGCGCACAAACAAGGCACCAATGCCTTTGGGGCCGTAGGTCTTGTGGGCGGTGAGACTCATCAGGTCAACCGGCATCTTGGACAGATCAAAGGCCACGCGCCCCGTGGCCTGGGCGGCATCTACATGGAAAATGACACCCTTTTCACGGCACACCGCACCAATGGCGGCGATGTCCTGGATGACGCCAATCTCGTTGTTGACAAACATGACGCTGGCCAAGATGGTTTCGGGGCGTATGGCTGCCTTGAAGGCATCCAAATTGACCAAGCCATCGTCTTGCACATCCAGGTAGGTAACCTCAAAACCCTGGCGCTCTAGCTCACGGCAGGTGTCCAGCACGGCTTTGTGCTCGGTCTTGACGGTAATGATGTGCTTGCCTTTGGACTTGTAAAAATGTGCAGCCCCTTTGATCGCCAGGTTATTGGACTCGGTAGCGCCCGAAGTCCAAACGATTTCACGCGGGTCAGCACCAATCAACGCTGCGACCTGGCCGCGCGCCTTTTCTACAGCCGCCTCGGCCTCCCAGCCCCAAGCGTGGCTGCGTGAGGCAGGGTTGCCAAAGTGGGCCCGCAGCCACGGCACCATGGCGTCTACCACCCGCTCATCGCAAGGATTGGTGGCGCTGTAGTCCATGTAAATGGGGAAATGGGGCGTGGTGTCCATGGTTTGCTCGTTATGAATCAGTTGAGAACAGGCCCGGCCTGCCTTGCAGGGTACGGCCTGTCCGGCAAAGTATTAGGTTTTTGAAAACGCGTTGCCCAGAGCAAACACGGAATTGGGTGCATTGATGCGAATGGGTGCGCTCTGGGGCATGGCGGATATTGCACGCTTCACGCTCGGTTTATCTTCTACTTGCAGGCCCTTGGCGAGCTGGTCATCTACCAGCTTCTGCAGGCTCACCGAATCCAGAAACTCAACCATGCGCACATTCAGAGAAGCCCACAGGTCGTGCGTCATGCAACGCTCGCCCTCGCCCAGACAATTTTCCTTGCCACCGCAGTGGGTTGCGTCAATGGGCTCATCCACCGACACAATAATGTCGGCAACCGTAATGTCAGACGCTTTGCGGGCCAGCATATAGCCGCCGCCGGGGCCACGGGTAGACTCCACCAGCTCGTGGCGGCGCAATTTTCCGAACAGCTGCTCCAAATAAGACAGGGAAATCTGCTGGCGCTGACTGATGGCCGCCAAAGTGACGGGGCCGCTGGTTTGACGCAGACCCAAATCAATCATTGCTGTGACCGCAAAGCGGCCTTTGGTGGTGAGGCGCATGGTGAAATCCCTTCAGTCGCACTGGGTTGAAGTACTTGGTTGACTAAACTACTCAAGTATATCAAAAAACCTAGGGTTTTCCTCAGGTAATCACAAAGATGGTGCAGATTGCGCCTATTTCCCACCCACTGAAATGCTGACTACGTTGTCACTACCCGAAGCGCCAAACGCCTGCTCTTTCAAGATTCCCAGCTGGTCCCGGACTTTGGCGGCCTTCTCGAACTCCAGGTTGCGCGCATGCTCCATCATCAGCTTCTCTAAGCGCTTGATTTCGCGGGAAATATCCTTCTCGCTCATGTCTTCCACTAGGGCACGTTGCAACGCATCCCGCTCCAGCCGCTCGGCCTCTTTGCCCGCCTTTTCGCTGTAAACACCATCAATCAGGTCGCGCACCTTTTTGACGATGGCGCGTGGGGTAATGCCCTGCTCCAGGTTGTGGGCAATCTGCTTTTTACGGCGCCGCTCGGTCTCGCCCATGGCGCGTGCCATGGAATCGGTAATCTTGTCGGCGTACAAAATAGCGCGGCCGTTCAAGTTACGGGCTGCACGACCAATGGTCTGGATGAGGGAACGCTCTGAACGCAAAAAGCCCTCCTTGTCCGCATCCAATATTGCCACGAGCGACACCTCTGGAATATCCAAGCCTTCGCGCAACAGGTTGATACCCACCAGAACATCAAATGCACCCAAACGAAGGTCCCGCAATATCTCGACGCGCTCTACCGTGTCAATGTCGCTGTGCAGGTAGCGCACTTTGACACCGTTGTCGCTGAGGTAATCGGTCAGTTGTTCGGCCATACGCTTGGTCAGCGTGGTAACCAGCACGCGCTCGCTTTTCTCCGACCGTATGCGAATTTCTTGCAGCACATCGTCCACCTGGTGCGTCGCCGGGCGGACTTCCACCTCAGGATCAACCAGACCCGTAGGGCGCACCACCTGCTCCACCACCTTGCCCGCGTGTTCGTTCTCCCACTGTGCGGGTGTCGCAGACACAAAGATGGCCTGGCGCATCTTGGTTTCAAATTCTTCAAACTTAAGAGGCCGGTTGTCCAGCGCGCTGGGCAGGCGAAAGCCATATTCCACCAGCGTGGTCTTGCGCGAGCGATCGCCCAGATACATGCCACCAAACTGGCCAATGGTGACGTGGCTTTCGTCCACGAACATCACCGCGTCTTTGGGTAAATAGTCGGTCAGGGTAGACGGCGGCTCACCCGGTGCCGAGCCCGCCAAATGGCGCGAGTAGTTTTCAATACCTTTGCAATGTCCCACCTCGCTCAGCATCTCCAAATCAAAGCGCGTGCGCTGTTCCAGGCGCTGGGCCTCGACCAGCTTGCCTTCGGACACAAAAAACTTCAGTCGCTCCGCCAATTCGACCTTGATGGTTTCCACCGCCTGCAGCACCTGTTCGCGCGGCGTCACGTAGTGGCTACTGGGGTAGACCGTAAAGCGCGGAATCTTCTGGCGAATGCGACCCGTGAGCGGGTCAAAGAGCTGCAGGCTCTCGATCTCGTCGTCAAACAATTCCACGCGCAAAGCCATCTCAGAATGCTCGGCCGGAAAGATGTCGATGGTGTCGCCCCGCACGCGAAATGCGCCGCGGCTGAAATCCATGTCGTTGCGCTGGTACTGCATGCGCACCAGCTGCGCAATCATGTCGCGCTGGCCCAGCTTGTCGCCGGTGCGCAGCGTCATGATCATCTGGTGGTAGCTCTCGGGCTTGCCAATACCGTAGATGGCAGACACGGTGGCAACAATGACCACATCACGCCGCTCCAAAATACTTTTGGTGCAGCTCAGCCGCATTTGCTCAATATGTTCATTGATTGCGGAGTCTTTTTCAATGAACAGGTCACGCTGCGGCACATAGGCCTCGGGCTGGTAGTAGTCGTAGTAGCTGACGAAATATTCCACCGCGTTCTTGGGGAAAAACTCGCGGAACTCGCTGTACAGCTGGGCCGCCAGCGTCTTGTTGTGGCAAAACACAATGGCCGGCCGGCCCAGCCGCGCAATGACGTTGGCCATGGTGAAGGTCTTGCCCGAACCGGTGACGCCCAGCAGCGTCTGGAACACCTCGCCGTCGTTCACACCTTCTACCAACTGGTCAATCGCTTCCGGCTGGTCTCCCGCTGGTGGGTAGGGCTGGTACAGCTCAAACGGCGAGTCGGGGTAGCGGATGAAGTGGCCGGTGGGCGCTGGCGCTGCGTCCGCGTCGGCGATAAGGGTTGGGGCAGTCATGGCGTGGTTCGGCAAATGGGCAAAGATGGAACTGTAGTCCATGCTGGGAATGTCCGTTGCTGGGGGGGTGTGGTGAGCGCGCGCCGGGCCAGCGGTGCGGGCCGAGCGCCCCTGCTGCGCGGGCCCTGCGGGCTGCCTTGCGGTGCTCGTGCCCGGCGGGGTCTGGCTAAACTCGCCCTGCGGGCTCAAACAACGCCAGCCCTGATCCGCCAGGCCCTGCGCTCCTCAGCCACGCACAAAGGGCCACCCAGCCCGCACCGCTGGCCCGGCTTGGGGAATTGGTTACAGTGGGTGGTAGTCGACAGCCCGGTTTCTTTGGTTTTGGCGTATTGCTATATTTATGGGAGCAGACTATGTATATTTGGCGAGGGCTACATGCCAATTTCATGCGGGAATCCGCCAGAATGGCCCGCGTAGTTTTACGGTCTGTATTGCTTTAGCGCGCCAAGGATTTCCAATGACCAGTCCAACACGCGAGTTAGACGATTCAGTATTTATTGAGGTCACACGTTTATCTGAAGAAGGCAATGCATTAGCCCGTGAGAAAAAATTTGAAGAGGCTAAGGCAAAGTTTGTTCAGGCTGTTCGCTTGATTCCAGAACCTTATCAAGTTTGGAAGGCAGCAACATGGCTTTACACCGCCATCGGCGACATGCACTTCCATCTTGGCAATACCGAAAGAACCTTGCGCTGCTTCATCAACGCTGTTCAATGTCCGGATGGTTTAGGCAATCCGTTTATTCACCTGCGGCTAGGGCAAGCTTATTTTGATCTGCAAAATTTAGAGAAAGCGGCAGATGAACTTACTCGGGCATACATGGGTGGAGGAATAGATATCTTTTTGGAAGATGATCCTAAGTATCTTGAGTTTCTCGAAACAAAAATCGAACTGTGAAAGGCAAAAGCCCTATGCGTCCGCAGCGCGCTAACTCAAACGTTGTAGATAGTTTCTCACGTCGCTCACCCAAAAGCATGAGGCATCACTCCGTGCCACCCTTTGGGCGGTGCCGAGCAGCGCAGTGTCGGGCGGATCAGGGCTGGCGTTGTTTGAGGCGTAGCCGAGTTTAGCCAGACCCCGCCCGGCGCGAGCAGCGCAGGGGAGTCGCGCCAGCGACCAGCGCCCTCGGGTGGCACGGAGTGATGCCTCATGCGCCGCCACTCATGCGCAGCCACCAACCCGCCCAGCCCCATCTGCAACAATCATGCACATGAGTCCAACACACATGCGCCCAATGCCTCCCGACGCTGGAACGAACGTATTTACATGGCCCGTACGCGTCTACTGGGAGGACACGGACGCGGGTGGCATCGTGTTTTATGCCAACTACTTGAAATATTTTGAGCGCGCCCGCACGGAATGGCTGCGCTCCCTAGGCTTTGAACAAGGCCACTTGCAACAAACCTTCGGTGGAATCTTCGTGGTGGGCGAAGCGCAAGTCAAATACCTTCGGCCAGCCCGACTGGACGACCAATTGCAGGTAACCGCCCAGCTACAGACCATAGGGCGTTCGTCCCTCACACTGGTGCAGCAAGCCATGTTGCGGCCAGAAGCACCGCCTGCCGATGCGCCGCCCGTGCTTTGCTCAGGCATGGTGCGCATTGGATGGGTCGATAGCCAAACGATGAAGCCCGCGCGCATGCCAACATCCTTGCTGCAAGCACTGCAAAGCTAAAACGGCAGGTTTGGGCAAAGATAGGGCCGGTAGAATGAAGTCTGGCGCGCGCGCAATGCTGTAGCGCAACCAGAATTTTTCTCACAGGATACCGTTATGTCTCTCTTCTCTTCCGTCGAAATGGCCCCCCGCGACCCAATTTTGGGTCTCAACGAACAATACAACGCTGACACCAACCCCGCAAAAGTCAACCTGGGTGTGGGCGTCTACTACGATGACACGGGCAAGCTGCCTTTGCTGCAATGCGTACAAGCGGCGGAAAAAACCATGATGGAAAAGCCGACCGCGCGCGGCTACTTGCCTATTGATGGCATTGCTGCTTACGACGCTGGCGTCAAAGCCCTGGTTTTTGGCGCAGATAGTGAACCCGTTACTTCGGGCCGCGTTGCCACCGTTCAAGCCATTGGTGGCACGGGTGGCCTCAAAATCGGTGCAGACTTTTTGAAGAAGGTCAGCCCCACTGCCAAAGTGCTGATTTCGGACCCCAGCTGGGAAAACCACCGCGCGTTGTTCACTAACGCGGGATTCGAAGTAGACACCTATGCGTATTACGACGCAGACAAGCGCGGCGTGAACTTCGACGGCTTTCTGTCCAGCCTGAATGCCGCCGCAGCGGGCACCATCGTCGTTCTGCACGCTTGCTGCCACAACCCTACGGGCTATGACATCACGCCCGCCCAGTGGGACCAGGTCATTGCAGTGATCAAAGCCAAAGGCTTGACGCCTTTCCTGGATATGGCCTACCAAGGCTTTGGCTACGGCATTGCCGAAGACGGCGCGGTTATCCAGAAGTTTGTGGACGCGGGCCTCAACTTCTTCGTCTCAACGTCTTTTTCCAAGAGCTTTAGCTTGTACGGTGAGCGCGTGGGCGGGCTTTCGGTCTTGTGCAAAGACAAGGAAGAAGCCGGCCGCGTGCTGAGCCAGCTCAAGATCGTGATCCGTACCAACTACTCCAACCCACCCACCCACGGTGGTGCGGTCGTTGCGGCGGTGTTAACCAATCCAGAGCTGCGTGCCTTGTGGGAGAAAGAGTTGGGCGAAATGCGCGTGCGGATCAAGGCCATGCGCCAGAAGCTGGTGGATGGACTCAAGGCCGCCGGCGTGAAGCAGGATATGAGCTTCATCACCACCCAAATCGGCATGTTCAGCTATTCTGGCCTGTCCAAAGACCAAATGGTCCGCCTGCGCAGTGAATTTGGCGTGTATGGCACGGATACCGGCCGCATGTGCGTCGCCGCATTAAACAGCAAGAATATCGATTACGTTTGCGCATCCATTGCAACGGTCATGTAGGTGAAACGGGGCTCTAGCCCTCCAGCGCGTTGCGTAAGTTGCTATTAAACCTATAGCATTTTGCGTTCGCACTGGTAGTGGAGTGCCGTCTACCCCGGACGAAAACCGGGAGTCTGGCGAGGGTAAATTAGAGCTATTTTTCCACTTTGCAGTAACCTAAAACTGTTATATTGCACTGCAACATTTCTGTTTTTGAAACGTTATCCCGAAAGCGAGTTTTCCATGCTGTACCAGTTCTATGAAACCCAGCGGTCTCTAATGGAGCCGTTCGCAGATCTGGCCCAAACCGCCGCCAAAGTATTTGCCAACCCGCATACGGTTGCAGGCCAAAGCCCCTTTGCACAACGCATATCCGCCGGATATGACTTGACGCACCGTTTGGGGAAGGACTATGAAAAGCCAGAGTTCGGCCTGCGCACCATTGACGTGAATGGCGTCGATGTGGCTATCCACGAACGGGTGGAAATCGACAAGGCATTTTGTGAGTTGCGGCGCTTCAAGCGTTTCACGGATGACCAGCCCACACTGGAAAACATCAAAGGGCAACCTGCCGTTCTGATCGTGGCCCCCTTGTCTGGCCACTACGCCACACTGTTGCGGGACACCGTGAAAGCCATGCTCAAAGACCACAAGGTCTACATCACGGACTGGAAAAACGCACGCTTGGTCCCGCTGTCCGATGGGGAATTCCACCTGGACGACTATGTCAACTACGTGCAGGAATTCATTCGCCATGTGCAGGGCAAATACGGCAATTGCCATGTCATGAGCGTGTGCCAGCCCACCGTACCGGTACTGGCCGCCGTGTCCTTGATGGCCAGCCGTGGCGAGACCACGCCTTTGTCCATGATCATGATGGGCGGCCCTATTGATGCACGCCTGTCGCCCACTGCGGTGAACAATCTGGCCATGAACAAGAGCCACAACTGGTTTGAAAACAACGTGATTTACCGCGTGCCAGTCAACTTTCCAGGCGAAGGGCGTCGCGTCTACCCTGGCTTCTTGCAGCACACGGGCTTTGTGGCCATGAACCCCAGCAACCACGCCAATAGCCACTACGACTACTTTAAAGACCTGATCAAGGGCGACGACGCCAGCACAGAAGCCCACCGCAAGTTCTACGACGAATACAACGCGGTGTTGGACATGGATGCGAACTACTACCTGGAAACCATCAAAGTGGTGTTTCAGGATTTCAGCCTGGTCAATGGAACGTGGGACGTCAAGGGCGTGGACGGCAAGATCGAGCGGGTGCGCCCGGGAGACATCAAGACCACCGCGCTGTTCTCGGTCGAAGGCGAACTGGACGACATCTCCGGCTCCGGCCAAACACAGGCGGTCCACGAAATTTGCACCGGTGTGCCACGGACCATGCAGAAGCACTATGAAGCCAAGGGTGCGGGGCACTACGGAATCTTTTCGGGCCGGCGCTGGCGCGAGATGGTCTACCCCCATGTCAAATCTTTTATCCTGGCGCACCATGCCGCACCTGCTGCAGCAAAGCCATCCGCCAGCCAGAAGCAAACGGCTATTGTGGCGAAAGCCCCCGTCAAACGTGCGCGGACAGCTACCAAAACAATAGCGAACAAGCGCACATCCAAACAGGCATGACCATGCCAGCGCAGCCTGGCAAGGCGATGGCTGCCCAGATACTGGATGCCTTGCCGCAAACCCAATGCACACGCTGCGGGTATGCCGACTGTGCAGACTACAGCCACGCCATCGCGAGCGGTGAGGCCGACATCAACCAATGCCCGCCGGGCGGTGCAGAGGGTGTTGTACGGCTGGCCCACATCACCGGGCGACCCGAAAAGCCACTCGACCCGGCTTTTGGGCAGGAGTCCGTCCGCCAGACCATGTTCATTGATGAAGACTGGTGCATAGGCTGCACGCTGTGCATTGAGGCCTGCCCGACAGACGCCATCATGGGCAGCAGCAAACGCATGCACACCGTGATTGAACGCTATTGCACAGGCTGTGAACTGTGTATTCCCGTGTGCCCGGTAGACTGCATCAAGGTGGAACCTGCCAGCGGCAGTGCAACAGGTTGGGCCGCATGGTCACAACCGCAAGCAGACTTGGCCCGCGTCCGCTATGTAGCGCGCAACGAACGCCGCCAGCGCACAGATGCCGAGCGCACCAAACGACACGCTGCACAAGTCCAACTGAAACTGTCTAACCTGGCAGAGCACTCACGCATTGAAGACCCTGTGGTTCTGGACCAAAAACGCGCCATCATTGAAGCTGCAATGGCGCGTGCGCGGTCACTGCGCGCGGCGGAGCCTGGTAAAGACTAAACAGCCACCAGGTTTTTGTAGACGCCGCAACCAACATAGTTGCCATCTACTTCCTGCACATACGATATTTTGGTTTGTACCCTGCCAGTTGCCGGATTGGTGATGTCGTACTCCACCCATCCTGGCTCCACTTGAGCCTGGCCCATGATGGAGCGCAACAAGCCGTCGCCATCAATACCCGCAATATCCTGCACCCGTGTACCTACCTTGGCGGCATTTCCACCAAAAGCCAAATACGTGCCGTAGTCGTCCAGCACAAAGACGTACATGTCGCGGTCAAAAAAGCCTTTGGAACTGTCTGTCAGGTCACGCAAGAAGGCATCCTTGGACGTACGCTGGCGGTGGGCGACAGCGCGCTCCACCAATTGCACTGCCTCGCCAGCAGTGCCTTGTTGCAACTTGAATATGGCAACCGCATCCACCAAGGTGTTGGCCCGGTCCTCCAACTTCAGCGCTTGCGCAACTGCTTGCTCTACCATTTGCGCATTGCTTTGGGTGATCTCGTCCAATTGCTGAATGGCGGAAGTAATCTCTGAGAGGCCCGCGCTCTGCTCTGTGCTGGCGTTGGATATTTGGGCCATGCTAGACGCCACTTCGCGGATACCCGAAACCACCTCTGCGATTGCAGCCCCTGCCGATCGAATCTTTTGCACGCTTAGGGCAACCTGGTTTGACGACGCGCCAATCAATTGACGAATTTCTTTGGACGACTCCGCAGACCGTTGCGCCAAAGACCGCACCTCACTAGCCACCACAGCAAACCCACGACCGGACTCGCCAGCCCGCGCCGCTTCCACCGCTGCGTTCAAGGCCAGGATGTTGGTCTGAAAAGCCAGCCCGTCAATCACACCCACAATTTCATCCATGCGCTTGGCACTGGCCTGCACGGCCTCCACCGCCTGCACCGCTTCTGCCATCGTCGCTGAGCCTGCATCGGCCACTTCTCTGGCATTACCCGCCTGCTGGCTGGCCACACTGGCTGTGTTCGCGCTTTCTTGTACGGTTGCAGAGATTTGTTCAACGCTGGCCGCCGTCTGCTCCACGTTGGCAGCCTGTTGCTCTGTGCGGTCTGCCAGCTGATGATTGTCGCGGGCCAGCGTCTTGCCAGCATGTGACACAAATGCCGCATTACTGCGCACATTGGCAACCATACCTGAGATGGTGCGCGCCACCGAGGTAACAGATGACACCAGTTGGCCCAACTCATCCGAGCCCTGCGGCGCAATGGTAAGGCGCATGTCACCTTTCACCATCAAGTCCATTGCCCGCACAACCTGTCGCAAGTCTTCCCCCACACTCACGTGCAATGCGGCCAAAAAATAGCCCAATGCCAATAGGTCCAGCATGCCCAAGGCATCGACGATATCTTGGGCCGCCTTGGAGCCACCCATGCCAAAAAACCGCCACATCAAGGCGGCAACCGGCATGGAGGCCAGCAGTGCAATGATCAAGAACTTGGCAGCAAAGGGAATCTGCCGCAAAAAGCGGATACCCGGACGCAACATCCAATTGAGACCCATTGAGACTCCTCCAAGGTGTTCTTTACTTCGGCCAGCTCACCAAAGATAGTACACAGATTTTCATGCTCTGAAAAGCGCGAAAACCTGAGGTGGGTCAAGTGCGCTGTGAAAAGAAGCTCATGATGCGGCCCAGCAAATCGCCATGCATACCCACAGGCTGCCCCACCTTTGCCAACAGGACACTACGCTGGGCATTGCGTGCCTCCACAATGGCCGACATGTCCTTGGCAATTTCAGGGCGCTGCTGCAGCACCTGCGCAAAGCCGGCTTTGTCGAGCCGGTAGCAGTCCACAGCCGTACCGGCCACAACCGTTGCACTGCGCGCCTCGCCGGTCAACATGCCCATCTCACCAAAAATATCGCCATCGTGCAATGTGGCGATAGGCAGGCGCCCATCGGGTGAATCAACCAACACCTTGGCCTCACCACGAATGATCAGGTACAGCCAATGCGCTACTGCACCTTGCCGGGTGATGATGTCCCCGGCTGCAAATGGTGCATGGATCAGGTGATCTGCCAGCATGTGTTGCTCTTGTTCAGGCAGTTGGGCAAACAACTCGGTGCGCCGAATGGCCTCCAGCCGACGGTCAAAATCGCGCTGCCCTGCAGCTGCGCGCCAACTGGCGTTTTCTTTAATCATCAATCGCTCTTCTTGGGGAACGCCCGGCGCAATGCCTGCGCGCGACAGTGCAGCCATGGCATGGATACGCACCGACGAATCGCCTGGATCGTCAAACTGTCCATTGCCAAGCCAGTACCGCAAGGTGTAGCGGCAATAGCCCGAGGCCACCTCACTCAATACGGCGCTGGGTGGCGGGTCAATGAGTACATGCGGAATTTCAGCGTCCAGCACTGCGTGTTCTAGCGTCCAAATAACCTTTTCCGGATCGGCCCCTGCCTCTATATTGAACGTCACGCCGCGCCGCCATGCAAAGGGTTTGTCCACTGCGCTGCGCATCACCGTAAAGCGGTTCTTCATCAGCCAGCTATTGGGCACCATGACCAATTCGCGGTTACGCGTCTCGATGGCGGTAAAGCGCCAGTGCACATCGGTCACACGCCCGCTGATGTCATCTAGTCGCACCCAGTCGCCCACCCGCAATGAGTTGTCCAACTGCAAGGTAACACCACCCAAGACGTTGCCCAGCGTGTCCTGCATGGAGAAGGCCAAGACCGCCGTGAGAATGGCCGAGGTGGCGAAGAGCTGCGTTGGGTCCACGCCCGACAAACGCAACCACAGCACACCCCAGACCAAGGAAACAGCGGTAAACGTCAGGTCATGTGCAATACGGGGAACGTTTATCCCCACAGCCGGCAACACGCCACGAAACACCACCGTGGCCAACAAGTGAATGCTGGCCAGACCCCACAAGATGACCGACGTGGCCAGCGCCGCATTGGCGACCATGGCAATGGGTTGCACGAGCGAAACGCAAGCGAGCGCCACCGCTGACAGAGCAACCAACACACTCGTTACCCGCAGCGCCCGGCGCTCAACAGGCCGCAGGATGCGAAAGAACAAGGCCACGACCACGACGCCAAGCAAGGCCCACCACACCTCTTGCTGGTGTGCCAGCAATTTTTCAAGCACGCTCATGTTCAGACCCTACAGAGATAGGGGCTTAGTATCCACCCAAAACAAGTGTGCGACGGCTTGGGCCCTGTGCAAAAGAACGGTGTTTGCTAGCCACTGTGGCCCGGGTGTGCCATGTGCAAAAACGCATTCACCACCTCGGGCGGGGCCTGCACCAGCTCGATCAGCACCCCCTCACCGGCAATCGGAAACGCCTCATTGCTCTTGGGGTGCACAAAGCAAATATCAAAGCCTGCGGCACCCTTGCGAATGCCGCCCGGCGCGAACCGCACGCCTTGTTGGGTGAGCCATTGCACCGCCACGGGCAAGTCGTCAATCCACAGCCCCACATGGTTCAGCGGCGTGGTGTGCACGGCTGGTTTCTTGTCGGGGTCTAGTGGCTGCATCAAATCCACTTCCACTTTGAAAGGCCCCGCGCCAATGGTGCAAATGTCTTCGTCCACGTTTTCGGATTCACTGCGAAAGTTGCCCGAAACAGCAAGGCCCAGCATATCGACCCACAGCGTGCGCAAACGTCTTTTGTCCGCACCCCCAATGGCGATTTGCTGGATGCCCAGCACCTGAAACGGGCGCGGCAGATCAACCTGACTCATACTGCAAACTCCACCTTCGCGTTCATGCGAATTCAACTATAGGCTGATCCACCGTCAGCGACTCGCCCTTGGCTGCCAATACCTTGCCCACCACGCCGTCCGCGGCGGCGAACAGCACGTTCTCCATCTTCATGGCTTCGATCACGGCTACGCGCTCGCCAGCCTGCACCTTTTGACCGGGGACTACCGCCACGTCGACCAAGAGCCCGGGCATGGGCGACAGCACGAAGCGACTCATATCAGGTGGCGCCTTATGGGGCATCAGCGCATGCAGCTCGGCCATGCGCGGCGAGACGACGAGCGCATCAATGCGTGTACCGTTGTGCTGCAGCCGCAGGGCCAATGGATTCTGCGGTGTGCCGCGCTCCACCTGTGCCGTAAAGTGCACGCCATTGGCCGTGCCGCAGATGGCGATGTCGTTGATGCGCGAATTGCTACGAATTTCATAGCTACTCTCGCCCACCCTGACCCGGGCGGAGCCGGTTTCTCCTACAAACTCATCCACATGCACAGGCGTATACGCATGCTGGCCATCCTGCGCAAGAGTCACTACAACATAGTCTTTGCCCACCTGCACCCCATAGCCCGGCAGCTGCCCACTGATGCCTGCAGCACGCTCGCGCGACTTGCGGCGTACAAACGCAGCCAGCGCCAGCAAGAATGCTGGGTCGGGGTGCGGCACGTCTTCGGCACTAAAGCCCTTGCCATACTGCTCGGCAATAAAGCCCGTGTTGAAATCGCCCGACACAAAGCGGGGATGGGCCAACAAGGCGGCCTGAAACGGAATGTTGCTGCTGATTCCGCGGATCACAAAGCCATTCAGCGCCTCACGCATCTTGGCGATCGCATCATTGCGGTCCGTGCCGTGCACGATGAGCTTCGCGATCATGGAGTCGTAATACATGGGAATCTCGCCGCCATCTTGTACGCCTGTATCCACCCGCACGCCAAACCAATCGCTGGTGTTGGACTGAAACATGGTCTGCGCCGGTGGCGCAAAACGTACCAAGCGCCCGGTGCTGGGCAAGAAGTTGCGGAACGGGTCTTCGGCATTGATACGGCACTCAATGGCCCATCCATCGCGTTTGACTTGCGTCTGTGTCAGCGGCAGTTTCTCACCTGCGGCTACACGAATCATCAGCTCCACCAAGTCCAGGCCGGTGATGCATTCAGTGACCGGGTGCTCCACCTGCAGACGTGTGTTCATTTCCAGAAAATAAAAGCTCTGGTCTTTGCCCACCACAAACTCCACCGTGCCCGCGCTTTGGTATTTGACCGCCTTGGCCAGCGCCACGGCCTGCTCGCCCATGGCCTTGCGAGTGGCATCAGAGATGAATGGGCTAGGCGCTTCTTCAATCACCTTTTGGTGGCGGCGCTGGATGGAGCATTCGCGCTCGTTCAGGTAGACCACGTTGCCATGCGAATCGCCAATGAGCTGAATCTCGATGTGGCGAGGCTCTTCAACAAACTTCTCAATGAACACGCGGTCATCGCCAAAGCTGTTGCGCGCCTCATTGCGACAACTGGTAAACCCTTCAAAAGCTTCTTTGTCGTTGAAAGCCACACGCAAGCCCTTGCCACCACCACCGGCCGATGCCTTGATCATCACGGGGTAGCCAATTCCCTTGGCAATCTCCACCGCGCGCTCTGCAGTGTCAATCGCGTCGTTCACGCCGGGGATGCAGTTGACCCCCGCCGCACCCGCCAGCTTTTTGGATTCAATCTTGTCACCCATCGCGGCAATGGAATAGTGCTTGGGCCCGATGAAAGTAATGCCCTCCTCCTCACACCGCTTGGAGAACTCTGCGTTCTCGCTCAAGAAACCATAACCCGGATGCACAGCCTGCGCACCAGTTTGCTTGCACGCGGCAATGATCTTGTCGGCCAGCAAATAGCTTTCGCGGCTGGGCGCAGGGCCAATGTGCACCGCTTCGTCTGCCAGCATCACATGGCGGGCGTCGCGGTCCGCATCCGAGTACACGGCCACGGTCTTGATGCCCATTTTGCGGGCCGTAGTAATCACGCGGCAGGCGATCTCGCCGCGATTGGCAATGAGAATTTTGGTGAACATGTTTAGTCTCCTATTCGGGAATCAGTTTGTTGGCCTTGCGCAGCGGTGTGAAGTGCCACCACGGCAACGCAGGGCCACCATTCATAAAGTCTTTGGCTGCGAGAAAAGTATCTAGCACGCAGGGATCATGGCGCTGGCCCATGGGGGTGCGCAGTGCTTCGTACGTTGCAGTAGGGTCCATGGCCGCTACATCAGCTGGTGTGTTGATGCCCAAGCCACGCAAGTCACCCGCGATGGATTTGCCGATGTTGGGAATATCCGTCAACACCCGTGCCTGAGATGCATGCACAGCCTTAGGCATGCCCAAGCTCCAGGAGCGAGTTGCCCGAGCGTTTTGCGCAGGTCAAGGAGGAGCGCGCAGCGCGGGGGACACGGAGCAAAACGCTCGGGCGACTCGCTCCTGCGCGCACCACAGCCGTGACAAAACACATAGAAATCACAGGGGAATATTCCCGTGCTTGCGCCACGGGTTCTCAATCTTCTTGTCCTTCAACATCACCAGCGAACGGCAAATGCGTTTACGGGTCTCAGACGGCAAAATCACATCATCAATAAACCCCCGCGCGCCCGCCACAAACGGATTGGCAAACCGCGCCTTGTATTCCGCCTCCTTAGCCGCCAGCTTGGCCGGGTCGCCCTTGTCTTCGCGGAAGATGATTTCCACCGCACCCTTGGCACCCATGACCGCAATCTCGGCATTGGGCCAGGCAAAGTTCACATCACCGCGCAGGTGCTTGGACGCCATCACGTCGTACGCGCCGCCATATGCCTTGCGGGTGATGACCGTGATCTTGGGTACCGTGCACTCGGCATACGCATAAAGCAACTTGGCGCCGTGCTTGATGATGCCGCCGTACTCTTGCGACGTGCCGGGCATGAAGCCAGGCACATCCACAAACGTGATGACCGGAATGCTGAACGCATCGCAAAAACGAATGAAGCGCGCAGCCTTGATGCTGCTCTTGATATCCAGACAACCCGCCAGCACCAGCGGCTGATTGGCCACGATACCGATGGTTTGGCCATCCATGCGCGCAAAGCCGATGATGATGTTCTTGGCGTACTCGGGCTGAATCTCAAAGAAGTCGCCATCGTCCACGGTCTTGACGATGAGCTCCTTCATGTCATAGGCCTTGTTGGGGTTATCTGGCACCAGCGTGTCCAGGCTTTTCTCCAGACGGTCGGACGGGTCACCGCTCTTGCGCACGGGGGCCTTCTCGCGGTTGCTCAGGGGCAGGTAGTTGTAGAGGCGGCGCAGCATCAAGAGCGCTTCCACGTCATTCTCAAACGCCAGATCGGCCACGCCGCTCTTGGTGGTGTGGGTGATGGCACCGCCCAGTTCTTCGGCGGTGACCTCTTCATGCGTGACGGTCTTGACCACTTCAGGGCCGGTGACAAACATGTAGGACGAGTCTTTCACCATGAAGATGAAATCGGTCATAGCGGGGCTGTACACCGCACCGCCTGCCGATGGCCCCATGATCAGACTGATCTGCGGAATGACACCGCTGGCCATCACGTTGCGCTGGAACACATCGGCATAGCCACCCAGCGAGGCCACGCCTTCTTGAATGCGGGCACCGCCCGAATCGTTCAGCCCAATCACCGGCGCGCCAACCTTCATGGCCTGGTCCATCACCTTGCAAATTTTCTCGGCATGCGCCTCTGACAACGCACCTCCAAACACCGTGAAATCCTGGCTGAACACAAATACCAAGCGGCCATTGATCATGCCGTAGCCGGTGACCACGCCATCGCCGGGGATCTTCTGCGCGTCCATGCCGAAGTCCACACAACGGTGTTCGACAAACATGTCCCACTCTTCAAACGTGCCTTCGTCCAGCAGCAGCTCCAACCGCTCGCGTGCGGTGAGCTTGCCTTTCTTGTGCTGGGCGGCGATGCGCTTCTCGCCACCGCCCATACGGGCCAATTCGCGTTTGGCTTCCAGTTGTTCAAGGATGTCGTGCATGGTGTGCTTCTTTGTGCAAAGGAAAAAATGGGTTGATTAGATTGCTATAACTTTCGTAGCTGCCTACGCACTGTTCGCGAGGGCTAGCAGCAGATTTCGTGCAGCAGTGGATGGCGCAAGCTGCCCGGCGGCCACAGCGCGTGTCATCTCTGGCAGGCTGGCCTGCACGGCAGGGTTTTGGCGGAAGGCAAGCTTCAGGCCCGCGTCAATGCGCTCCCACATCCAGGCCAAGGCCTGATGCTGGCGGCGCGCGGCCAGCTTGCCGTTGGACTGGTTGATGGTTTGGAATTCAGTCACGCAATTCCAAAAGATATCGACGCCGGTGCCAAGCAAGGCACTGAGCTGGATCACCTTGGGATGCCATTGGTTTGCACTCTGCGAACCCTGCTCGGGGCTGCCATGCATACCCAGCAAGCGCAGGCTGGACGTGATCTGTGCCCGCGCGCGCGTGGCGGCGTCGGGATCAATATCAGCCTTGTTGATGACCACCAGATCGGCCAGCTCCATCACGCCCTTCTTGATGGACTGCAGGTCGTCCCCCGCATTGGGCAGCTGCATCAGCACAAACATATCGGTCATGCCCTGCACCGCAGTCTCGCTCTGGCCCACACCCACAGTTTCGACGATGACGATGTCATACCCCGCCGCCTCGCAGACCAGTATGGCCTCACGCGTTTTCTCTGCCACGCCACCCAGCGTGCCGCTGCTGGGGCTGGGGCGGATAAAAGCCTTCTCGTGCATGGAGAGCTTTTCCATACGCGTTTTGTCACCCAATATCGAGCCGCCCGATACGGTGCTGGACGGGTCAATGGTCAACACTGCCACACGGTGGCCTTTGTCGATGAGGTACAGGCCCATCGCTTCGATGAATGTGCTCTTGCCTACGCCGGGCACACCACTGAGCCCTAAGCGCAGGGACTTGCCGGTGTGGGGGAGCAAGGCGGTGAGCAATTCGTCAGCTTGCGAGCGGTGGTCGGCGCGGGTGCTTTCCAACAGCGTGATGGCTTTGGCAATGGCGCGGCGCTGGGCGGTGCCGCTGCTTTGCACGATGCCATCGGCAGTTGTCACGCACTCAGACAACCCAGTTCTCCAGTTTCAAACCTTCGATGCGTTCGAATTCGCGGGTGTTGTTGGTGACCAGCGTGGCATCTTCCGCCAATGCCTGCGAGGCAATCAGCAGGTCCATGTGGCCAATCAATTGACCTTGTTGCCGCAGGGCATGAAAATGCTTTGCGTAGTGCCACATAGCGCTATGCGTCCAAGGCAACACGGTGAACTCCAACAGTAGCTGCTCTAGGCGTTCTCTGTTGCGGGCTTGGTGCGTACTTTTCTCAACCCCGTACGCCAGCTCAGCCACCACCAGCGATGGCAGCGCCACGCGCTGTCGCCCTAAAGCCAACAGCTTTTGCAACACACTGGGTATGCCCCGCTGGATGTAAATCACCATATTGGTGTCGAGCAAGTACAGGCTGGGCATCAGTCAAGGCTTTCGATGTCATCAACCGCAGGGGTGCGGTCGCGCTCAATCTCAGCGGGCATCCCCTCGAACCCGGAGCAGATAGCCTGAATGCGTTTCACCCAGGCAGCGTTGTCATCCGTCAGGGGCCGCAAGACAACCGCATTGCCAACCCTCTCGATAGTGACTTCGTCGGTATCAAACCGAAATGCTTTGGGCAAGCGCACCGCTTGGCTGCGCCCGGTGGTGAAAACCTTGGCTGTGGGTAGTGTGACGGCGGACATTTTGGGCTCCTTAAAAGGCTACATTCCTATTGATACATATCAATGGTATATATCAAATGTAGTTCACGTCGCTGGCTTTGTCAAAGCCTTCTCAATCTGCCCCAGCACATCCCGCGCCGACACCGGTATCGGCGTGCCAGGCCCATAAATACCTTTCACCCCCGCCGCATACAAAAAGTCGTAGTCCTGCCGCGGAATCACGCCGCCCACAAACACGATGATGTCGTCTGCACCCTGTTTTTTCAACTCAGCAATGATGGCGGGCACCAGGGTTTTGTGGCCTGCGGCCAGGGTGGACACGCCCACCGCGTGCACGTCGTTCTCGATGGCCTGGCGGGCGCATTCTTCGGGGGTTTGGAACAGTGGGCCCATGTCCACGTCAAAGCCCAGGTCGGCAAAGGCGGTGGCCACTACTTTGGCACCGCGGTCGTGGCCGTCTTGGCCCAGTTTGCTGATCATGACCCGGGGGCGGCGGCCTTGGGCGGTGGCGAAGGCGGCTATGTCGGCCTTGAGTTGGTTCCAGTATTCCATGGTGTCTCCATTCTGCGCACCGTCTTTGCCAGTGTCATAAGCTGCAGCGTACACGCCGCTGACCTTGTGTGTGTCGGCGCGGTGGCGGCCAAAGGCTTTTTCCATGGCGTCGCTCACCTCACCCACCGTGGCGCGCAGGCGAATGGCTTTGATGCTGAGGTCCAGCAGGTTGCCGGTGTTGCCTTCTGCTGCAGAAGTGATAGCAGCCAACGCACCATCCACGAGGGCTAGATCGCGTTTTTGCTTGATACTATTTAGCCGGGCGATCTGCGCATCTCGCACCGCCACGTTGTCGATGTCGCGCGCTTCAATCACGTCTTCGGTCTGCAGCTTGTATTTGTTCACGCCCACAATCACGTCTTGCCCACTGTCAATGCGGGCCTGCTTGTCGGCAGCGGCGGCCTCAATTTTCAGCTTGGCCCAGCCGCTGTCCACGGCCTTCACCATGCCGCCCATGGCTTCTACTTCTTCGATAATCTTCCACGCGGCGTCGGCCATATCTTGCGTGAGCTTTTCCATCATGTAGCTGCCAGCCCACGGGTCGATTACGTTGGTGATGTGGGTCTCTTCCTGGATGATGAGCTGGGTGTTGCGGGCAATGCGGCTTGAGAACTCGGTGGGCAGTGCAATGGCCTCGTCAAAGCTGTTGGTGTGCAGGCTCTGCGTGCCGCCAAACACAGCCGCCATGGCCTCAATGGTGGTGCGCACTACGTTGTTGTAGGGGTCTTGCTCGGTCAGGCTCCAGCCGCTGGTCTGGCAGTGGGTGCGCAGCATCAGGCTCTTGGGGCTTTTGGCGTCAAAGCCCTTCATGATGCGGCACCACAGCAGGCGCGCGGCGCGCATTTTGGCCACCTCTAAATAGAAGTTCATGCCAATGGCCCAGAAGAAACTCAAGCGCCCGGCAAACACGTCCACGTCCATACCCTTGGCAATGGCGGTCTTCACATACTCCTTGCCATCGGCCAGCGTAAAAGCCAGCTCCAGCGCCTGGTTGGCTCCTGCCTCTTGCATGTGGTACCCGCTGATGCTGATCGAGTTGAACTTGGGCATGTGGTGCGCCGTGTACTCGATGATGTCGCCAATGATGCGCATGCTGGGCGCGGGCGGGTAGATATAGGTGTTGCGCACCATGAACTCTTTCAGAATGTCGTTCTGAATCGTCCCGCTGAGCTGGTCTTGCGCCACGCCCTGCTCTTCTGCCGCCACCACGTAGCCCGCGAGCACGGGCAGTACCGCACCGTTCATGGTCATGCTCACGCTCACCTTGTCCAGTGGGATCTGGTCAAAGAGGATCTTCATGTCCTCCACACTGTCGATAGCGACGCCCGCCTTGCCCACGTCGCCCGTCACACGGGGGTGGTCACTGTCATAACCCCGGTGCGTGGCCAAGTCAAACGCGACCGACACGCCCTGCCCGCCCGCCGCCAGCGCCTTGCGGTAGAAGGCGTTGGACTCTTCGGCGGTAGAGAAACCAGCGTATTGGCGAATAGTCCAGGGGCGCACCGCGTACATGGTGGCCTGCGGGCCGCGCAGGTAGGGCTCAAAACCGGGCAACGTGTTGGTGTGGGCCAAGTGGGCCGTGTCTTCAGCGGTGTAGAGTGGCTTGACGGCAATGCCGTCGGGCGTCATCCAGTTCAGCGCATCCACGTTGCCGCCGGGTGCGGACTTGGCTGCAGCGCGCGCCCAGTCGCTGAGCGTGGCGGATTTGAATTCAGGTTGCTTGTCGGTCATGGCAGGGTCCGGTTGGCCCCAATATGACCGGCTTTTGGCAAACGGTCTAGGGCATCAGCATGGATTGAGTTTACATTATTTATAATTATTGATTCAAAATATTGATTTAAACTTACACCCTGTTCCCCAGCCCGACGCTTCACCACCCACCCGATGCAACCCATGGCCACCCCAACGCCCGACACGCGAGATAAGCACAACGGCAAGTCCCTCTCGCCCAAAGCTCTTTATGTAGAAGTGGCCGAGCTGCTGCGCCAGCGCATCTTTAAACGCGAGCTGGAACCGGGCAGCTGGATTGACGAGCTGCGCATTGCCGACGAATACGGCATCAGCCGCACGCCACTGCGCGAGGCGCTCAAGGTGCTGGCCGCCGAAGGCCTGGTCACCATGAAAGTGCGCCGCGGTGCCTATGTGACCGAAGTGTCTAAAACCGACCTGGCCGATGTGTACCACCTGCTGAGCCTGCTGGAGAGCGACGCCGCAGGCATGGTGGCCACCAAAGCTACTGACGCCGAACTAGCCGAGCTACAACAACTGCACGCAACCCTGGAGGCAGCCGCCAACCCACAAGCCAGCGGCACGGCCGACACCGAAGCCTTCTTCGCCATCAACGAACGTTTTCACATGCGCCTGCTGGCCATTGCCAACAACCGCTGGCGCGACCAAATGGTGGCCGACCTGCGCAAGGTGATGAAGCTGAACCGGCACAACTCGCTGTTGAAAACTGGGCGCATTGCCGAGTCATTGGCCGAACACCGGGCAATCATGGCAGCGCTGGTGGCACGGGATGCTGCGCTGACGGCGCAGCGGGTGCGGGAGCATTTTGCCAATGGGTTGGAGGCGGCGGAGTAGGTTGAGTTAAATGCGAGCAGTGACCGCGCGAACTTATTCGGATTGGTTATTTGACGAGGAGATTTAGTGCATAGGGTCATTTGCGGGTGATCGATCAAATCAATAGCAGATGCCAGAACCCAACTGAGAGGAAGTCCTTCACAGAATCCGATCGCCCCGATTACTTGCCTACGCCGTCAACCTGATCATCAGAAATATTTGGTACCTGCGCCGAAAGGCGACGCTCGTAACGGACGATCATTCGCGTGATATCAGGATCGCCTAGCCGAACTTCTGCTTTCCTCAGATGGTCCATAGCAGCATCGTAAGTGGATGGGTCACCCGTAAATTTAAATACTTCGATGCCCACTTCGCAATATGCCCCTAGCACGGCCTTGTTGCCGCCATATTGATTTACTGCCGACACAGCTAACTCTTCAGCAAGTGCCAATATTGCAATACGGTCCTCACCCAGCAGGCCAGGTGTCAAGGTTGCTCGAGCGATCATTAGGAGGATGCGATAGCGAACAACAGGTCCGTCCCTCCTAAAGTCTTTTTCAAAAATACGAATTTCGGACTCAGCCTTTTCAAACTCACCGAGATCAATTAAGTTCCGGATTAAGCGATGTCGTGGTACTCGCTCCCCCGGTGCAATTGACATCATCTTCCGTAGAAGGTTGTTTTGTACAGTCTTATCTGGAATTACTGACAAACCAGATTCAATATTGCAAAGCTCTCGAATCGTTCGAATTTCAATGTCGTAAGTGGGTGATATCTGGTCAATAACCTTGATAAATAGATCGACGATTGACGACACATCTGAGAACTTGTACTTTGCAACAATACTGGCGATAACAGGGTGTCGGACGCGCCAGCCATACACACCCTCCCTTTCTGAAATCGTGTACTCACTAATGATCTCCGTCAGTCTATCTAGTGCTCCAGCGACTCCGTTGGCTTGTAAGCCGAGAAGGCGCATTACAAGTTGGCGGTGGACTCGTATTCCAGAGTGCTCCATCGCAGCAACATAGCGATAGATGTCTTGTTCGGCAAGTTCCAGACCAGCGTACTCCCGCAAAATAATGTCGTCGAACTTCTCTGATGCAAATATATTTTTGAGGCAAACAAACATGTCTGCCTCACATCGATCGACCAGTCTTCGTCGCTGTTCCTGGCGTGAGAACCCACCGAAGCCAGCCTCTACCAACGATCGCATTGCTGGCACAGTCTCAACAAGGCTAAGGAGACGGTCAATTTCCTGTCCGTTCAATTGCGATAGTGAAAGTTCCGGCCCAGAGAGATATATCGTTGGTGTCTTAATCCTGGGGCCCCAATGGTTGCGCGTGGAGATTAAGACTAAGCGCAAACTCAAGCGATTGGCCGCAGACAATCTATCGACAAGATCGTTAATTGCGTGTAATTGCGAATGGGCTTCATCAACCATGAGCACACCTACTGCACCCTTACTTTCAAGTCTCTCCGATACTTTTAGCCAATCCTCTGAATTGAGCGCGTGATCTGACTTGTGTTCCCAAGCTGCCAACCCCGATGCCTGAAATCGACGCATTGTCTGCCTCGCAGCAGTTGTCTTCCCCACCCCGCTTGCGCCAAGCAAAACGACACAAAGTTTTTGATCTCTTTGGATGCGATTGAAGATCTCATTCGCAACATTTCGTTCAAATGTGAAGCCGACAACGATGTCGGAATAGCGAGCGGGCCAGCCATTAAAAATGGCGCTGACGTCTGCCTGTCCCGTATTCAACTCCTCGCTTACGGTCCAAGTTACTGGTCGAAGTGCGGGGGTGAATTCAAGAAGATCCCCCGAGTCGCGATGTGCTGTTACGTGTTGAGGACTCTTGCGAGCCAAGTGGAGGAAGAAATCGTCCAACCCGCCGAAAGCTACTCTTAACCCTCGAGCTTCGAAAAGCGACGCGCGATTTTGATCCTGCGTGTATAGCAATAGGGCGATTCGCCCCCCGCCCATAGCCTTTTGGTTTATTGCAATTGCCTTTTGGACAACCTCTCTTAGATCTGGATCCGCTAACGACTGACCAACAATAACCACATGTGTCCCTGCTGTTAGATCCCCCGCCAACCTGAGATAGAGCGCTTCCCGGTAGTCTTGAGTCTGGTCATAGTCTAGGTCGGTGAGAATCAGGCGCGAAGCATTTCCGTCCACTACGTCTTTATTCAAAGTTCCGTGAATTTTGAACAACTTAGTGTATGCGTTCGGCCATCCCCTATTGACCACTGACGGCAATCGTGGCTGACAGTCAGTCGGTGTTGGCTTGCCAGCGGTGTGGCAGGAGTTCCTCAATCCGACTGGCCCGTTGTGTTGGCAGCCGT
>JACCDN010091909.1_pt1 | contig 30813 bp, 22 predicted proteins | sample 7441691 | NCBI WGS metagenome assembly JACCDN01 (sample SAMN15323439, study PRJNA562643) | freshwater metagenome | isolation source: river surface water | place: USA:Blue River Watershed | collected 2017-08-16 | reverse complement strand
TCAATCTTCCGGTATTTTTTATTTCTGCTGCTTTGATCTTTATTCTGGTTACCCTGGTCGCTCTCTTTCCTAAATTGGCAGACAGCAAATTTAAAGAACTGCAACAGGAAATTTTTACCAATGCCAGCTGGTTTTATATACTTGCTGTAGCCTTGATCCTGCTAAGTGTGACTTTTATCGCCTTTTCTCGCTACGGTAATATTAAGTTGGGCCCGGACCATGCACAGCCTGATTTTAACTATGTTTCCTGGTGCGCCATGCTGTTCTCTGCCGGTATGGGCATTGGACTCGTATTTTTCGGTGTTGCCGAACCCGTTATGCATTATCTTTCTCCCCCCGGTGGCGCACCGCCGGAAACAATGGAAGCAGCCAGGCAAGCCATGCGCCTGACCTTCTTTCATTGGAGTCTGCATGCCTGGGCAATTTACGCCATGGTTGCATTAATATTGGCATTTTTCAGCTATCGTCATGGATTGCCATTGACGCTGCGTTCAGCGCTTTACCCCATCATTGGTGACCGTATTTATGGCCTGATAGGTCATACTGTTGATATTTTTGCTATCATCGGCACGGTGTTTGGTATAGCAACCTCTCTAGGGTATGGAACTTTACAAGTTAATGCGGGTCTGAATCACTTATTTGATCTCCCAATCAACGCAACCACGCAGGTTATACTCATTATTATCATTACTGCCCTGGCAACCATTTCTGTCGTTTCTGGTCTGGACAAAGGTATTCGTATCCTCTCAGAGTTGAACTTGGGATTAGCAGTACTATTTCTGGTATTGATTGGAGCCTTGGGCCCAACAGTATTGTTATTAAAATCCTTCGTAGAAAATACCGGGGGCTATCTGTCTGAAATCGTAAATAAAACCTTTAACTTATACACTTACGAGCCAAAGTCCAGCAATTGGCTGGGAGGATGGACACTGCTTTATTGGGGTTGGTGGCTTTCCTGGTCGCCCTTTGTCGGCATGTTTATTGCCAGAATTTCTCGTGGGCGCACTATCCGTGAATTCGTGATCGGCGTGTTATTCGTACCAACAGGCTTTAACATACTATGGATGACTGTGTTCGGTAATAGCGCTATCTATCTGATCATGAACAAAGGCGCACGAAAATTAGCCAATACAGTACAGAACGATGTAGCACTGGCCCTCTTTAACTTCCTGGAATACTTCCCATTTTCCAATGTGTTGTCATTTATTGCCCTGTCGATAGTCGTGGTTTTCTTTGTCACTTCGGCAGACTCTGGCGCTATGGTTGTTAATACTCTGGCATCCTATGGTTCCAACAAGACTCCCGTATGGCAACGCATTTTTTGGGCTGTGCTAATAGGGATGGTGGCGATAGCTTTATTGATAACCAGCGGGTTGAGTGCATTACAAACAGCAACCATCGCCAGCGCCCTGCCATTTTCTATGATTTTATTGATTTCAATATACGGTTTGTTAAAAGCATTACATGTCGATGCTTATAAACGTGACAGCCAGAAAATGGCTATTATTGCACCAACCGCAGCGAGTAACCCTGTGTCCTGGCAGCGTCGCTTGCGTAATATTGCTTACTTCCCTAAACATTCTCATGTAAAACGGTTTATGGAGGAAGTTATCCATCCATCGATGGCACTGGTAGAAGCTGAACTGGCAAAACAACATTATTCTTCTTCCATTAACAAAGAGCAGGATGACCGTATTCATTTTGAAGTAGACTTAGGTGACAATTTGAATTTTATCTACGAGGTACGTTTGCATGCCTTTATACAACCCACATTTGCCCTTGCAGGGTTAAATGCAGAGCAGAAATACTATCGTGCAGAAGTTCATTTGAAAGAAGGTGGGCAAGATTATGATGTGATGGGCTGGACTCAAGAACAAATTATCCACGACATCCTGAATCAATATGAAAAACACCTGCATTTCCTTCATCTGCTTCGCTAATCCTTTAAACCACCCAGTAATAATGTGATGAATGCCCCCAAAAAAGGCTCTTAGAGCCTGTTCATGATCTCATAACTACCTGATAATAAGGGTATGAGAAGAAAAATCTACCCCGGTGATATCAGCCAGAAACCAACGAAACCACATGAGGATTCAAGCACTCAAGACAACACACGGGTTCTCCGCAGAACATTTTTATAAGCGGTCTAATGCAATGTCTGCATCACTAACCGCTATGTTGTATTATGGATTAAAAACCGACCTGTTCAATGAACTTGAAATTGACTACAATCTCAGGGCCAGTACAAAGCAATTGAAAAAATACTGGATGTAATACGTCCTATAAATCTGTGCATAAAGTGTTTTATACGTCATCCCATATGCGATACCGGCTATATGAAACATGCGTTAAAAAGCAGCCTGATTCTATTAGATTCAGAATCAGGATTCTATTATAGTCAACAGGATAGTTCTTCAAAATAAGTCATTTTTAGTTTTAACTAATTAAATAGCATATCTGAATACGGGGTGCGTAAACGGATATTAAAAACACACATATAGAAAGAATATATAAAGTATTTATGAAAAAAACGATGCAGTTAAAACGAGTTGTTGAAGCCAAGTTGCCCACAGTATGGGGCGATTTTTTAATGATAGGATTTGAGGAACCCGCAACCGGACACAGCCATTTGTCTCTTGTATTTGGTGATATTTCAGGCAGTACACCCGTGCTTTCCCGTATACACTCAGAATGTCTGACTGGCGACGCGCTCTTTAGTCTGCGTTGCGATTGTGGTTTTCAGCTGGAAGCAGCCCTTGACCAGATAGCTAAAGAAGGCAGAGGGGTATTACTCTACCACCGACAGGAAGGCCGTAATATTGGACTGCTAAATAAGCTCAGAGCTTATTCCTTACAGGATAAAGGTGCTGATACCGTTGAAGCGAATCATCAGTTAGGTTTCGCAGCCGATGAACGTGATTTCATATCCTGTGCACAAATGTACAAGTTATTAAACATCAATAACATTCGCTTGCTGACCAATAACCCTCACAAAGTAGAAATACTTACCAAAGCAGGTATCCAGGTCACTGAACGTATCCCTTTAATTGTTGGGCGTAATCCCAGCAATGAGCACTATATGCTTACCAAGGCATCCAAAATGGGCCATTTATTGACGCGATAATAAATAACAAGTAGCAGCCTGCTAACGGAACAGGGCATAAATTCCGTACGGTATGGGCACTTTATCAGATCATCTTGCGGATAACATAATGAAGGATGCCACCATGCTGGAAATAAATCAGCTCATTACCAGTATCAATGCGGCAATGCATTGTAACGTTTTCTATATGCCCATCGCTATAGGTTATACTAACAAGAACCTCCTGACCCGGTTTCAGAGCCTGCAAACCACTGATATTGATCAGTTCTTCACCAGTTAATGCCAACGTTTTGCGGGTGACGTTCTGTGGAAATTCAAGTGGAAGGATACCCATACCAATCAGGTTAGAACGATGAATACGTTCAAAAGACTCAGCAATCACCACCCTGACACCCAGTAATAACGTGCCTTTCGCCGCCCAGTCCCGACTGGAACCAGAGCCGTATTCTTTCCCTGCTATCACTACCAGAGGCACTTTTTCTTTCTGATAGCGCATGGCAGCATCATAAATGGACATCTGATTCTGTGATGGAATATGCCGAGTTACCCCTCCTTCAACACCGGGTACCATTTCATTACGAATACGGATATTAGCAAATGTACCCCGTACCATCACTTCATGGTTACCACGCCTTGAACCATAGGAATTAAATTCTTTAATTTCCACTCCCCTGTGACATAAATATTTTCCCGCAGGACTATCCGGCCTGATATTACCCGCAGGGGAAATATGATCAGTCGTGACCGAATCCGCCAGTAACGCAAGAATTCGGGCATTTTTTATGTCCTGTACGGGATCCGGTTGCACCTTCATATCCTTAAAGAAGGGCGGCTGACGAATATAGGTTGAATGTGCACGCCAGCCATAGGTGGGTGAATTTTTTACCTTAATTGCCCGCCATTTTTCATCACCATCAAAGACTTCCTGATATATTTTGTGGAACATACCTTTTGCAACTTTACCCACTGCTCCAGCAATTTCATCATTTGTTGGCCAGATATCCTTCAACCAAACTGGATGCCCTTTTTTATCCTGGCCCAAGGGCTTTTTAGTCAGGTCCAGCGCTATGCTTCCTGCCAGAGCATAAGCAACTACCAAAGGGGGTGATGCCAGCCAGTTCGTTTTGACTAATGGATGAATGCGACCTTCAAAGTTACGATTACCCGAAAGCACTGCGGCTACGGTCAGATCACTACTTTTAATTGCCGTTTCAACAGGCTCAGGCAAAGGCCCTGAGTTACCAATACAAGTGGTACAGCCATAACCAACCAGATTAAAACCAAGCTTTTCCAGATAAGGGGTTAATCCGGTAAAATTGAGGTAATCAGTGACCACTTTTGAGCCTGGAGCCAGTGACGTTTTTACCCAAGCCTTAGTCTGTAAACCTTTTTCCACCGCTTTTTTGGCCAGTAATCCGGCAGCAACCATCACACTGGGATTAGATGTATTGGTACAGGAAGTAATAGCAGCAATGACTACAGCGCCATGTTGTAAGTCCCAAGATTTTGTCTTGAGAGTACAGAGCACATGATCGGCTTTATCCTTTTTGCCGTCAGGTTCCAATTCTATGGATTGCTGAAAGGTCTGAGAGACTTGCGCTAATGTCACTCTGTCCTGAGGACGCTTTGGCCCAGCCAGACAGGGCTCAACAGTACTCATATTCAGTTCCAGTGAATGCGTAAATACCGGCTCATCACCAGGATAACGCCATAATCCCTGAGCTTTGCTATAATTTTCTACCAGTAAAACCTGCGCTTCACTGCGTCCGGTAAGGCGCATATAACTTAACGTCACTTCATCTACCGGAAAAAACCCACAGGTTGCACCGTATTCTGGTGACATGTTGGCAATGGTTGCACGATCAGCCAGCGGTAAATCGGCTAGTCCATCGCCATAAAATTCAACGAATTTACCCACCACGCCATACTTTCGTAGCATTTGAGTGACTGTCAGTACCAAATCTGTAGCAGTAATCCCTTCACATAATTTACCTGTTAGCTTAAAGCCAACGACTTCAGGTATTAACATGGAAACAGGCTGGCCCAACATCACCGCTTCGGCCTCTATACCACCAACCCCCCAACCCAGAATACCCAGCCCATTGATCATGGTAGTGTGAGAATCCGTGCCCACCAGCGTATCCGGCCAAGCCATTCGTCTACCATTCTGCTCTTCAAACCAGACAGTCTGGCCAAGATACTCCAAATTGACCTGATGGCAGATACCTGTCCCAGGCGGTACTACCCGGAAACGGTTAAACGCCTTTTGACCCCACCTCAGAAAAAGATATCGTTCATGATTACGTTCCATCTCAAGGCGTACATTCTCCCCAGATGCGGTTTTGCTACCAAATTCATCTACAGTAACAGAGTGATCAATCACTAAATCAACACAAGAAAGAGGATTTACTTTGGTAACATTCCCCCCTAAACGGCTGACAGCTTCGCGCATCGCTGCCAAATCCACTACGGCAGGTACACCAGTAAAATCCTGCATTAATACCCTGGTGGGATAAAAAGCAATTTCCCGTATCACCTGCCCTGATGAAAGCCACCCAACAACCGCTTTTAAATCATCATCCTGAACGGTTTCTCCATCAAGATGACGCAATAAATTTTCCAGTAATACCTTCATGGATTTAGGAAGCCGATCAATGTTTCCGAGCTGTCTGGCCATCAATGGTAAGCTATAGTAGTCATAGGTATCATTCAACACAATCAACTGATTGATACTTGCTTTTTGTAGATCAGAGAGTTCTTTCATTCCCCCACCCCTTTTTTGTTTTGAAGTCTGTGTGATACCGGTAAGGATATTTCAGCCGAAAAATTGAAAATAGATATAAAATTACTATAGCGTGTTGATAACAGAAATTACAAAAACCAATCACAGTTCCCGAAACAAACAACAGTACCCGACGTCCCCGTAAATACAGTTCATCAGTAACAACAAATTGTTATCATGCAGAAAAGAATCTGTGTATAATAAATTGATTTACATATTAATTTATTATAAATGAAGACGAATATCATTTCAATAACATCATTGATAACGTAAAATAATAGCGTTGTCAACGTAATCGTATTGTATGTTTTTTGTAAAAAATAAAAGCATATATATTAAAAAAAATAAAAAATATATAATGAAATCTGATTAATATCCTATAACTTTGATTGTTAAAAAAAAGAACAAAACCCCATTTATCTCTATTTTCCATGAATGGATTCAGGTTGCTGTTATTTTTTACCTTCAACCCATTGGCCATCAATATAGAAAGCGACCCAAGCTGGGGACGAGCTTTTTTTCTCTGAGGAAACATACTGCTGTTTGGTTTTACGACTAAAACGCAGGACGGTCTTATTACCTTCGCTATCCGTCACAGGTGCATCGGCTAAATAACGTAATTTTTCTGGTAAACGATCACGAAAACGTACCAACTCTTCTACCAGAGGCGCACGAGTTTCACGGGATTCAGGAAAAGTACTGGCGGCCAAAAAAACACCGGCGGCTCCATCACGTAATACAAAATAAGCTTCTGATTTCTGGCAAAGTAATTCCGGAAATGGGACAGGATCCTCCCTGGGGGGGGCCACTTCTCCGTTACGCAAAATTTTACGGGTATTTTTACATTCATTATTAGTACAACCCATATATTTTCCAAAACGTCCTAACTTCAGGTGCATTTCAGAACCACATTTTTCGCACTCAATGACCGGTCCTTCATAGCCCTTAATACGAAATTCTCCTTCCTCAATTTCGTAACCATCACAGGTCGGATTATTACCACAGACATGTAACTTGCGTTGGTTATCAACCAAATAACTATCCATGGCAGTACTACATTTAGCACAGCGGTGACGGGCACGTAATGCATAAGTTTCTGCATCATCTCCTTGCAAAATATTCAATATTTCTGTTTCTGGGATCACATTAATCGTCGTTTTACAACGTTCTTTCGGTGGTAATGCATAACCAGAACATCCAAGAAACACACCTGTACTGGCAGTTCTTATCCCCATATGATTACCACAACGAGGACAGGTAATACTGGTCATCACCATCTGATTGGGACGCATCCCCCCTTCTATGGGATCTTTTTCAGCCGTTTCGAGTTGTTTATTGAAACCAGTAAAAAATTCATCCAGCACTGCTTTCCATTCAGCATGGCTGTTAGCTATCTGATCCAAATAATTTTCCATTTGAGCGGTAAAATCGTAGTTCATCAATTCAGGAAAATTTTCTGCCAAACGAGCAGTGACAATTTCGCCCATTTTTCCCGCATAGAAACGGCGATTTTCAACCCGGACATAACCGCGATCCTGAATAGTGGATATAATAGAAGCATAAGTTGATGGGCGGCCAATACCCTGTTTTTCCAGTTCCTTCACTAAGGATGCTTCACTGTAACGGGCCGGCGGTTTTGTAAAATGCTGAGTTGGTAACAGTGTTTTCAGAGCAAGTTCATCACCAGGTTCCAGCATCGGTAACGTACTATCTTCATCCCCCTTGCGTAAACCTGCCATCACCTTAGTCCAACCATCAAAGCGTACCGTTCTGCCTTTAGCCCTCAGTTGATAATGTCCTGCCTGCACGATTAATGTAGTGGAATCATAAATAGCAGGCATCATCTGGCAGGCGACAAATTGTCGCCAGATTAACTGGTAGAGTTTTTGGGCTTCAGCTTCCATGTCCTTTAAATGCCCGTCAAATACCCTGACGTCTGAAGGACGGATTGCTTCATGGGCTTCCTGAGAGTTTTTTTTACTACTATACTGAATGGCAGCGGCCGGTAGATAATGGCTGCCAAAATGCTCATCAATATAGCCACGTACCATATTCACCGCATCCTGACTCAAATTAGTGGAATCAGTACGCATGTAGGTAATGTAGCCTGCTTCGTACAAACGCTGTGCCATCATCATGGTCTTCTTCACACCAAAATTCAGGCGCGTACTGGCAGCCTGCTGTAACGTGGAAGTAATAAAAGGCGCAGCGGGATGACTGGTAACAGGTTTATCTTCCCGATCCAGCACCCTGTAATGGGATTTTTCCAGAAATAGCACGGCGGCATCTGTCTGGCCACAGTTCACAGGTTTAAAGGGCTTATCCTTAGCATGAGTCACCTCCACTCTGAAGGTAACACCACTTTTACTCAGCAAGTCGGCATGTAACTGCCAGTATTCCTGTGGAATGAATACCTTAATATCCCGTTCACGTTCAACCACCAGGCGCACAGCAACTGACTGCACGCGGCCAGCGGAAAGACCACGGGCAATTTTTTTCCATAACAAGGGAGAAACCATATAACCCACAACCCTGTCCATAAAACGACGAGCCTGTTGGGCATTAACCCGGTCCATATTTAATTCACCCGGCTTGCTGAATGCCTGAGTAATGGCGTTGCGGGTAATTTCATTAAACATGACACGACTGAAACGCTTTTCATCGCCACCAATGAGTTCCCGTAAGTGCCAAGCAATCGCTTCACCTTCACGATCAAGATCAGTAGCAAGGTAAATATGATCCACTTTTTCTGCCGCAGATTTTAACTCTGAGACAACTTTTTCTTTACTTGATAAAATTTCATAATGTGCAATCCAGCCATGCCAGGGATTAACACCCATACGATTGATCAGCGCACTTTTTTCATCTTTTTTAACACCTTTCCTGGATTTTGTTTTAATTAAATGAATGCTTTTTTTACTACCTGAACCACTGGCAGGTAGATCGCGAATATGACCAATACTCGATTTAACAATATAGTCATTCCCTAAATATTTATTAATTGTCTTGGCTTTTGCCGGGGACTCAACTATTACAAGAGCTTTACCCATAGTTACCTTTACCTGACTTAATTTTTTCTAAAAGGGCTATTTTTATCATGCAATCCATCAGCATTCTAAATTTATTTAGATATTACAAAACTTTTACATAAACCTGTTAATAATAATATATAAATATATTATAAATAGTTCTATCAGACTATTTATATAAGCTAATATAATGATTAAACACAGGAAGGTTATCTGTATAAAATACGAATAAGAAGGAAGTAAAACAAAAAAACGAGATACTGTTTTTTGTCGAAATACCAAGAAATTTGATCTTTTTTTGTTATTAGCATAGCCACAACATCAATAAATTAAAATTAATAGTCGCTATCATCAGATGATGATCGCAACAAGAAATATAATAAAAAATTATTTTAATAATTTTTTACCTCAGAGCCTTGCCATCAGAATGCCACCAGCGTAACAGGAGGCCCGTGGCACTTTCAGACAGGCTAGAGGTAAAACGATCGATTAAACGTTTACGACAGAGATAGCTAACGGCAACTACTTCATATTTTTCCATTGCTGTGATTAAAAAATCATCACTGGTACCTATTGTATCGACCAAACCCCTCTCTTTCGCCTGAAGGCCGAACCAATGTTCGCCTGTAGCAATCTTATCAATGTCCAGCGATGGTCGCTGTTGCTGAACAAAATGCTTAAAAAGCAGGTGTGCTTCATTCAAGTCCTGACAAAATTTTTCACGCCCTTTCTCGGTATTTTCACCAAACAACGTCAGGGTGCGTTTAAACTCGCCTGCTGTATGTAGCTCAATGTCAATGTTATTTTTTTTCAGAAGACGATGAAAATTAGGAATCTGAGCGACTACACCAATTGAACCTATAATGGCAAAGGGAGCAGAAATAATCTGATCTGCCACACACGCCATCATATAACCACCACTGGCAGCCACCTTATCAACAGCAACTGTCAGACGAATACCAGCATTACGTAAACGCTGCAGTTGTGATGCAGCCAAACCATAACCATGAACCAAGCCACCGGGACTTTCCAGGCGCAACAGGACTTCATCCTCTCTGGTGGCTACCGCCAATACTGCAGAGATTTCTTCTCTCAGAGAAATAACCTCATGCGCATCAATACTTCCTTTAAAATCAATCAGATAAAGCCATGATTTTCCTTTATTATTTGATTTTTCTGCTTTTACCTGCTGTTTTTGAAGTTTTTGTTTGGCTTTCAGTTGTTTCTTAAATTCTTTATTACAGTCTTTTTGTTCTGCTTCACTCATACGTGACAACGTCATCTGCCGCTGAGTTTCCTTGTATTGTTCCCCCAGATTTACCAGTTTTAGTTCTCCCCGCCTGGTATCTCTGCGACCTTTCAGACTGAAAACCAAAATAATAAAGGCGCTGAATAACATAACAATGGTTGATATTTTAGCCAAAAACAGCCCGTATAAAGAAATAAATTCCATCATTCTCCTGCCTTAACTATTTTGTATGATTAAAATACATGCCTTGCAAAATAAAATTATTTCCTTTATCGGGCATCCGATAGGAAGCCCTTTGTCTTCCCTGAAATACGCGGCCTGGACTGACGCACTGAAACCTGAGAACGATATTTAACTGTTCTGCGCATCGGATTGGCGTTGGCCCGACGGCGACCCTGACCGACAGGCAGCTTGCTGACAATTTCAACTTGTAAATCTACCCGTTGACGCAACCAGTTTACTTCCTGCAAAGAGAGTTCCATCCAGCTACCGCGCATCCTATTTTTACTCAAAGTAATATCGCCATAACGCACACGAATTAACCGGCTTACCTTCATACCAACAGCCTCCCAAAGACGGCGCACCTCGCGATTGCGGCCTTCAGTTAACGTAACCCTGTACCACTGATTAATGCCTTTTCCACCCAGCCAACTGATGGTACGAAATGCAGCCTGGCCGTCTTCCAGCTGAATGCCTTGCTTCAGTTGTTTGATTTTTTCATCATCAATTTGACCCAATACGCGCACGGCATATTCACGCTCAATACCATGGCTGGGATGCATGAGACGGTTAGCCAGCTCACCGTCGGTGGTAAATAATAACAATCCCGAGGTATTGATATCCAGGCGACCAACAGCAACCCAGCGGGCACCCGATAATGGGGGCAAACGCTCAAAAACGGTTGGCCGTCCTTGTAGATCATACCGAGTACAAAGCTCACCCTCAGGCTTATAGTAGGCTAAAACACGGCAGACAGTTTCTTGTAATTTTTTAACAGAGACTGGATGCCCGTTCAGACGAATTTGAGTAGACTCCCTGATATCTATTCTGTCTCCCAGAGTGGCAATTTTACCATCCACACTAATGCGACCTTGCCGGATAATGGCCTCAATTTCGCGACGGGAGCCTTGACCAGCCCGCGCTAAAATTTTTTGCAATTTCTCACTCATCAGAAAACCCCAAAAATTGCTATCTTCACAGATATCAAATGCCATAATAATATTATGGCGATAAAAAACAATTAATTACATTTAAGATACTCAAATTACATCCGAATTCACACATATCGTATTCATTAGCAATGACTAAGACCAGTCACGCCATACTGCTTCAGCCCCTGCAGGCAACCACAATTTATGACCCAGTTCGATCCATGAACATGGCTGATGGAAATCAGATCCCAAAGATGCCAGTAAATTAAAATCACGGGCAAGTTGCCCAAGCTGCTCGCGTTCACCGGATGCCTGCTGACATTGAGCAACTTCCATAGCATCACCACCCTGGCCAGCAAAATGGGACAACAAACGTCTTAACTCTTTTATGGACAGATGATAACGACCTGGATGAGCTAATACAGACTGGCCACCTGCCCTGGAAATAGCCTCGATTGCCTGCTGTATTGAGCACCAAAGGGCAGGTACATAACCAGCTTTACCCTTGATCAGATATTTTTTAAACACTTCAGCCGTATTCTTCCCATGGCCTGCATCAACTAAATAACGGGCAAAATGAGCTCGTGTCACTTGCCCGTTTCCGACAAGGTGGCTGGCGCCCTGCCAAACACCCGGTATACCTATTTTTTCTAATCTTAAACTTATTTCCTGTGCGCGATGGAAGCGATGTTGGGATTGTTCATACAACAGCTCACACAGGCCAGCATGAGCCACATCGATGTTCAGTCCAACCACATGGATTTCATATTTCTCCCACAGGGTTGATATCTCTACCCCATTAATCAACCTTAACGGCAGGTTGCGTTGCCAGATAGTTTCAGCTGCCTGCGCCAGCCCTGCGGTAGTGTCATGATCTGTAATCGCCAGAACATCCACCCCCATGGTAACCGCACGCTGAACCAATTCTGAGGGTATTAATAAACCGTCTGAAGCAGTAGTATGGCTGTGCAAATCATAGCGAGTTAAAACTGAAGCTTCTGTTATGGTGTCCACAGATACTATCCCAAAAAACTAAAGGCCATCCATCATAATCCTTAACCTCATCCCCTAATGCCTTTTTTGGGACACAGACTTTACACCAAATTATCATCAATAACACCTGGCGGCCGATTTATTGTATTTTCAATTTTTCTTCCTAAAGACTCTGTTATCAAGATCCCCAAACCAATCACAACTGAGGTACAATAAATACGTTCTGTTCTTCTCATTTGCTATTCCAAGGAGCTTTCATGCCTATTATGGCCAACAGCCTGTACCGCGACAGTTTTAATTTTTTACGCAATCATTTAGTCAGTATTCTTTCACTTACCCTATTAAGTGCACTGATCACAGTCATATTAAATCAGACATTACTTCCTGATAATGAACAACTTAAAACGTTAAGTACCACAGAGCACGCGCTATCTTCACAGAATAATATCAATATCAGCGATATTATCCAGCAAATGGCACCTGAACAACAAATTGTGCTGCTCAAAGTATCTGTGGTTGCAACGCTTTCTTCACTGGCAGGCAATGTATTTTTGACAGCAAGCTTACTGATGCTGATTAATCTGATCTCACAGGGCCACCCCGGCAGCACACTACAGGCTATTGGCAGCGCTATGCCAATATTGCCACGTCTACTATTATTAATGTTTATTTCTACCCTGTTGACGCAGCTTGGTTTAACCTTGCTTATTATTCCCGGGGTTATTATTGCTGTTATATTTTCTCTGGCACCCATTATCCTGGTTAAAGAAAAAAACGGCGTACTGGATGCAATAAAAACCAGTACCAAATTATCCTGTTCACATATTCGCCTGATTATCCCGGTCATCATATTATGGATGACCGCAAAACTTATCCTGCTGTTTTTGGTTAAATACCTGACAGCATTGACACCAATGGTGATTACCTTAATATTGAGCACGATAAATAATATCATTTCTGCCCTACTGATGATTTATCTGTTTCGTCTTTACATGCTGTTGCGCAGTTAGTATAAATCACTAATACATTAGTACAGTGGTATAGCAAAAATTTCTGCAGACAAGCAAGTTTGTGTTATTTTTACAAAAAGCGTATCATCGTAGCTATTATAACCAGGTACAGATTAATGAAGTCTCCATCGTATCTTCTGGTATGTTCCCACTGGAAAATCCTCCATCTAATCTGGCCATAAATGAATCTGGAAGAATTCATGAAGCCGTTTTTAAACCTTATTCCACTCGTCGTCTTCTTTATTTTCTACAAAATGTATGATATCTACGCTGCTTCTGGTGCATTAATTGCAGCAACGGGGTTAGCATTGATTTTCACTTGGATTAAATACCGCAAAGTGGAAAAAATGGAACTGATCACCTTTGTCATGGTGGCTATCTTTGGTAGCTTAACCTTGGTTTTCCACAACGACCTGTTTATTAAATGGAAAGTCACCGTAATCTATACACTGTTTGCTATAGTGCTATTAATTAGTCAATGGGTACTAAAAAAACCTCTAATAAAAAATATATCAGGCATGGGAATCACATTACCTGATAATATTTGGGCCAGGCTAAATTCAGCTTGGGCTTGTTTCTTTTTGATTTGCGGCGCAGTCAATATTTATATTGCTTTCTGGTTTCCCCAAGAAATATGGGTTAATTTCAAAGTATTTGGTTTGACTCTCATGACACTGTTATTTACCCTGTTATGTGGTATATATATTTATTATCATATGTCGCAAGGTCAGAAAATTTCTTAAAAACAGCGGGCTGTTGATGTTATTTTATGATTAATCAGGTGAGCATAATGAATCAGCAAGAACAAGAAGTGTTACCCAGCGGAGAGTTGGTATTACGTACCCTGACAATGCCAGCAGACACCAACGCCAATGGCGATATCTTTGGTGGATGGTTAATGTCCCAGATGGATATAGGCGGCGCCATCCAAGCCAAAGAAATCGCTGAAGGCCGCGTTGTCACAGTGAAGGTCGACGCAATGACCTTTCTCAAACCCGTAGCTGTGGGCGATGTGGTTTGTTGTTATGCGCATTGCATAAGGACAGGCAATAAATCCATAACCATCAATGTTGAGGTCTGGATAAAAAAAATCGCCTCTGCACCAGCAGGCCAGCTCTATCGTGCTACTGAAGCCATATTTACCTATGTTGCTGTTGATGATAAAGGTAAATCTCGCGAGCTTCCCGGCAAAAACCGTAATTTATATATTGATACCTGACGATGCAGGATAACCGCTTCCTGACTGTCTTGTTTGCTCATTCATCTATCTCACTGTCTCCACCCATTTTAAAGACCACGGTGGTCACATAATCCCTGGCCTCCACTGCCTCGAAACGCCATTTTTTCATGGCCTGCCTGACTTCACGTTCAAACAAATTACGCGGTTTAGCCTCCAAAACACGGATATTGGTCACCCGCCCCATTTCATTAATATCATACTGTACTTTAACCCAACCTTCGATATGCAGCGCCAGAGCTCGGAGGGGATATTCAGGTTTTGCTTTAATCAACACCTTTGGTTTTGAAAGGCCGGGCTTTCCTGTAATCATGGCGGGTGATGCTGATAAAACAGGCTCACGATTGATCCCCTCTGATCGAGACGGTAGCCCGATAATAGAGGATTTAATTTTTTTACCTTCTATTTTATTTTCTTTTTCTGGTTCTTTTTTACTCTTCCTGTTAGCTTCTGATTTAATATCATGCTTAACCTTTTCAGATTTGGTTACGGGCTGTATTTTTGTTACCGTTTCAGACAGTTGCCTGATGTTATGTGCAACTACAGGCACTTTAGGAATCGATTCTAAACTTTCCTGGTTTGAGAGTTTTGGTTGGAGTAATTGCTGTGCATCAACCAAAGTGGCAATATTAACCCTTGTTAGCTCAAGAGAGACATCAGTCTTTCCCGGTGTAATCAGCCTATTGTTTGAGGGAAAATATAGCAAACTGACGATCATAATACTATGAACCCCAAGGGAAAATATTACTGATATTCCAAACCTTCTCACGAAAGACAAGATTTTTAACAACATAATGGCTCAGTATTCTCCAGCACCATCCTTCTGGGTGCAAACAAACACCATATTCAACAGCAATAAGAGCAGAACAACAATAATATTTAATTGTATGATAAGTAAATATTGTCAAAATAAAGGTTACCCCTTCATAAATAAGCATATTGGTCTGCTTTAATACAGTTTCCCAAGCATGGCTATTTTATACACACAAGATTATCAGATAAAGGGTTTTGCCCTTGCAAATCTGTGCGTACACTCAATAATTATTGCAGGTAAGCGGAGTTTATCCTTTCTATGACCACCTTTTACACCGTGATCCACTGGCTGACATTTTTTGGTTACTGGTTACTTATTGCAGGAATAACGCTACGTATTTTAATGAAACGCCGTTCAGTACCTTCAGCAATGGCATGGTTATTAATTATTTATATTTTTCCTTTAGTCGGAATTATTGCCTGGCTTTCCTTGGGTGAATTACACCTTGGTAAACGTCATGAAGAACATGCCAAGGCCATGTGGCCATCAACAGCAAGCTGCTTACACGAACTCAAAGATTGTCCACATATATTTGCCATTGAAAGTAGTGAAACAGCTATACCTCTGTTTCAACTGTGTGAAAGACGACAGGGTATTAACGGCGTTAAGGGTAATAGAATTCAATTATTGACGACCACAGAAAATACACTGAAGGCCCTGATTCGGGATATCAAACTGGCCCGGAATAATATAGAAATCGTCTTTTTTATCTGGCAACCTGGCGGGCTGGCTGATCATATTGCTGAAACACTCATGGCGGCAGCCAGACGCGGAGTATATTGTCGGGTACTGCTTGATTCTGCAGGCAGCAGGCAATTCTTTCGTAGTTCATGGCCAGAGATGATGCGCGATGCCGGTATTCAGTTGATTGAAGCGCTCAAGGTAAACTTACTGCGTGTATTTTTACGCCGCATAGATTTACGTCAGCATCGTAAGATGGTACTGATTGATAATTATATTGCCTATACTGGCAGCATGAATATGGTCGACCCGCGTTTCTTTAAACAAGATGCAGGCGTGGGTGAGTGGATCGATATGATGGCCAGAATGGAAGGTCCGGTAGCCACAACCTTAGGTATTGTTTATGCCTGTGACTGGGAGACAGAAACCGGTAAACGTATTCTTCCCCCACCCCCGGATGTGAATATCATGCCATTTGAACAGGAAAGCGGTCATACGATTCAGATGATCGCCTCCGGACCCGGATTCCCGGAAGAAATGATCCATCAGGCACTGCTGATCGCAGTTTATTCAGCCAGGGAACAACTCATCATGACAACACCCTACTTCGTACCCAGTGACGATTTACTGCATGCCATCTGTACCGCAGCACAGAGGGGTGTAGATGTCAGCGTTATAGTGCCGCAGGACAATGATTCCATCATGGTTCAGTGGGCAAGCCAGGCTTTCTTTAGCGAATTGCTGGAAGCAGGCGTTAAAATTTACCAATTTAAAGATGGCTTACTGCATAGCAAAAGCGTATTGGTCGATGGACAACTTAGCCTGATTGGAACAGTCAATCTGGACATGCGCAGTCTCTGGCTCAATTTCGAGATTACAATCGCCATTGATGATGCCGGTTTTGGCAGTGATCTTGCACAGGTTCAGGAAGATTATATTGCACGCTCCCGTTTACTTGACCACACGCAATGGTCAAAACGACCACTGTGGCACCATATTATTGAACGCATATTTTATTTTTTCAGTCCATTATTGTAGCATCGGTGTTATTTCAAAAAATGTAACGTAAACCAAACTGGCCTGCTTGATCGTCTACTTTCCAGTCATGCCATATATAACCCGCGTCTACTGCAAGATTTTGTGTTAATGCATGACTGATTCCCAAGCGTAATTCATAAAAAGCTTGTCCCGCGTAATTTGCCAGGCGCCAAGCAGAATGCAAATCAATATTTTCTATTGGCCTTATTTTAAGCCCCAGTTCACCTGTAATACTTTGCCAGTCTTTTTCTTCCCTATGGACCGAAAAATCATTTCTTACTGCATACCCCCCCCTTATGGCGTGGCCGCTGCGACCAAACAAGGCATAAAGATCGACTTTGTCTGATAAAGCATGATGGTAACCCAGACCCAATACAGAATCTGCTGTAGTACGATCGCCATTAGTCATACCATTCATGCGTGCATCAATGAACAGATTATTTTCAAAACCATATCCCCCGCGCAAATAAAAACCACTACTCATGCTCTGACTGCCTGTATTTTCATATCCTCTACGATTAAGGAGTTGATCAAAATCTCGTCTGTCACCAATATGACCAAACTGCCAGCCACCCGCAATATAAGTATAATGATCAGCCATGACTGATTCGCTGGCATTTATCAGCATTGTGAATAATAAAATCTTCTTTAACATGAGGTTAGCTCCATTTTTTATGAAGCTCGATTCTAATGTGATCGATGAAAGTACACAATAATAAAATCCCTGAATAAGAAAGCAAACCTGACCTTTGAATATTTGCTACCTTATTTTCCGGATTTAACATCTAAGGACAAGCGACACTTGATTGAAATTGCACTGAATTTACAGAAAATCTATCGTACTTTTTACTGCATCTGTCGGTAAAGCAGTTGGCAGAAGTAACATTAGCTGCGTATACTGCTCAGGCAGTAACGCCATTGCGCAACCACAATGGTGTAATCCCTGAATATAGTTGCGAGTTAGTTAAGGTTATGCCTATTTCGGAACTTTATACTTAAAAGGTATAAAACTATCACTGGCCACTACAGGAACAGATGAAAGCGCTTTGGATTAAAATTTAATCTAATCCCGACTACTTATAAATGTAACGAACCTTGTGATAGTTTTTAAAGTGGTCTATATCTGCGATGAATTAGCATAAATAATGATGATAGATAACAAATGCTGCCTCTTTGATCAAATGTGCTTTATTTTTTTAGTTAATAACGCGTGATCGGATCTGCTACTTTTTCACTTCGATGCTGAAAAAACGGTCAATTCAATGACCATGGGTAGTAAAATTAATTAACCTATGGTTTTATTTTTAAAAAACTTGCAATTTTGGCATGATCTTTTCATATTGCTCCTGAATTTAAAAATGGAACCCTTCCTGTCTTAAAGTGTAAAAGGAACACCCGCTTATGAAATCATTGTTAGAATTTTTGTTGGCCCTGTTTGTTCTGGCATTTGCTGTTACTTCTCATGCAAGGGAATTGATTGTTGCTACAGATACAGCTTTCATGCCATTTGAGTTCAAACAAGGCAACCAATATGTGGGTTTTGATATTGATTTATGGGAAGAGATTGCTAAAGAACTCAAATTATATTACGTGCTAAAGCCAATCGATTTTAGTGGAATCATTCCTGCGTTGCAAAGCAATAGTGTCGATGTGGCTATTGCTGGCATAGCTGCCACGGATTTACGTAAAAAAGCCGTTGATTTTTCTGATGGCTATTATACCAGTGGATTATTGATCATGGTGAGAATGGATGATAATAATATCAAAAGCGAACAGGAGCTGGAAGGTAAAATCCTTGCTGTAAAAAGTGGCACTGAATCTGCTAATTATGCTAAGGATAATATTCACGTCAAAGAATTACGCCAATTTCCTAATATTGATAACGCTTATCTGGAATTGGCTACTAAACGTGCTGATGCGGTATTACATGATGCGCCGAATATTCTGTCTTTTATGAAATTTTCTGGTAATACCCAATTTAAAACGGTGGGTAATCCGCTTCAAGCTCAGCAATATTGTATTGCCTTACCGAAAGGCAGTGATGAGCTGCGAAAAAAAATTAATGTTGCATTACAATCATTGCGTGATAACGGAACCTATGCACAAATCTATAAAAAATGGTTCGGTGTAGAACCTGATTGATTATTTTTATATACCAGGAGAATATCCATGCAGTTTGAATGGAGCGTCATTTGGCCGGCTCTTCCCATTTTGCTTGAAGGTGCGAAATTAACCCTGTTGATCTCCATTTTCGGATTGCTGGGGGGGGTTATTATAGGAGTCATAGCAGGTTTTACCCGTGCTTATGGTGGCTGGTTTAGCAGACATATCACGTTAACCCTCATTGAACTTATTCGTGGCACACCTATTGTCGTGCAGGTTATGTTTATCTATTTCGTCCTACCAATGCTAATTTCAATACGCATTGATCCTTTTTCAGCGGCTGTTGTGACCATTATCATTAATTCCGGGGCCTATATTGCAGAAATTACCCGCGGTGCCGTGTTGTCTATTCATAATGGTTTTCGTGAGGCAGGTTTGGCCTTGGGTCTGTCTAAACGTGATACTCTGCGTTATGTTATTGCACCTTTGGCATTACGCAGAATGTTACCACCCTTGGGCAATCAGTGGATCGTCAGCATCAAAGATACTTCATTGTTTATTGTAATCGGTGTTGCAGAATTGACGCGCCGGGGCCAAGAAATCATTGCCGGTAACTTTCGTGCAATGGAAATCTGGACAGCCGTAGGGATAATTTACTTGATTATTACACTGTCTTTGAGCTTTCTATTACGACGACTGGAAAGAAAACTGAAAATAATATGATTGAATTTAAGAAGGTTTCAAAACATTTTGGTCAAACCCAAGTACTGTATGATATCACCCTGAATATCACACAAGGTGAAGTCGTAGTCATTATTGGTCCATCTGGATCAGGTAAGTCTACGTTATTACGCTGTATCAATAAACTGGATGTTATTACTGAAGGCCAGCTGATTGTGGGCGGTCTGGATGTCAGTGATCCCAAAGTTGACGAACGTTTAATTCGCCAGGAAGCAGGAATGGTCTTTCAGCAATTTTACCTGTTTCCTCATTTGACCGCACTGGAAAACATTGCTTTTGGTCCACAACGGGTACGTCGCGTTGGTAAAGCTGACGCAGAAAAGCTGGCTCACGAGCTACTGGAAAAAGTAGGTCTGTCTGAACGTGCTCATCACTACCCCGGAGAGCTCTCAGGGGGGCAGCAGCAACGTGTCGCTATTGCTCGTGCTTTAGCAGTAAAACCAGAATTAATGTTATTTGATGAACCTACTTCTGCCCTGGATCCAGAATTACGCTATGAAGTGTTAAAGGTCATGAAAGATCTGGCTGAAGAAGGGATGACCATGGTGATAGTCACTCACGAAGTAGGTTTTGCTTATAAAGTGGCTTCGCGTTTGATTTTTATTGATGAAGGCCGCATCGTACACGATGGTGATCCTGAAACATTGATCTCTGATCCTCCCAGTGACCGGCTACGTAAATTCCTTCAGCATGTGTCCTGAAAGCTTGTTTGGGAAGCTGCCATGTACCGATGATACCCTATTAAATTGGGTTAAAAATACGCATGTTACATTCTTATATCCTCTATTTAATGGTAACAGGTTTTCGAAAGTCATTCATGGATGTCAGGTTAATACCTATTGCAATGGAACAGAAAAATGACTCACGTCTACAATTTTAGTTCGGGTCCTGCTATGTTGCCGGTGGCTGTATTGGCTAGTGTTCAACAGGAATTGTGTAACTGGCAAAGCCTTGGAACTTCTGTGATGGAGATAAGTCATAGAAGTAAAGAATTTATCCAGGTTGCTGAGCAGGCTGAACAGGATTTGCGTGATTTACTGCAGATCCCTGAAAACTACCGGGTACTCTTCTGTCAGGGAGGGGCCCGTGGGCAGTTTTCGGCCGTTCCGTTAAACTTACTGGGTAAACATCATCACGCTGATTATATCGATGGGGGCTACTGGGCACAGAGTGCAATTAAAGAAGCACAAAAATACTGTACGCCTCATGTTATTAATGTTGCAGTGAATATTAACGAGCAGCAAGGTATCCTGCCAATGAAACAATGGATACTAAACGATGATGCAGCTTACATTCATTACTGTATCAATGAAACTATCGATGGTATAGCGATCAATGAAGTACCTGATTTTGGGGACAGGCTGCTGGTAGCAGATTATTCGTCTGCTATTCTTTCACGCCCCATTGATGTCAGCCGTTATGCAGTTATCTATGCAGGTGCACAAAAAAATATTGGCCCGGCTGGAATAACGGTAGTGATTGTACGTGAGGATTTATTGGGTCATGCGCGGTCTGAATTACCTTCGATTCTTGATTATACAATTCTGGCTAAAAGCGGCTCTATGTTTAACACACCACCTACTTTCCCATGGTACCTTTCAGGCATGGTGTTTCGCTGGCTGAAAGAACAGGGCGGGTTGGCTGAAATGGAACAACGTAATCGCGCCAAGGCTGAACTGCTTTATGGCGCAATTGACGCCAGTCATTTTTATCATAACCGGATTGCGCAAATTAACCGTTCATGGATGAATGTACCTTTCCAGCTGGCTGATACCAATCTGGATAGCCTGTTTCTTAAAGAATCTGAGGCACAGGGTTTAAAGGCATTGAAAGGTCACCGTGTGGTTGGTGGCATGCGCGCATCAATTTATAACGCCATGCCAATTGAAGGCGTGAAAGCATTGACAGATTTTATGGCTTATTTTGAGCGCCGTTATGGTTAGTGATGCTGAAAACACCGGATGTATTCAATGTGTAATCACCCTGAAAAGATGTTGAACGACGAGTGAGCTAATAAAAACGGGAGGTTTTTGTCCGCATGCAAGCATCGTTGACTCTACCGCCAATAGCATTAATTAATGGTACCGTTGCGTTGCCGGGATCAAAAAGTATTTCTAACCGTGTGCTATTACTGGCTGCAATGGCGCAAGGAACCACCCGGCTGTATAATTTGCTGGATGCAAATGACACGCGCTATATGTTGAATGCATTAAAAATGCTGGGCATTGAATACCACCTGTTTAATCATTGCACCCGTTGTGATATTAAAGGAAGAGGTGCTTTATTAACATCGCATCCTCCAGCAGAAGGGCTCCCTGTAGTGCTATTTTTAGGCAATGCAGGAACCGTCATGCGCCCACTGACTGCGGCTTTATGCCTTGGTGACAATGAGATCGTGTTAACCGGTGAAGAGCGTATGAAAGAACGCCCAATAGGCCATCTGGTGGATGCATTACGCCAGGGTGGCGCCCGAATTGAATACCTTGAACGGGAACATTATCCCCCACTGCGCTTGAACGGTGGCTTTCGCGGGGGGAAGTTAACCATTGATGGTAGTATTTCAAGTCAATTTTTGACTGCATTGTTGATGGCTGCTCCCCTGGCGCCTTTTGATACTGATATTTATGTTCAGGGAAACCTGGTTTCAGCACCTTATATACATATTACTCTTCATCTAATGAAAATCTTTGGTGTTGAGGTTGTTCACCAAAACTACCGTATTTTTCACCTTAAGGGGCGGCAAATGTATTGCTCGCCGGGAGATTATTGGATTGAAGGTGATGCCTCATCAGCATCGTATTTTTTAGCTGCAGCTGCAATCAAAGGTGGCAAGGTCCGTGTAACGGGTGTAGGCAAAAATAGTATGCAGGGAGATGCCCGGTTTGTTAATGTACTTAAGCAAATGGGGGCAATGGTTGAGTGGGGAGATAATTATATCCAGTGTAGTCGTGGAGCATTACATGGCATTAGTCTGGATATGAATGATATGCCTGATGCAGCCATGACCCTTGCCACAACGGCATTGTTTGCTGATGGTCCTACCCGTATGCATAATATTGCAAACTGGCGGGTAAAAGAAAGTGATAGATTATTTGCAATGGCCACTGAACTGAGAAAAGTGGGAGCCCAAGTGGAAGAAGGTGAGGATTTTATTCACATTGTCCCACCACAACAGGTGATTTCGGCTGAAATTCAAACCTACCATGATCACCGTTTGGCCATGTGTTTTTCATTGCTGGCACTTTCGGATACATCAGTCACTATTCTGGATCCTGAATGTACGGTCAAAACTTACCCCGGTTATTTTGCTCAGTTAGCGCGTTTAAGTCAGTCAACCTGATCCTCTATATTGAGTAAAAGGATAATAGTTAATCCGCGTAATAAAAAATGTAAGTATAATGTGGTACCTGAATTTACTTTGCCGGACAGCCGTCACATAGAAAAATTTGTCTGGCAACACAGGGGGATAAATGGCGGAAGTAGTTCCGGTAATAACTGTTGATGGACCGAGTGGTGCAGGTAAGGGGACGGTCTGTAAGGCCCTGGCTGAAAAACTGGGCTGGCATTTACTCGATTCAGGTGCCATTTATCGGGTTCTGGCTCTGGCTGCATTACATCATCAGGTTGACATTAGCCAGGAAGAAGCATTAATTCCTCTTGCGGGAAACCTCGATGTGTGTTTTGTACCCCAAAACGGGCAAATGCAGGTAATTTTAGAAGGTGAAGATGTCAGCAGTGATATTCGTGCGGAAACCGTCGGAAATACCGCATCACAAGCGGCGCGTTTTCCTCGAGTGCGTGATGCCCTATTACTACGCCAGCGCGCATTCCGTGACAAGCCAGGCTTAGTTGCTGATGGTCGCGACATGGGAACAGTGGTATTTCCTGACGCGCCGGTGAAAATATTTCTTGATGCCAGTGTTGAAGAACGTGCACACAGGCGTATGCGACAGTTGCACAGCAAAGGCTTTAGTGTTAATTTCGAACGTATTTTGAACGAGATACAAGATCGGGATGATCGTGACCGTAATAGACAGGTTTCACCTCTACTGCCTGCCGATAGTGCGTTTATTCTGGATTCGACCAACATGTCAATTGAGCAGGTTATCATAAGTGTGATGACGTATGCTAAAAAAATTCCCGGGCTGGTATGGCCTTAAAATGCAGTAAATAAGTTAACTCTTGTTACAAGGATTCCGTGACAAGGCGTGTAAAACAACCCCATTCGGCAGGATGCCAGATGGACGTTAAATCCAACGTATTATCGAAGATTACAAATATGACAGAACTTTTTGCCCAACTTTTTGAAGAATCTCTCAAGACAATTGAGACGCGCCCTGGTTCCATTGTCAGAGGTGTTGTTGTTGCTATCGATAAAGATATCGTACTGGTTGACGCTGGCCTGAAATCTGAATCAGCTATTCCCGTGGAGCAGTTTAAAAACGCTCAAGGTGAGTTAGAAATTCAGGTTGGTGATGAAGTTGATGTTGCGCTGGATGCCATAGAAGATGGTTTTGGCGAAACTCTGTTATCCCGTGAAAAAGCTAAGCGCCACGAAGCTTGGTTAATGCTAGAAAAAGCTTACGAAAAAGCGGAAATTGTTATAGGCCTGATTAATGGTAAAGTGAAAGGTGGTTTTACCGTTGAATTAAATGGTATTCGTGCCTTCCTGCCTGGCTCTCTGGTTGATGTGCGCCCAGTGCGCGATACCTTGAATCTGGAAGGTAAAGAACTGGAATTTAAAGTCATTAAGCTTGATCAAAAACGCAATAATGTTGTTGTTTCCCGCCGTGCAGTTATCGAATCTGAAAATAGTGCTGAGCGTAATCAGTTACTGGAAAATCTTCAGGAAGGCGTCGAAGTTAAAGGTATTGTTAAAAATCTAACCGATTATGGCGCGTTTGTTGATTTAGGTGGTGTTGACGGTTTATTGCACATTACTGACATGGCTTGGAAGCGGGTTAAGCATCCTAATGAAATTGTCAATGTCGGCGATGAAATTACAGTAAAGGTGCTGAAATTTGATCGTGAGCGTACTCGTGTTTCCTTAGGACTGAAACAATTGGGCGAGGATCCATGGATAGCTATCGCCAAACGTTATCCGGAAAACACTAAACTGACGGGTCGTATCAGTAATCTGACTGATTATGGTTGCTTCGTGGAAATCGAAGAAGGGGTTGAAGGCTTGGTGCATGTTTCTGAAATGGATTGGACTAACAAAAATATCCATCCTTCTAAGGTAGTTAATGTTAATGATATTGTTGAAGTCATGGTTCTGGATATCGACGAAGAGCGGCGCCGCATCTCGCTAGGTCTGAAACAGTGTAAATCTAATCCTTGGCAGCTGTTTGCAGAAACACATAATAAAAATGATCGTGTTGAAGGTAAGATTAAATCTATCACTGATTTCGGTATATTTATTGGCTTGGATGGTGGTATTGATGGTCTCGTTCACTTATCTGATATCTCCTGGCACGTTGCTGGCGAAGAGGCTGTACGTGAATACAAGAAGGGTGATGAAATAGCAGCTGTAGTTTTACAGGTTGATGCAGAACGTGAGCGTATCTCTTTGGGAGTCAAACAACTGACTGAAGATCCCTTCAGTAATTATCTGGCTATCAATAAAAAAGGTGCCATTGTTGCTGGAAAAGTTACAGCAATTGATGCCAAAGGTGCTACAGTTGAATTATCCGGTGGCGTGGAAGGTTATCTGAGAACGTCTGAGACAACACGTGAAGATAGTATGCTGACTCTGAAAGTCGGTGACGAAATAGAAGCGAAATATACCGGTGTTGATCGTAAAAATCGTGTCATCAGCCTGTCAGTTCGCACTAAAAATGACGTTGATGAGAAAGATGCTATTACCATTGCAAACAATGGTAAACAACAGCCACAAGAAGAGAGTAATTTTACTGGCGCCATGGCCGAAGCATTCAAAGCAGCAAAAGGTGACTGATATGACATGGGGCTGGCTTTTAACACCCTGGTAACCCCTATGGTTATCGGCAATCTTGGAGATCATTATGACCAAGTCTGAACTGATTGAAAGGCTCTTTGGCCAGCAGTCGTATATCCCAGCAAAAGCTGTCGAAGATGCAGTAAAGGAAATGCTTGAGCATATGGCGAGTACACTGGCTGATGGTGACCGCATAGAGATCCGTGGATTTGGGAGTTTTTCCCTGCACTACCGTGCTCCACGTGTTGGTCGCAACCCCAAAACTGGCGATAAAGTGGCACTGGAGGGTAAATATGTCCCTCATTTCAAACCAGGTAAGGAGTTACGTGATCGCGCTAATATCTACGGCCTGTAATATATCTGAGTTCTGTTGTTAATAATTCGAGTAAAAAAACCAAACGGCACCGGCAGGTGCCGTTTTACTTTTGGTATGGAATCTGGCCCACAGTATTATTCTGAACTTTGTAATCTGACAAAACGCTGTACAACATAGCCCTGATATTTCATACCCTGATCTCGAAAACAGAGCCAAAATAAAGGCATATTTATTCCATTGTCAACTTGGTTTCATCAGGTTTTTCGGGATAGTGAATATTTCAATGGATGAAATGGCAATTGCCATTATCGCAGGTATTTTACCGCTCCTCTTTTTAACTCAATTACCGGGTTGGGAAGCCAACTGTATTCTTCTGATATTAGCAAGTCTGTTGTGGATTAAGCGCAGGAAAACTTACCAACTATTTGCGCTGATGTTGATAAGTTTTCTTTGGGCAATATGGTCTGGCAGTACCTTACTGGAACAAATAAACACTCTGACATCAGGGCGCCAAGTGATCATCGCTGAAGTGAAAAGTATTTATTTAAAAAATAGCGATGCTCAGAACGTCGTACTACAACTTTCCCTGGTTAATGGCCAGTGGTGGTTCCCCCCTGTTTCAGTATCCGTTAAATGGGACGTTTCAGTTCTGGGGGCATTTTGCGCCGGACAGCGTTGGTTATTGACTGTTCACTTAAAACCGGTACATAGCAGATTAAATCAAGGTGGATTTGACCACCAGCGTTGGGCAATAGCCAACAGGCAACTATTAACTGGAAAGATAGTTTTTGCAAAAAACATCAATAATACTTGTAGTTTAAGACAAAAATTAATTAGCTATATTCATCTTCAACTTGATAACAGATTTATTTATCAACCGATACTACTAGCTCTGGCTTTTGGCGAGAGGCGGTGGCTGGACAAACGAGAACACTTAATTTTACAGCAAACGGGTACAGCTCATCTCATGGCCATTTCTGGGTTACATGTTGCTATTGCAAGCTTATTTGGCTGGTTACTGGCACGGGCATTGCAGTTCTTCTTTCCTGCAGCCTGGATAGGACATCGTTTCCCATTATTATCAGGTTGGTTGGTTGCCATGACCTATGCCTGGCTTGCAGGTTTTCATCCACCAGTACTGAGAGCCGCGCTGGCGTTAACAATTTGGATGAGCCTGCGGGCTTTTGCGCTATTTTGCAGTGCATGGCAAGTCTGGTTATGGACAATTTGCCTGATTCTTATCAGTGACCCACTGACGGTACTTTCAGACAGTTTTTGGCTTTCATGTCTGGCGGTATGTGCCCTGATTTTTTGGTTTCAGTGGGTACCCTTGCCCCCTTGTTTTCGATTCAGCTGGCATTGGGGAATATTACGTTGGCTCCATTTACAGTTCGGGATGCTATTGTTACTGATGCCATTACAGGTCGGTCTGTTTCACGGCTGGAATTTCGCGTCCCTGCCTGCTAACCTGTGGGCGGTACCCATTGTTTCATTTTGTACGGTACCCTTGGTTTTACTGGCATTGATGTTGTGTGTTGTCCCCACGGTAGCGTTATTTTTTTGGTCTCTGGCTGATTTTTCATTAATGGTCGTCTTCATACCACTAGAGTTACTCAAAACAGGCTGGATAACCTTGGGCGAAACATCATTATTGATCAGTTATAGCGGTTGGATTACCGTTACTATCTGGCGTTTTCGCTGGTGGAGATATTATCCCGGTACCTTGATGGTCATCTGTCTTGTCATGCTGGTATCAGCCAGACGGGTTGATCGTTTCTTCTGGAGAGTTGATATGCTGGACGTCGGTCATGGCTTAGCCGTTATGATTGAACGTAACGGCAGAGGTATTATTTTTGATACAGGGGATCGGTGGAATACTGGGAGTATGGCGTCGTCAGTTATCTTACCCTATATCAACTGGCGTGGGCTTACCATTGAATTGATTATTGCCAGTCATGATCATCGGGATCATACAGGCGGGGTAAGTGAACTCAAAGCGGCTTTCCCGGAGGCGCTGATACGCAGTTCTTTTCCACATTCAGGGCATTTACCCTGCCAGCAAGGAAATAAATGGCAGTGGCAGGGCTTGAATTTTGAAGTATTATGGCCACCCGGATTAGTTAATAATGCCAGTAACAATGATTCCTGTGTGATTCGCATTGATGACGGGAAATACAGCTTGCTGCTGACAGGTGATCTTGAAGCTAAGGCAGAGTTGATGTTAGTTAAAACAGAACGTGCAAAACTGAAGTCGACTGTTTTGCAGATACCACACCATGGAAGCAAGACCTCTTCAACTCCTCCTTTTATACGGGCAGTGGACCCAGAACTGGCCATGGCGTCGGTATCCCGTTATAATCCATGGCATTTACCTGCAAAAAGCATTATCGAACGTTATCAAAAAAACCGTATTCCCTGGCGCGATACTTCATACTCAGGACAATTAAGCCTCTGCTTTTTTAAACATCACTGGACTATCAGTGGCTTTAGGGAACAATTAATGCCGCGCTGGTATCATCAATGGTTTGGGGGCAAAACACATAATGAATAGAATAAGCCTTTTTGGAAACCCTATTTATGCCGATTGATGTATATGCAACACTAAAATCTTTGCGGATCTTCAGTGGCGCGTTTCGAAAGAAGTTTAATAAATCGCTGGTATTTTCATGAATAATGATAAAAATCTCTCCACATGGCAGACTTTTCTGCGCCTGTGGCCAATGATAATTCCTTTTCGGCCAGGACTTGTCATCTCTGCCATGGCATTAATTCTCAATGCCGCAACGGATGCTTTTATGTTGTCCTTGCTTAAGCCATTACTCGATGATGGTTTTGGTAAAGTGGGCAGCGCTGTTCTGACATGGATGCCTCTGGCAGTTATCGGATTGATGTTGCTACGGGGTACCACAGGTTTCATTTCCAGTTATTGTCTCTCTTGGGTTTCTGGTAAAGTGGTGATGCAGATGCGCCGGCGACTGTTCAGCCATATAATGGGTATGCCTGTTTCCTTCTTTGATCAGCAATCTACTGGCACACTGTTGTCGCGTATTACTTATGATTCTGAACAGGTCGCTTCCTCTTCTTCCGATGCTCTTATTACCATAGTCAGGGAAGGTGCCGCCATTATCAGTCTGTTTATACTGATGTTATATTACAGTTGGCAGCTTTCATTAATTCTCCTGGTTATTATACCGATACTGTCTGTTATCATTCGAAAGGTATCCAAGCGTTTTCGTAATATTAGTAAAAACATGCAAAATACCATGGGACAGGTAACCACCAGCGCAGAACAAATGCTAAAAGGACATAAAGAAGTCCTCGTTTTTGGTGGACAACAGATTGAAACTGAGCATTTTAATATAATCAGTAACCGTATGCGTCAACAGGGTATGAAGATGGTTTCAGCGTCTGCAATTTCAGATCCGGTGATTCAAATCATCGCTTCTTTTGCTCTGGCCTTTGTGCTCTATGCTGCCAGTTTGCCAGGTGTCATGGAAACGTTGAGCGCCGGGACCATTACGGTAATATTTTCTTCAATGATAGCCCTGATGCGGCCATTAAAGTCACTGACTAACGTCAATGCTCAATTTCAACGTGGAATGGCGGCCTGTCAGACGTTATTTTCTATTCTGGATATGCAACAGGAAAAAGACCAGGGTCATCTGGTAATCAACCGTGTACAAGGTAATATCGAATTTCGTCATGCAACCTTTTCTTACCCGGGGAAAGGTACGCCTGCTCTCAATGGAATCAATATTCACATTCCTGCGGGTAAAACGGTTGCATTGGTGGGGCGTTCTGGCGCAGGGAAGTCAACCCTTGTCCACTTGTTAACGCGTTTTTACGACCTCGATGAAGGAAATATATTAATTGATAATAATGATATAAGAGAATACTCGCTGGCATCACTGCGTAGCCAGATTGCACTAGTTTCACAAAATGTACATCTCTTTAATGATACCGTTGCCAATAACATCGCTTATGCCTGCGCTGCCAGATACAGCCGGGCAGAAATAGAAAAGGCAGCTAATATGGCTTACGCCATGGATTTTATTAATAAAATGGAAAAAGGTATAGATACCCTTATCGGTGAAAATGGTGTATTACTGTCCGGTGGTCAACGCCAGCGCATCGCTATTGCACGAGCACTGTTACGCGATTGCCCGATTTTGCTTCTTGATGAGGCTACATCAGCCTTGGATACTGAATCTGAGCGTGCCATACAAGCAGCACTGGATGAATTACAGAAAAATCGTACATCGCTGGTCATTGCTCATCGCCTGTCAACGATCGAAAAAGCGGATGAAATCCTGGTGATCGAAGATGGCTCTATCGTCGAGCGAGGGCAGCACAATGTACTGCTGGCCCAAAATGGGGTCTATGGGCAACTTTATCGTATGCAGTTTAGCCAATAATTCTGATGATCGAGCGTATCTGGTCCGGCCAATCACGGCTTTATTTACTGTTGTTACCCTTATCCTTTATTTATGGTTTGATAAGTGGATTAATCCGTGCCAGTTACCGCTTCGGTTTATGTACCCGCTGGCGCGCACCTGTGCCAGTCGTTGTCGTTGGTAACCTTACTGCAGGCGGTAATGGTAAAACTCCGC
>JACCDN010620072.1_pt1 | contig 30858 bp, 28 predicted proteins | sample 7441691 | NCBI WGS metagenome assembly JACCDN01 (sample SAMN15323439, study PRJNA562643) | freshwater metagenome | isolation source: river surface water | place: USA:Blue River Watershed | collected 2017-08-16 | reverse complement strand
GGATGTGTCCCTCGCAAACCAGCGCCGCCATAATTGCATCTAGTAATTCATCCTGGCCAAAAATAACACTCTTTGCAAGATTTTGTGCTTTTGAAACTTTTTCTCTTAACTCTATCGACATATGCTCTCCTAACTCACTTTATATAATAAAAACTTAATATAGTTTGATTTGTCATTTAAAGATCTAATCGGATGATCTGGTGACTGAATTCCTAAATCTAACAAAAAAAGTTCTTTGCTTTCTTTTCTTGCTGCTGCCTGTACTGATTTATCTAATTCTTCTAAGGTCACATAGTGTGTGCAAGATGCTGCTACAAAAAATCCATCTTCTTTTAAAATCCTTAAACATTTTGCGTGAAGTTTATCATAACCAACAAGAGCATTCGCCTTATTCTTTTCGGATTTAGTAAATGCCGGAGGGTCACTTACGATTACATCATATTTTTTATTTTCTATAATTTGTTGATCTAAAAATTTAAATACGTCACTCCTAACAAATGTTCCGCGCCCAGAAAATTGATTTCTTTCTAAATTATTCGAAATTGCACTTTCCATCGCCCCTTGATCAACAAAAGTGACATAAGAGACACCTGCTCTTAACATATGAAGTCCCCAACTCCCCACATAAGAAAAGAGATCTAGGCCATTTTGAAAATTCAATTCATAATTTTTTAAATGTGATTCTAATTTTTGACGATTGATTCGATGATCATAATAAAAGCCAATTTTTTGAAAAGACTCTTTAGTTACTTGATAAACAAGACCATTTTCTTTTACATTTACGACATCTGGTATTTGGTCATTTTCAAACATTGGGAGCTGTTCGTTTTTTCGATAAGAATCATTATCTAAAAACAGTATTTCCTTATTTGGAAAAATATCCTGACAGATTTTTTTTATTTCGTCGCGAAAACGATCCATGCCTGCGGTATTGATTTGAATAAAGACGTTATCAACAAAAACATCAACAATGAGACCAGTTAGCGCATCGCTGCCGCCATAGACTGCACGACATCCATCTTTTAAAAGTTTATTTTGCGTGCGCTTTTTACATGATTTTTCAATCGCTTCACGTAGATAAACTGTTTCCGTTTTGTTTTTTTCAGTTGCTAAAATATCTGAAAGCACTTTAATTTTAAAAAATGATTCTGAAAAAAGATTTATATAGGCCAAAAAATATGACTGTGTTTTTTTGTGGAACAATAGAATCCACTCGCCAGGAATATAGCTTTTTGAAGATGTTTCTAGATCTTCAACTTTTAGTTCGTACTGATTTTTTTTTAGCTTTAAAAAGGCCGCTTCTTTAATCTCTACAATCTTCACAAAGGTAACCTAGAATCCAATTTATTTATTATACGATTCTAGCAGATTATAGCGATTGTGAACTGAATTCTTACATGAGCAGAACAGTCATTTATTTTAACATAATACAAGGGAAAACGTCAGAGATGAAGTCGTCGAAGTTTTGGCGTTCTTCTTTAAAAACCTTCGCCGTTAGCTCATAAAATCTAGGGTTTTTAGATGTATTCGATTCGGATAAGTAGCGAACTAATTTCATTGGCTCATCGAAATGGTAGTTGTAAGCACAATTTTTAGTGTTCGCAAAACATGCCAGTGGTCTCGAGGTATTTTCCAAATACAACCGGTAAGGCCCTCCATCAAACTTATCGCTTTTTAAAACTGTATTAAAATCATCAGATAATATTTTAATTCGTTCGGTCCCACTATCTGCTTGGATTTTTTCTAGGAAGCTTGCATCTTGGCGGACTACTGTAAAAAACTTTTTCAGAATATTCTCTTTACTTAAAAGTGAAATTAATAGATCTGAACCTGTATAGTTTAATTGATTAAAACCATAGTTAAGCTGTGTGCGCTTCGCAAAAAGTAAGCTGTCTAAAATGTTATAAGTGTCGTTAACAAAACGATAGGCCAAATTTTTTGTTGATTGCTCCTTCATTAATTCTTCATGCAAGAAATCTATCAATGGTGAAATTTCTTTTAATACGTCGATAAATTTTGCGTCACTTGGAAATGCCATTTTTATTACTGGCCATTTATCAAGAACACGATCAAGTAGCTTGAATAGATTAAAGAGATTATTTTCCTTGTAGTTCGCTGTTGATTCTAAAAGACTTTCCGCGGTTGCCCCATAAACCTGTCCTGCATCACCTAAATATGAGCCAATGACTAAAAGCTTTGTTGTGGTTTCTTCAAATCTTCTTTGTTCATCATATGAAAGTGAATTTAGCCAATCAATAAAGGTCTCAAGCATCACTTGTGAATCATTAGGGTTTTTTTGCATTAATTTTTTTAAAAATGAATCTGCAATTTTCCCTGTTGATTCGAGCTCAAAACCTCTAAAGATTGCTGCTTCGACCATCTTAAAATCTTGGCGATTTACAAACGCCGTAATATCACTTTTTTTCATCCCAATACGATCGCGCATGAATCGCCCAAGATGCGACATTCCTGCAAGCATTGATATATCACCTAAAATAACTGCATTATGTTTCTTAAGAGCTTCTTCCGGAAGAAGAAACAATTGGCGTTTTTGTGCTACTTTGGCCGATGAAGCAATGAAAGACTGCTCAAATGTTTGCAAAAACTTACCATAATGTAGGGCACTTCCTAAACCACGTCCATTATTCGCATCAAGTAATCCATCGTAAACCTCGAGCGAATTTCTTCCCATTCGAAGTTCATCATCGCTCATCTTTTTTCCACATCGGATCACTGGGATTTTTAGACAAGATGAAAGTAAAAACTTTCTGGCCTTAACTTCTTTATTATAATCATCTGCAGCTGCAACCCAATTTAAAAAAGCGACTCCCAAATAGTTGTATCCAAAGCTCACTTCACGGATAACAGACTCGATACGTTCCAAGGTGGTCATTACTGGTTTTATTTTTTGATTTTTAGCATTTACTAAGTTAACTTGAATTCTATTTACGTCATATGTTTTATCTGACATATCGTAAATTGATTCCATACTTTCTTTAATTGTTAAGTAATATGTTTTTTGATTTTTTGATTCAAATGGAACAAGTAATCCACCTAAGTTTTTAAATGCTTTTAACATGTAATAAATTGGTGACGCTTGATCCTTTTCCCAAATCCTTGTAAGGTTGGTGACAATGTTTTTTACATGCTTTTTTACCTGCACAACGTTTGGACAGTTATATGGCCCAGATAAGGTATCAAGAAATTTTTCACAAACTAGCGTGCTATTAAATTTGCCATACGTTTTATTTTTAGATTTAAGATAATTATCATTTTTTAACCAATCCGCGTATCGTTTTAATAAATCATTTGTTTGAATTAAGTATGGTCTGGTCTTATTAAATGTATCCGGGGCCGTCCAATCTTTAACAATGCTGCTACGATAAAATTCAAAATCTGATTTATATTCTTTGTCAAAATCTGATAGCCAAAGCATGTTATAATAAACAAGATCAACGCCTTTAACTTTTGAATCAAACTTATAAAGGTAGTAATCTGCTTTATCCAATAAATAATTTAATCCACTCTTACTTGCATCTCGATAAGCAAGGCCCGTATCGATTACCTTTAAAAGTGCAATATTTGTATTTAACATAAGAGGAGAGAACAATCCTTCTTTATCCATTACTGAAGCGATGTTGCCTTTTCTTGGATTATCAATCATAAAGCTTCGGTCAAATTCATTTAGCCATGTATAAATCTGAATCCCAAAATTTGATTTTTCTAGACCTTTACACTGACTTGGCAACGCTCGCACCAGAGTATAGAAGTCCCCCTTAATATTAAATTCTTCCATACATTGGATCATTTTTGAAATATCGGCGCTCGCGTTCTTAGCGCGAAATCTTAATATATCAAACTTATATCTCTCTCCGCGCACGGCCGTTACATAATTATCAGAATACATGTAATCAAGATCACGCTTAGCTGCAAGATTAATCTCAACACCACTTGAGAGAATTTCTAAAACTTTTAAAATCTGATCTCGAGAAAAAAACTTTTTAAAATCACGAAGTGTATCCTTTCCATCAAATTTTGAAAGCACATCTTCAAGTGTTAGGTACGATTGCTCTAGTGCTCTATCATCTTGGGCCCAAGCATTTTTTAAATCAGGAAGGATTGATACTGAATCATCAATGAGCTTTGTGTAGAAATCAAAAAGAAGTACGTAATTCGTTTCATTTTCAAAATGACGATCAATGAAATTGAATATGAAATTTTTCTCTTCTGGTGAATAAAAATTCCACAATAACCCAAGTCCCTTCATGCTGCTATCGTTATCTTCCTTGAGAACGATTTCGCTAAACTTTCCCAAATCGATATAGGCTTGTTTATCAAGACCATAGATGACCGAATAAAATATCGGAAAAAAATCTGGATTATTTTTTGCCCAGAATGCATTTAAATTATTGGCTTCTCCGACAATTGGGCGGCTGAAAAAATCAAGGAGATATAAATTCTCTGAAGCCTTTTTTCCCGGATCAAATTTCACCGTGGTGCTTTGAACCAGAAATTTAATGAAATCAAAATATTCTTTTTCAGATAAAAACTGAGAAACTTTTGTAAGTACATTTAGATAATTTACGTTCCATTCATTTTTTTCTAACTCTACACAGGCGGGTGCAGCCAATTTAAGTATCGTTAAATCTTTAGTTGCGTACTCAAAAAAATCTTGCTGATCTTTTTTTAGTAATAAATTTGCGTATACATTTATTCGCTCTGGCGCATTGAGGGTAATTTCATTACTTAGTTCACCGCTTGGGAACGTACATAAAAGACCCTGGTCATAAATGCGACCAACTCCGCGTAAATCACTTAGTGCTTCTGGATTTGTTACGCCTGGATATTTAATCAAGCTAATAAAAAGATCTTTAGTTAACTTGGGAGAATGTAGCCATGAATAAAGCCAAGGTTCAGTTCCTGCCTCATTGCCTGTTAACAAAATTTTAGTTAAAAACAATCGATCTTCACTGCTTAATCCTTCGATTGATTTATTTGCTAAAGCGTCGACAAGCTTTAAGCGTAGATCGATATATTTGTCTATTTTTTTAAATTTTAAAACTTCTGTTCTAAATTCTTCTTTATGATCTTTAATGGCATAGATGAGATTTTTAATAAGATTTGATCCATAAGAAACAGCCTTAGGATCTATTTTTATTAGTTCAATAATTTTTGAAAGTTCTGCGCGCGATGGGATTTGTCCCTTTCTCGAATGGCATCCATTTACGCTTGGATCATTAACACATTCAAAAAGTAATTTGGTGGCATCAAAAAAATTTGTTTCGGTTAGTGCCGTAATGACAAAACTTAAGTCGTCTAATCCGCCCCTAGAGTCAAGTGCACGAATATTTTTGAAAAATTTTTCTTTTTGTGCTGGGTTTTTCAAGTAAGCGTCATTTAATGGCATCATTAAATGATTCCAGTTAGCTTTTCCTATTTGGGTTATTGCTTGATAGAGGGCCGGAAATTCTTTGTCCCATCTCATGCATGTAAAAAGCAGTTGTGTATTGTAATGTTCAAGAATGTTTTGTGTGAGGTCAACTTCACTGCAATTTAATAAACGACGTTCTTCTTCTGCTGTTTTAAAATCCTTTTCAATACTAGGAACTGATTGCTTTTGACAAGCAATTAGCCCCAAAAGGGCAACAACGAGAAAAGTTAAAATAAAAACACTTTTAAACTTTTTCACTACTTTAATAATCCATCAACGATATAGCGTTTCGCCTTGCCAGTATTAAGCTCAAACTTACTAAATTTTATGGCCGAATTCAATTCTTGGTTAATGATCTTTTCTTTATCTTTTCCTCTGGCGGGAATTGTTGTTTTATTTTGCGTTTTAATAGTGATTTTCGCAGGAACCCCCACTCCATTAACTGATTGATATTCAAGCGAGTGTGTTATTGTTGACTCTGTCGCCCCGTACTTTGCCTTACTAACTAGCTTCGAAACTAGAAATTTATTATTACTCCACGACTGGACATTATATTCATAGAGATTAATTGACAGATTTCCAGGAACAACCGTACGCATCTCTATCATTTTTCCGCTATTATCAAACTCCATCAAAATCTCATTAAAGGCGCGAGTGTAGTTAGGATCAAAGGCTTTTACAAAATTTTTCCCATCAATCACAACCTTCTCGAAACTAAGCCCTGTTAAGCTGCTCCCTAGTGATTTCGCAACAATAAACTCTAGTTTTCCTGTTATTAGTTGTCTTAAATCCTGCTCAACCTGAACTGCTGATTTCGGCAATCCATTAACATCAACTTTCCATTGATCTGGGGCCATCCAGTAAATTTTAAAATGAACGTCAGTTAATTTTCCGAGTGACAGTGCTTTCGTTAACGTCTCTGAAAGATTGTCCATGCGTGCTTCAAAAACAAGGTCTCGAATTCCTACTTGCTCTAGATTATATTTTCTAATATCAAATTGCGACACTTCCTCTGGTACATTTGTAGTCTGTGCCCAAGTCGATGATGACGATAAAGTTAGAATAAAAAAAGTAATTAAGTGTTTCATTTTTAACCTTTTACAAATATCCACTTAACAGTTTACACTACGAAAGTTTCCGTAACTAACGACATAAATTTTAGGAACATTTTTTCCAGATTTTTAGCAATTTTAGATAATCCTTGACTATTTAAGTCCAGCTTTCCAGCCTAAATTTACTTTGGCGCGCAGGTATTTTGGTTTTTTGACTAAAGCCATTCCAACAGTGCCTTTTGCGCCTTTCACTTCCTTTACTTGCGCGTACATTAAATCGGCCTCGCCAAATTGATGTTTAGAATATTCGGCCAAACAGCTGGCAATAATTTCAAAATCTTCTTTTTTTATTTCTTCTAATTTTGATGTTTTTGCAATTAAGTGTGCACCTGTAACATTTTCTAGGTGAAACCAATAGTGATCTTTATTGGCAAATTTCCTTAGAAGATCATTTGATTTAGCATCAAGACTGATTTCAATCTTTAGGCCAGACTTAGTTTCAAAAATTAGTGAATTTATTTTTGCAGTGTCTTCTGATTTAGTAATATTTTTCCCAGTTTTCCACACTGGTTGAACAACCGGGATTGCGATTTTATCAAATGATATATTGTCTTTTTGTTCTGATAATTCTTCCTCTGTCTCTTTCAATCTGACTTTTAAAACCGTGATCGCACTATCAATCGACTTAATTTTTTGAAATAGAGTATTTTTCTTTTTGTAATATTCATCTTCATTAAATTTTACTTTTACTCCGCATAAATCAAATTTTCTTCCCAAAAGTTCCAGTTCGTCATTTTGAAGTTGTAATTTTACAACTCCAATTTCGCTAAAGCGCCTTAGATCACTTTCAATATTAGCAATTTTTTTCTCTAAAAATTTTTTCTTTTTCTTAGGGCTTAAAATCATTCCTGGTTGTCGTTGTCCTTGAATGTCTTTTAAATATTTTTTTAAATCGAATTCGGCGTCGCCTGATTTGGGATCAACTTGACTTGTAAATTCCGAAAAAACTTCGGTCAGTGTAGGGTTCTTCTCTAACGTACTTTCATTGGCCCAAGATTTTAAAATTCTTTTTTTATCTTGGTCATTAAAACTAATTGCAAAATAAAGGCTCCTTTCAAGCCACATCAAATCTAAGTGGTTTAGTTCATCGTTTCTTTTGTAGGGAATACGAATGCGTCTAAAGTGTGGATCGACAATAATCTTTCCAAGTCTTGAGCCAACTAAATGCTTTCTAACTAAATCTAAAAATCGATCTTTTTGCCTAACAAAGGACGGTATTCCGACCTCTGAGAAAAAGACCCCTTCATATCGCTCACCAAGACCGAGAAACAAATGAAGTGATTTTCCAGGAAAACGGATAGCCAAATCCAAAAAATGTGGAGCAATGAAGGCTTTTTGCAAAGGAGCGAATTCAATTTTTTCAAATTGTTTGTTATATTCAAGACATTGAATTGCCAGTTTTTCGTAGGTTTGCATCATGAATTTAAGCCTTTTACATCAAAACAACCAAGATCTTGACCTTTTGGACTGGCATCTGATTGTTAACGAAATCACATCTTTCGCTCATCTTGATTCTACCAAGGATCTGATAAAAATAAATCCTAAATCAAAAACTGCAGAGGAAATTAAATCCTGCTTTGACGATTTATCTCGATTTCTTGAAAATGCCGAGGATAATTTCTCCATTTTTAATGAAAACTTAAGAAATCTGCCGAGCACCTCTAGCGGTTTTTCAAACATTGAAGCGATTAAAAAAGGAAAATACTTTGATTGCAGTGAGCTCAATTCGATGGCGCTGCTTTTTGAAGCCTATATTAAAACTTTCAAGTTCTATTCTGAATTTTATTTTTCCACTGAATTAAAAATTGGCCCTGAAATTTTTCAAAAAATCAAAAGGCAATTTTTAAATCCACTTAGGGAATTTGTGGACTATTCCGGACAACCTCATTTTGAGAGGCATCCTATTTTAAAAAAACTATATGCTGAAGTTTTAGAAATCGAAAATGATCTAAGAATTTCAATTCAGAGAATTGCAAAATCTGATCTTTTTAGTGAAAGACTACAGCTAGATAACTTCGATATCATTAATGATCGTTATGTTCTAGCAATTCGCAGTGACTCCTATAATGCCGATTTAGGCCCTATTGTTGCGCGCTCAAATTCCGGTATGACTTTATTTGTTGAACCCTATGAAATTAGAGTCAAAAGTAACAAACGTATTCATTTACTAGCAGAGATCGAAAGTATTATTTTAAAACTTACCAATGGCTTAAGTGAAGTTTTGCATCCTCATTTTAGTGAAACGAAAAAAATGGCCGATTTCATTTTGGGTTTTGATCATCTAAATACCAAAGCTCATTACACGAAAGAAAAAGATCTCACCCGCCCTGAAATCGTCAATCGGCCATCTCTGGAATTTATTCAAATGTTTCACCCTTTGATTAAAAATCCTGTAAAAAATGATTTAAGTATTACTCAAAACAAACACGGAATGATTATTTCGGGGCCTAACACCGGAGGAAAAACTGTTGTTTTGAAAACCGTCGCAATCTCTTTATTGTTTGTTCATCAAGGATTGTTTGTTCCTGCAAATAAGGCAATAATTTATCCTTTTGAAAATTTATATTATTTTTCTCATGATCATCAGAACTTGGAAGCTGGACTTAGCTCTTTTGCTTCTGAAGCAAAATATTATCTCGAACTTTTGCATTCTCTTGGACCGACAAATTTAATTTTAGTTGATGAGATTTTCAATTCGACTTCTTCAGAAGAAGCTTCGGCACTCGCTATTGCATTTTTAGATGAACTTCACCAAAGAAGTAAAAGTAAAATTGTTCTCTCTACACACCATCAGGTATTAAAGACGTTCATGCACGGACGCAATGATTATGTTTCTTCTCACGTAGGCTTCAATTATGATACAAATATGCCAACGTATAAGCTTATCGTTGGCGAGCCAGGAAGCTCTCTCGCCTTTAAAATCTTTGATAATCTTCAACGAAAATTTTCTTTTACTAGTGATATTTCCGAAAAAGCAAAAACGCTTCTCGATCAGAAACAAGTGACTTACGAATCATTACTTGAAGATTTAAGCTTTAAAAAAACCGAACTTGATCGACTCATTAGTCACAATTCAAATTTGAACAAGGAATTGCGCAATCAAAAGCAAGCGATGGAGGGAGTGCTTCATCTGGAAAAAGAAAAATTATTACAGGACTTTCAAAGACGTCTCAAAAAAACAATGGAAGAGGCGGAGAATCTTTTTCAAGAAATTAAAAATGATAAAATTCAATCCACACGTCAACTGCAAAATAAAATTTTTTCTATTAAAGCAAATATAAATGACGAAAATGATCGTCCAAGACTTAAGCCAACAGATGACCAAATTGAAAAATACGCACACTTTAAAGACGTCATCTTCGACGATATAGCGGTCGATCAGACGCTTTTTGCAATTAATTTAGGAAAAAATGTAAAAGTTGCGCAATTAAATCCCAAGAAAAAAGAAGTACAGGTAAAACATGGATCGTTATTAGTTTGGCTACCTGTTTTCAATCTTCGTTATCCTTCAGGGGGTCTTCCTCCAAGAAAAGCGATTATCAATATTGAACGTGAGACTCTCGGTAAAATTGATATCGACTGCCGCGGTATGCGTTTAGATGATTTTAAAAATATTTGCGAAAAGGCCATTCAAGATCTTTATGATGGTGAAATCCCATTTGTAACAATTGTGCACGGACATGGCACTGGTATTTTAAAAAATTGGCTGCGCGATTATTTAAGACGTGAACATAAAGATTTAAGATTTGAAAATATTGAAGGCAATGACGGCTGCACTAAGATTATGATCTAGAGAACAAGAGAAATCCTGGCAAAACTATCAAGAGAAAACCAGATAAACATTGCCTTGCCTTTGATTTGTTTCACATCAACAAAACCCCAAAAACGCGAATCTGAAGAAAAATCGCGATTGTCCCCTAAAACAAAAATTTTTCCTTCTGGAATGCGAATTTTTTTATAATTTACCTGATAAAAATTGGTTTCGCTTACTTGATATCTAAATTGTTTTTGGCCCAAAACAGAATTAAAAGTTCTGTACTGATTTCCAGATTGATCTTCAATTGCCAGTGCAGTTGCTTTTACTTCCTCATCATTTATAAAAACTTTTTTATTTTTTATTTCTAGAGTATCCCCAGGCAAGGCCATGACCCTTTTAATATAATTAATTGTCTGATCTTGAGGATATTTAAAAACAACAATATCTCCACGTTTAGGCATCTGAAATTTTGATAAATAAATGGGATCAAAACTCACTTCCTTTTCTTTAAAAGGGAGATGAAAGCTTAAATCACTAAATGGAAATTTGAATCCATAGTGAAAATTATTCACCAGAATAAAGTCTCCTCTTTTTAATGTTGGAATCATGGAACCAGAAGGAATGCGAAATGGCTCAAAAAATATGGAAAAAAAAAGGAGTAGGGTAAAAATAAAAGCGCCTACTCCAATTAAATCTTTTTTGAATTTTTTCATGAATAAAAATTAGAATTTCTTAGCTCTTTCTCTTCTTTCTCTCATACTACTAACATAAGGGCCTTGAGTTTTTCTTCTTGGCTTTGAAGCAATCGAACGTCTTGTTTTTACATTTCTCGCCATTCTAACTTTAGTCTGACGATAAACTTTTTCCGGTGCGGCCAATGTGATCGGAACATTTTTAACATTTCTAAAATAGTATTCAATAATGTTTTTAGCTAAGAAAGATGATTTCACATGCCATTTCTTAACATTAACGTTCATGACACTGATTGAAATCCCACGTCCTTTTGATGGGTCACGTGGAACAGCATAAGCCGCAAACCAATCTCTTTTTCCAAAAGGTTTTCCACCAGTAATGCTTCCTGTTTTACCACCAATAATTAAAAGATCGCGATAAGCTCGATTCATTTGTCTGAAACTTTTTCTTGCCGTTCCTTCTTCAATCGTTGCACCCATGAGTGTCTTAATTTCGTCTGCCACTCTTGGATTCATAATTCTTTTTTCTGCTGCACTTTTCTGCCAAAGATTTTCATCTTTATTAGGAAGTTTTACTGAACTAATAAATTTTGGTGTTTTCAAAACACCATCGTTAGCAATAACAGAAGCGAACATTGCTCCATGAATTGGAGAAATAACTGTCGTATTATTAAATCCAGAAGCTAATTCAGCAAACTCATAAGAATCATTCGTTTGAGTAATTTTTGAAACTGTCGAAATTTCTGAAAGCATTGGATGATTAAATCCAAATTCCTCTGCCGTCTTAACTAAATCAGCAGGTGATGAGTAACCAATTGCCGCTTTCCCGAAAATGACATTATTTGATTTTGCAAATGCTGTTTGAAAATCTTGTGGGCGAGCAGGGCCACCACGACCATCTGTTAGCTGATATTTAAATAGAGTTGTACTGCGACCTTTAAATTCAAACATTGTGTCTTTTGTTACACTTCCTTTTCCAACAAGATCTGAAGCTGTAATGATTTTAATTAAACTTGCTGATGGGTGAGTCGCAGTTGTTACCAGTGATTGGTCAAATCTTTGATCTTTTCCGTTGTAACCTTGGGCCGCTAAAATTTCACCCGAGTCGTTATCAACAACAACAACAGTCGCATAGTCTGTACGGTATTGCTTTAACTGCGCACGCACATACTGACTTAATTGATCATTGAATGTGTACTCGACAAGATGTGGTTTATTACCAATCGAGACCTGTTTAGGCCAATCATTAGGCTGCATAAAGCACTGATCGAAATAGGGTTTAAATTTTTTATTATCCGCTTGTGCCGAATCGTTAGACTGTTCTGTTTCTTTGCTAGTATTTTCGGCAAAGCCAATATTGTACCAAAGAAGACCTAATCCTAAGAGCGAACAAACGAGATAAAACTTACTGTTTTTCTTCTTTACGTTCTTCATTCCAATATTATGGCCTAAAACCCTTCCCGATGACAAAGAATTCTTTGCTAATTGATCTTGTCGATTTTGGTTTTAGAAAATGGAACTCACTAAACTGTTTTTTTTGTTCTTTTAAAAAGACCTGAGCTTGATGGGAATCAAATATTTTCACGACCATATTCCCATTAAGTCGTAGGAATTTTGGCAGTAGGGAAAACACCATTTCAACAAGAATTAGTGAACGATCTTGGTCAACTGTTTTTATTCCAGTGGTATTTGGTGCCATGTCTGACAATACTACATTGAATTGCTCGGATACACCCAGCTCTTCTAAACTTTCAACTGTTAAAATATCTTTTTGGAAAACAGTAACATTTTTAATTGGCAACAATGCTTTATTTACATCGCGAACGTCAATTCCAACTACTTTTCCATTGGGACCAATTTTTGTTGATGTATATTGAATCCATGAGCCAGGGTGATAACCAAAATCCACCACAAGATCATCGCGCTTAATAATTCTATACTTCTCATCGATCTCTTCTAGTTTATAAACACTACGAGCAAGAAAATTTTCTTTTTTGGCTTTATGAAAATAGTGGTCTTTAACTTTAAAAGTCATGAGTATTTTTTCTTATTTTGCGTTTGATAAAATTAAAATAATTTTTGGATTTTCGACCGAAGCATCAGAAATTGTTTCAATTAAACCCTCTGTATATTTTTTTGAAATCTTTTTTTCGAGTGTGTGCAGATTTACAATTTTAATTAACACCGCTTCTTTTTCAGAAACCAAAACCTCAAACAATGAATCTAAATTGCCACCATAATAAATTGGAAATTTTAAATCTTTTGCTAATTTTGCATGAAGCTCTTCACGCGATGATATTTTATTTCCATCGATAACCGAACTTCCAGCGGCCATTGACGTTGCCACAAAACACCATGCTATAACGGCGATAACCAATTTTTTCATAATTCCCTCTCTAATTAAGAGGGTTTTCACCTTTTTTAAATTTGTTGTCAAACAAGATCTTGCAAGAATGAAAAAAGGTGTTGAAACAAGGGTTATTTACTTGAAATGTTTTAGCAGTTCTTCCTGATGGAATTTGCTTACCCACAATAGCGGTCCATTGTATTTAACTGCGCTAAACTCGACAACTTCATGGCCTGCTTGAAAAAGCTTATAGCCTCTCTTGGCAGCTAAAATCGTCCCTGCAGCAATATCCCAAACCGCTTTTGGTTTTTTAGTAACTACAAAATCAATGGCCCCACTTGATAGAAGCCCTAATTTAAAAGCAATGCTACCTCTAGGCGCAAGTATAAAAGCTTCACTTTTAAAACCTTGATAGAGCCCCATATGCCACTCAGAACGTGAAACTAGGCCCAAGGCCTCCTGGGCCGACTTAGAAAGCAACGAATGGGATTGAGTCTCGCTTGAAAATTCCACCCCACTAAATGGATTATAAATCCATGCTTCATTTTTTGGATCATGAATGTCTGCTGAATTCATAAATGCAATCGAAACGACACATTCATCTCGACCCTTGATCAGCTCACGAGTTCCGTCGATAGGATCAATAATACAAGCTGGGAATTTTAATTTTTTCACTTCCTCCTCTGTGTATTCTTCTTCAGAAAAAAATGTGTAGCTATGATACTTAGGATGAGCTTTTAGAATTGTTTTCACTTCATTGGAAACCATCAAATCGATATCGGTCACAAGGGTGCGGTCTTCTTTTTCGCTTACTTTCAAACTTTCTTTTAAGTTCTTCTCGTCTGAATTACCAAAACAAAGGTTAAACTTATGATGCAGTTTGTTTTTTAAAACCGTTTTAATTGCTTCGTCCATTAGTTACCCCAAAATATGAAAATTTCTTACAATTTTTTAATTTTTATTCTTGACTCTAGTACTTTATTCACAAAAACAGCAAAGTTATCAACATAAACATCAATTTTACCTTAATTGAGTGTATTTATCGATCTCCGAAACAGGTTATAAAAATCTAGGGTTTAGACCGTATATCCACATTCATTTTGGTGAAAAGAAAGAAAATGTAAAAAACATTTTCTTTCAAGGGTCAGTTATCCACAAAATGTCAAAAAATTGGCTATATCGATAAAGAAAATTTTTTTATTTTTAAAGGTAAGCTTTTAAAAGTGGAAAAGTCCCTAATCCCTTATAAAAAAGGATGGTTCACAAGTACTTTTGTCAACTAATATGGAGCTAGTTATGCCCCATATTCACCAAAAAACTTAGTGCGACTCTGTAGAAAGAACTTCTACTAAACCTTCTGTACCAACACTTACAGCAAGTATCTCTGACTCGTTCTCTGTTGTGGACATTAAGTTTGTTAAGAGTCTCACATCTTTGTTTTCGAGGTCGACGTAGATGAATGGTGTCTGTTCCTTGAGCTCTGAACGCTTTAGTTGCAACTCGCGCAGAAAGCTGTCATAAATCCCTTTAGTCAAGCCAGTGCTAAACATTAACCACTCCTAGGGGACAAACATCATTGTTCTTCCCAATATCAGGATAGCACAAATAGAAATTAAACAGGGGATTTGTTTTAATTGTTAAAAATTTTAAGAAAAATTTTCACCCTTCCTTCGAAGTGTGAATCAAGAAGACATATCAATATGTAGATAAGAAAAATCATATTGCGCTTAGAACGCAATCTTGAGATCGATTGAAACAGTACTTCAAGTGGAATAAGGCTCAAAAAAGCAAGTGGCCAAAGCATTGCAAACCCACTTAGAATATGACTGTCGACAATAAATGCAGTAACAATAAAAATCCCCAGTGAATACCAAAAAATGGCCAGATAATTGTCATCGAATTGTGATTCTTTTAACACATTAGAATTTTTATAAAAATATTTTATCCCTAAAATAATTAGTCCAAAAACTGATAGGGTAAAAAAGGCTTTGCGGTTAAGCTCAAACAAGTAAGCATTCCATAAATCAAAACCCTTGAACAATCCAGAAGTCACAGAATCAATATGATTAAAAAAAATAATCAAAGATAAGATAAATCCAAAGGCAGTGTAACGTAAAAACTGATTTCTAAACCAATAAGTGCGATCTTTGAGAAAAACAAAATACATCAGCGCTAATTGTATCCACAATAGTGGCGCAAATGCTTGATTCACCACCGTCCCCCAATAGCCCACCAATCCCAAAAACAAGCCTGCACGATAAGTAGAACTCTTACTTACCCAAAGAGTGGTCCATACCCAAAGAAGTGAATATGTTGTAAGCAAAGAGAATTCTACATTGTGAACAAAAATTTTTGTAAAAGACCATGAGGAAACAAGGGAAAACACTCCAAGGAGAGACAATCTTCTGGAAACAAAATAGCGCAAAAAAGCATAGAACATCAAAAGAAATGAGCCAATTGATACTAAATAAAAATGTAAACTCCAGGCCGCGCGCAAAAGACTTGGATAACTTTTAAAAGGATAATAATTTACCGTTAAAAAATTCCAAAACGGCGTTGCGACTTTCTCTAACGGATCATAAAAAAGCTTCATTGCTTCTTGGCCCATTAATGGTGGATAGTCTGGCATTGAGAATATAATCATTATCAAAATAAAAAGTACTAATGTTTTTTCAAATCCATCTAAAAATTTAAACTCACCAAAATTAGAAGAAACCGATTCTTGAATGATTTTTCCACGAGTAGGCCATGAATAAAAAAGTCCAAGGCTACACCAAATGATCCAAAATGAATTATAGATCCATTTACTCGGTAAAAATGCGATCATATTAAAAATGATGACGAAAAAAAACATACCTAAAAATAGGCGATAGATCACTCGATCAATCGATGAATTCACTCGGAAATAAATTTTTAAACGATGATCAATTTCTTTTCCTAACAAGAACCACTGAGCGACAATAAATAGAATATAAATTGTCATGAACATGGCCTGAATACCTGAGTGCAAAGCTAAGGATTTTTGGACATATAAAGGAACTAACAGAAAAGAAAAATAGCTAAGAGCACGAAAAATAAAGAATTTCGATTTTAGTAATAACAGACCAGAATTATTTTCTAAAGTATTGTGCATATTACCCGATAAGTTTGATAAGAAGATTGAAACACCCCATGGTTTCTCTTCCCATCCTAGAATTTAAAAAGCCGGACCCCATCTCCGGCTTTTTTATTTTAGGCCTCTAAGGTTTTTCCTACAACAAAATAAAATTTCCGATAAATTTTATCAGAAGATCAGAATGCAAGAAATTCCTGCCGCAGCGATTTTGGTCCTACAGAATGCTAAGATATGCCTAGGAGAATATGCTAGGTATCTAGTAAATTTTCAAAACGCCTTATCATCAGGAGGATGCTTTGGCAGTAGCATTTGGATCCATCAACACAGGTCTTCCTAAAGACATCGTTCAGCAAATCATGAAAGCTGAACAAATTCCTGTGCAAAATATGGAGAAACAAAAAAGTAAACTGACTGACAAGAAAGGGTTAGTTGATCAGTTGATTAAATTAACTGAAGACGTACGTGGAAACCTCGCCGTTAATGCTAACGCTCGCGCACTTCGTGAATTAAAAGTTGATACCAATAATGACATAATAGGTGTAACTGCCGATAAAAATCGAGCAGTTCCTAGTTCATACCAATTTGAAGTTACTCAGTTGGCGCAAAAATCTTCGGCCATGACCTCAGGCTTTGCGGATAAAGACGAAAGTTATGTTGGCGTTGGCTTTATTCAATTCTATTTAGCAAATGGTGAAAAAAAAGAAATCTATATTGATAGCGACAATGCATCCTTAGATAAAATTGCTAAACTTATAAACAAAGATTCATCCCTTGGCATGAGTGCCAATGTAATCAATGATGGAAGTGGCTCCGACACTCCTTGGAGATTGATTTTATCCTTAAAGGATACTGGTGACTCTTCAAAGGTAGAATTCCCATATTTTTATTTTGTTGATGGTGATGATGATTTTTATCTCGAATTCGAACGTGAAGCTCGCGATGCAAAAGTAAAACTTGATGGTTTTGAAATTGAACTTTCTGAAAACAAAGCTAAAGATCTTATCCCTGGTGTTTCTATTGATTTAAAGAAAGCCAAACCTGGCGAAGAATTTAGCATTAATATTACAGAAGACACCGAGGCAATCTCAACCAAGGTTAGTGATCTTGTTTCCAAGACTAATGCGGTTTTAAAATTCATTAAAGATCAAAACAATATGGATGAGAAAACTGACACTTCAAGAACCCTTGGCGGTGACAGTATTCTGCAATCGCTTGAGGGAAGAATTCGTGGTGCGGTTTTTAAAGATGTAATGACCGATCAGGGACCTAAACGTGCCAGTGAAATTGGTATTAATTTTTCTCGTGATGGGCAATTGCAATTTGATCAGAAGAAATTTCAAGCTCTATTGTCTAAAGATTATCAAGCTATTTCCCAAGTTCTTACTGGTGCTTTTTCGGAAACAGGAAAAAGCCAAGGATTTATGGATAACCTAAATGATGCCGTTAACGTTGTTCTCCGATCTCCCGATGGGCTTTTACAGTCCAGAAAAAGATCCATGCAAAGTAGCATTGAACAAATTGACCGCAGAATAGATCAAAAGCAAAAATTTTTAGCAGAAAAAGAAAGAAACTTAAAAGATAAATTCGCACGCCTAGAAGGAACGATTTCAAAAATTCGCTCTTCTGGTGCCGGTGTTGCCGCTCTTGGAGCAGGTGCCGCTGACCCTGTACAACAGTTAGGATAAAATAGATAATTCCCAGGAGGAAATATGAGTTACGGATATGGAGCCTACAAAAAAACCGCAGTAAGTACTGCCAGTAAAGAACAAATTCTTTTAATGCTCTATCAAGCGGCAATTAAAAATTGCAAAAAGGCGATTGAAGCCATCCAAGAAAAAAATATCGCCAAAAAAGGCGAGCACATTGGAAAGCTTCAAGACATCGTAATAGAGCTCAACAACAGCCTTGATTTCGAAATCGGCGGAGACATTGCAAAAGAATTGTCATCTCTCTATGACTATATTCTTTTCTCAAGTACCCAAGCAAATATTAAAATCGAAACAGAGCCACTAGAGGGTTGTTTAAAAGTCTTAAACACGCTTTATGATGGGTGGCAAGAAGCGATTAAACAAATGAAAAACACCGCCACACCGGTGAAAACAGAAGTCTAACCTTAGGAGAAAATTATGATCGAAATATTTGAAGGAATTCAAAACCACCTTTCTTTTCTTGAAAACGCGCGAACTTCGGCAGAATCAATGCTTGCTGCCTCTAAAACAAATAATGTCGATGCCGTTACCAACGAAGCAGATAACTTTGAAAGGTTATTAAAAATTGTTGAGGAAACTCAAAAAGATATTGAACAAAAAATTTATTTATTAGATCCAAAGTCTGTGACCAACACAGAACTTGAGATTTTAAAATTATGGGTTCAAGAAGTGAACACCATCACAGAAAGAATAAACAATATTGATGAATTAACTCTTGAGCAACTTAATCAATTAAAAGATGAAACTGGCGCAGAAATCGCAGCAGTTTACTCAAATAGAGAAAAAATCCGTGGATATGCGTTTTCTAGCGTGAAAAAATAACTTAGTTTTGTCGTATATCTTAATTTTCTCCTGTCTACATTGACAAAAACCTAAGTTCGTGAGGAAATATTATTGCCAGTGCTGTTAATGAGTAACAGCACCCCACAGGCCTATTGAACCTTAAGGAAGAGGAACAACGGTGTCATATGAGCTTACCAAAAATTCAAAGCTATGAAGTTAAGAACTCGCGAACAGAGCAGAAAGTTCCTGTTGTAAACGGAGTGCATCTGCATTCAATTTATAACCCATTTAGGGAAGCTGAAGCCTTAGTCGATAAGTACTCAGAGCAACTCAACCAAAAAAGCGAAGTCCTTATTTTGGGATTAGGCTTTGCCTATCACGTTAATGAGATCATTAAATACATGGCAAATGTTCATGGCGAAAAATTTAGTGTTATTATTATCGAGCCAAACCCTGAAATTTATCATGACTGCTTGAATGCCAATCTTTTAAATAAAAAAAATGTTTTGGTCTATTCAGGATATGAAGCTCGTGAACTCTATGCCGACATCGACTTAGTTCATTTTTTACTTAGAAAACCTGCTGTCATTGCTCACCCACCTTCTTTTAATTTATATCAGGATTACTTCAAAGAAGTTTTAACTTTTGAAGCCCCAAAAAAAATTGCATCAATTTTGGAATATGTAACTTCAAACGAGATCAAAACTTACTTGGGACAACTTGATGACTTTGAAACTCTAGATCATTTTTTGTACTCAGACTTGCCTGGAAGAACAGTCATGAACAACATGGACTTCCTGTGCATGGCGCTTGCTGAAATGACCAAAAATGCGAAAGAAACTATCGGCGATGTTTAAAAATTAGAGGCACTATTTATGAAAAAAGTTTTAATCGTAAACCTTAGAAGACTTGGCGATGTTTATTCTACGGCCCACTTGATTACATCTTTGCAAAAAAGTACAGGTGCTTAAGTTGAAATTCTTGTTTATAAAGAATCCTTAAAAGCCGCCCAAAATTTAAGAGGTGTTCACAAGATTCACGTGATTGATCGTGCAGAAATTGCCACTCTTAAAGCAAATAAATTATTTTCTGACGGCTTTGCGCTTGAATTACTTTTTAATCAAATCAAGGATATTCGTGGGTCACACTGGAACACTATTCTTAATTACTCTAATGACACCGTTGGTGCTTATCTGAGCTCATACTTTAAACAAAATGCTGATCAAGTGACTGGCGTACACTTCTCAGAAGATCGCAATCTTGTCATTCAAAATGATTGGGAATTAGTTTTTAATGAAGTTTTATCAACTGTAAAATATTCACCAATTCACTTTGTTGACTGTTATCACCGCATGATGAATGTTCCATTCATTAAAGGAGCTGAACAGTTAGCAACAAATCCTAATCATAATGAGGCTGCGTTTGCCAATATTGGGCACATCCGAAAAACCTATGGCGAAGGTGCCAACACGAAAGTAATTGGTATCCAACCTGTTACTTCGGAAGAATGTAAAAACATTCCATTTGATACTTTGTGTGATTTTATTTCGGCCTTAAATGAAACAAATGAGTTTGTCCCACTACTTTTAATTGCTCCAATTGAAAAAGAGCGCGAATATGCAGAACGAATCAATGCTGTTTTTGAAAACAAACTGATTATTGTTGAAGCTGATTTACAGGCAATCGCCTCTGTTTTAATGAATGTCGATCTTTTGGTTACTCCGGATACTGTCATTAAACACATTGCCGATCTTTGTGATACTCCTGTTTTAGAAATTTCGTTAGGGTATGCCCCATTTTTAAAACAAGGAACCGTCAATTCCGACAATTTAATTCTTACTCCAAAAATTACAGAAAGAAGCTTTGAGCGCAAAAGCTTTGACGTAAACAGAATCCCCGACGAAAGTTTTGCCCTTCGTGCCTCAGACATTTATGCTTCGATTCTTTATTATTTTGGAACGCGCACAAGCCCACCCCATCTTTCAGAAAACGTTACACTTTATAACGTAGAAAGAGATAAGTTAGGTGTAAATTATCGTGCTGTTGGCGGCGACTTCGATGCACAAATCGAAATTTCAAGAATGATGTCGCGCCTAACCGTTTCTCAGCTTTTTGACGGTGAAACAGAAGAAGATTTATATTCATACTTAACACATTGTGATGCCCGTGAAGTAACCGCATGGATTGAACACGAAAAAACCAATGAAACGGCGGTAATGCGAGATCTTCTGGGAACACTTCGTTCATTACTACAAACTCAAGAAAATAAAAAATTCGCGAAAGAATTTGTTTTTAATTTAGGTAGACTGATTGCAAATTGTGAAAATGAATTTTTAACAGCTGTGCCTACCTTGATATTCAGATCAAAAATCGAAGCGCTTGGTGGAAATTCATTATCGAAGAACATCAAGGAAATTGAAGCGCTGATTTACGAATTAAAGAGTGATATTCAGCAAATTTTAAACTGCATTAAGAAACTTGAAGCTCAAGAGCTACAGGCAAAGAAAAACGCGTTCGTTCAGAAAAAGCAAAACGCAAGCTTAATGCCAAACACGTAAGTAGGTCCAAAGGGCCTCCAAAAACTTAGGATGGGTTTTATGGAAACGTTCAAGGAAGATGTAAACTCTTTTACAAAAGCCGCCAAAGAGAAGATTGAAAAAAATATTACGCTATCAGAAGAAGATTTAAAGACTCTTTTTCTCCTCAATGTCATAGAGGAGGAAAACCATGAGAAATAGCAACGCCGCCCCTAATTTTTCGGCAAACCCACCAGAGGCCTATCAAAAAACAATTGCACTTATACAGATCACCCGTATTGGTGACCTGATTCAAACGTATCAAGCGGCCGAAAGCTTAAAAAAGCATCATCCAAGCTATCGTGTCGTTTTAATATGTCGTGAAAGTTTTGGAAAACCTCTTTCGTTTTTACTTGATACTGTTTTTGATGCTGTCTATTTCATTCCAACAAAGCATTACGCAGAAATTGCTAAAACCCAAAGATTGGAAGATGTAAAAACAAGCTTCGATCAGTTTGTACAAAGAGTTCATGCAAGTGAACACATATCTGCACTTATCAATCTTTCATTCTCAAAAGCTGGCAATTATTTGGCTTCAATTATTAAATCTGATTTCAAGATTGGCCCATATTATGATTCAACTAATCAAATGAGAATTAACGATAAGTGGTCAACGTTTTTATATTCTCATGTTTTAACGGGAACATTTAATCCATTTTGCTTAGTAGATCTCTTCAAAAACATTATTGGTGTGCAAACAACAAAACCAATAGCAGAAGAAGCTAAGAGTGTTTCGCGTGCACATTTTAAGCAGATTGTGTTCCATCCCTTTGCATCACTCGAACGAAAAATGTGGCGCCCGGAAAAATGGGTGGAGATTATTTACAAAACGCTTAAAGACAACAAAGAATTCAAAGTCATTATTGTCGGTAACAAACAGGAAGTTTTGCGATCAAAACTAATCGAAGAAAATCCTCTCCTAAAAACGTTTAGCGATCGCATCGTTAACCTTACAGGAAAAACATCGTTAGAGGATGTTTATAAAATGTTAGAAACTTCTGCTCTTTTTGTCGGCCATGATTCGATGGTCGGCCACATGGCCGCGGTTACTGAAACTCCAACACTTACAATTTCTTTGGGAAGTGTAAGACCACAAGAAACCACTCCTTATCATAAAAATGCTTATACATTAGCGCCAAAAACAAAATGTTTCCCATGTTTTCCTAATGAAAAATGTGATTTCACACAATGTCACCTAGATATTCCACATCAACTTGTAACGAATTCAATTCAACAATTAATTAAAAATGGCGGAATAAGTACTCAAAGTCTAAAAGATGAAAATTCAACATTTCATTTAGGTAGCGTTCATCTTTATAAATCTTCGATGAATGCTTATGAGCAACAAGTGATTGTGGATTTAGCTGAATCCTTCCCGGACTCGAAGGATATCTTTAGAACGATCACCAGAATATGTTTTTCTTATTCTCTTTCAAAGCACGATGAAAATCTTCCATTCCCAAGGTTAACTCATTCCACACATCAAGACTTGCTGTCGACACTTCAAGGTGTCCAGCATTTTTACGAACTGTGTGACTTTGGAATGAAGTACTCTCGTTTTATTTTAGAAGAAATTTCAGGACAAGCGCCAAGCATTGTAAAAATCAAAGATTACTCAAAGAAAATTGATGAGGTTGATCAATTGCAACTTCTCGTGAAAAAAACTCACCCTATCCTTTCGCCAATCATTGATTATTTGGCGCTTAGAAAGGCCAATTTATTTGGTGAGAACGTGGTACAGTTAACTGAGAGCAGCTTCTACGCGTATGAAGATATTAGAACAATGATGCAAATTTTTTACGAGCTTATTGAAAATATAATTGTCGAACACAAATCAACGCATCCAAAAATCAACACTCGTGAGGAGAGATAGTTATATGAAAAACGAAACCACGACTTCTACGTCAATCGAATTGGCCTTTGAGTCACTAAACTCTTGTTCAAACTATATCGACCACATCAACGGACTCATCATGAAACTTATTGATCAGTACCATGCCGGTGAAACAGATTTAGCGAACCAGACATTTATTGAAGTTATCGAAATTTTAGATCTTTATGTTCAACTCATGACTAAAATATATTCCTCTCTACGATTTCACTTTAAAGATAAATTAATTAAAGATGAGTCCTTCCAGGCGTTAGAAATTCACTTACTTTCAATCATGAAAGCACTTTTACCTGCAAAAGAAAAAGGTGACACCATCATGCTTTGTGACTTGCTGGAATACGAATTGATCGATAATCTTACGCAATGGAAAATCAAAATCATTCCAGAGCTCAAAAAACTAAAGTAGATAATTTAAAAATGAGGGCTTCTTCTCAGGACTCCTCGTTTTTTAAAAAAAACCGCAATTCGATATTGCAGATTCAAAAAAAGCCAACGCTACAAAAAGAGCACTCCTTTTTAAAATTGGTTAATTTTAAAAATTTGCATCATCAATTTTTACATGACTATATTTTAAATTTTTCAAGCAATTTCCAAACAGAAAACATGAGCCTTTCTGCACTCACTCGAACTTTTCTTGCTCATAAAAACTTCAATCGCTACACGTCGTGCCAAATTCTTTTGCACCAAAAAGGTAATCCTTATTTTTTAAGCTTTACGAATCTTGATCTTACAAATACCGGTAAAGTGCAGTTTGACATTAAAAGCTTTAACTCTATTTTCAACTCTATAAAAAAATCAAAGGCCAAAGTTTTTAATCAAAGTACACTGATTATTCCGCACTTGGAAATCTTGGGCCATTTTTTGGCCAAGGAAATTGAATTTAAAAATTTCAATGTCGTTATTATTTTGTCGATGAATTCATTTCTTCCCAACACCAAAGAAGAAATTGAAGATTTTAATTTTTTTGTCGATTTGCTCGCTCCGAAAATTCAAATTATGTGCAATGACATTTCTCAGATTGAACACAATAAAATTTTAAACCACATCTACTCTAACTTCCCATTCGGCATTGAAGTATTAAACAATGATAAACTGATTTACCGCAATCAATTTTTTGAGAATCATAAAAAAGATGAGTGTAACTCACTTCGTTTTTCTCATATTTTAAGTTATCAAATTGATTTCTATTACCCTAAAACAGAAAATGCCTCTGCTGAAGTATATCATTTTCAAAGAATTGCACTTTTGGGGGAACTTTTAAACACACTTCAACATGAACTTTCAAATCCACTTTTTGGAATTAAGCTTGCTAGTGATTTACTTAAGCTGGATGCAAGAGATGAAGATATAAAAATAATGCTTCATGAAATCAATCTAAGTGCCGAGAGATCACAGGGAATTATTTCTAACTTCTCAAATCTTTATCAAGAAGAACAAGTGATGAAGCCGACCGATCTTTTAAAAACGCTAGAAGAAACGCTTAAACTTACAAAGAGTGAAACTAAACAAATAAATAAAAAAATTGAAAATCAGTGCTCTTCAATAAAAACCATTGCCGTTGATGCCAATCCCAGTTTTTTAAGTCAAATTATTTTCAATTTAGTCATTAATTCATCTCAAGCCATTAAAAGCGTTCGTAGTGATTTTAGAAATGATCTCATTACACTTACAATCAGTGAAATTGATCAGCATACCATTCGTTTATCTATTCGCGATACTGGCCCGGGCATCAATTCCAGCTTTGAAAATAAAATTTTTGAGCCATTCTTTACAACAAAAGCTACTGGAACAGGGCTTGGTCTTTCTATCTGCCAGTCATTGGCAAAAAAAATGAATACTGAACTCTCTTTTTCTAATAATTCTCCTTCACCTGGTGTAACTTTTTCGATAGATTTTAGAAAAGCCTAAAACATGAAATTTAATGAATATTTTACTAATTGAAGACGAGCCGTTAATTCAAAGGTCATTAAAGAAACTCCTTGAGAAAAAAGGGGCCAGTGTTACCGTGGAAAGCAATGGAAAACAGGCCATTAATCTTATTTTGGAGCAAGATTTCAGCCGCATCATTTGTGACCTAATGCTTCATGATATTTCTGGATTTGATATTATCGAAGATGCAAAAAAGAAGTATGCTCTTAATGAGATTTCCAAACTTTTTATTATTATCACGGCCTATAGTTCGCCGCAGGTTTTAGATAAGGCACATCACTATGGCTGCAAAGTTTTAGGAAAACCTTTTACTAATATTGAAGAAGCACTAGAAATATTTTTAGCAAAATGAGGCACCCTTGGCACAGATAAAAAAAATTGCAATTGTTTTAAAGCCAAAAGTAATTAATGAATTTCAAATTATTTTGCCAAATCTCGTGAACTGGCTTGTTAGAAGAAAAAAAATTGTCTTGTTTTTAGAAAACGAAGTTGATCGTGTTTCTGAAATTTTAAAAAATTTTTCTAAAGATGTTGAATTCATTTCTGGTGAAATGTTGCATACCGAAACTGACCTCATCATCACCATGGGGGGAGACGGAACACTCATTGGGGTTTGTCGAAATATCAAAAAAACTTCACCTCCAATTTTTGGGGTGAATATGGGGACACTGGGTTTTATCACAGAATTTTCAAAAGTGGAGTTTTTTGACGAATTAGAAAATACTCTTAAGGGTAATTATTCCATAACAAGCTTGGCACTCCAACAAGCAGAGGTTTTCAACAAAGGAAAATCTACATTTAAAGGATATTTTTTAAATGACGTTGTTGTCACAAATAATCATATTTCACGAATGTTAACACTTACCCTTGAATCAAACGAAGAACATATTTACAACCTTTCTGGTGACGGTTTAATTATCGCCAGCCCGATTGGTTCAACTGCTTATTCACTCGCTGCTGGCGGGCCAATTATTCATCCTTCAGTAAATGCACTTGTTATGACTCCAATATGTGCTCATAGCTTAACTCACAGGCCTCTTGTTCTTCCTGATACATCTCAAATGATTATTAAGGCAGCGAAGACGGGCGAATCTATTCGCATCACACTAGATGGCCAGCAAGCACTGACGATGTCTTCACAAGAACATTTACAAGTTGGACGCGCAAAAAATAAAACTATTAAGTTAATTAAAAATCCAAGTCGCACTTTTTTCAGAACTTTAAAAGACAAATTTACTCACGGTGCCCGTGAAATAAAATAATATTAAGAGGATTGTATGAAAACTGCCCAGACAAATCTTTTTTTAAAAACACTTTCTTTGCAAAATTTTGCTACGTTTGAAAATCAAACAATAAGCTTTGATTCGAAATTCAATGCTATTGTTGGTGAAACAGGATCTGGTAAAAGTTTAATTCTAGATGCACTTCAAATTATTTTTGGCGCACGTGCAGATAAAAAACTTATTCGTAAAAATTCAGAATTTTCAACAATAGAGGCAACTTTCGAATCAGATGATGAATCAATTAAAGCTTATTTCAATGAAATCGGTCATCCTTTTGAAGGAAGTGAAATTGTTGTTAAAAAAGTTATTTATGCAACTGATGCTGCTAAAACTTTTTTAAACTTCCAAGCTTGTTCGGCACAAATCCTACAAAATTTCGCAAAACGTTTCATTGATCTTGTTGGGCAATTTGAGAATCAAAAACTTTTAAGCGAGGACTATCAATTGGTCTTACTCGATACGTTTGGTAAGCTTTCTCCTGAGGTAAAGAAATATCAAGAAAATTACTCTCAATATTCTGAAAAACAAAGAAAACTTATCTCTCTTATTGATGAAAAAAATCAAAAAGAACAAAGAGAAGACTATGTTAAGTTCCAATTAAAAGAAATTGAGGACTTAAACCCAAGTATTGAGGACGAACAAAAACTTTTAAAGCAAAAAGATTTTCTTTTAAATTTCGAGAAACGTGCTGGAACTTATCAAGCAGTCACAAACCTTTTATCAGAAGATGAAACCAATGTTTTATCGCTTTTAAAAACCTGTATTCAAAAAATTGATCGCAATTGCGATTATTTCTCTCCAGAGACTCTAACCAAATTAAAAGATGCTACAGGGCTAATTGAAGATGTCGGCTACGAGTTAAGTAAAGGGATTGAAACTCCGGATGAAGAGCTCAACATTGATCAAATTATTGACCGTGTGGATACATATCAGCGCCTAAAGCGAAAGTTTGGCGGATCAACCGAAGCGCTTCTAGAGATTTATGAAAAATTCAAATCTGAATCTCTTGAGCTTTCTAATTTTGATGAAACAATTACTATACTCAAAAAAGAAATCGATAACATTTATGGCCTTTGCCTTGAAAGTGCTAAAGTTCTTCACGACAAAAGAATTACCCACGCTAAAAATTTATCGGCCGAATTAACTGCAAAGGTTCGTGAATTAAAAATGAATGGAGCTACAATTAGAATTGTAACTTCAAAGTTAACTGAACTTAACTCTAAAGGCTGTACTCGTCTAGATTTTATGGCCGAGACAAATCCAGGAGAGGGCTTCTTCAAAGTAAAAGAAATTGCTTCAGGTGGAGAGCTTTCACGAATCCTTCTGGCCCTTCGTCAGATATTGTCCTCTAATGATACTATTTCTGTCTTTTTATTCGATGAAATCGACACCGGTATCGGTGGAGAGACGGCCTTATCAATTGGTAAATCACTACAAAAAGTTTCTGAATCTTCACAGGTAATTTCCATTACCCATCTTGCACAGATTGCAAATTATGCAGAGAAGTTAATTTGGGTTTCAAAAGCAACTGTAACAAAAGATGATACCAGCAGAACAATTTCTCAAGTTGAAGAAATTTTAGGTGCAAAAAGAAAAGAAGCTATTAAGGCGATGAATCCGATTTAGTATTCGATAGACGGAAATATTACCTTACCATCCTCAATCAGAATGAAAGTCTTGGTGAACTGAGCATAGCCATTGTTCACATACTCAAATCCTTGAGTTGAGAAGTAATCATCTTTTACGTGGCTATGGCCGGCGATATAAATATCGAAAGGGCGCTCTTTATGAAAAAGCTCGTATGAGGTTCTAAATTTTTGCAGAACTGGAGTAAGGTCAACTTCTTTATTATAGCGTTTATTATTTCTGTTTCTTGAAATTTTAGATGCCGTTTCTCCAACATTTTTAATTAAGAAATAGGGCATGAAGTAATTTGCAAAAATCGTTAAGGGCCAAGAAGTAACAATAAATTTAAAAACTTTGTAGGAAAAGTTATCAATTTCAATATTATCACCGTGAGATAAGTGAATCGTCTTACCACCTGAAACAGTTTCGAACTCTTGCTTCAGTTCAAAGTTATTTCTTGGAATATCTCTAAAGACGTTGAAAAAATTTCTAAATAAATTTTTTAAGTGAAAATCATGATTGCCTTCTACGTAATAAACTTTTTTTCCTGCACGAAGAAGCTTTGCAAGTTCAGCAAAAAAAACTTGGTAGCGATTAAAGTACTGTGAATGGGGACCTATAACTAAATCGAAGATATCACCTAAAAGATAAATTTGATCGGCCGACTGAACATCTGGATGATGAAAGAATTTGACGATTAGTTTTTCAGCATCATCCCCAGGAATTTTGATATGTACGTCAGATATGGCCACAATTTTCATGTGGTTATTTTAAAACCTTAAGTAAACTTTGTACATCTACTTGTTCACAGCAAACGGGAATACATCAGCAACCTGTTTATCAACCATGTCTTTTAAAAATGCTTTATCTGTTTCTGAAATTTGTAAAAACTTGAAAGCAATTTTATGTCCACCGTAAGGCAAATTATCAATCTTAAAACGATCTATATACATTGAATTAACACATTCCGCTTTTACTTTGATTTTGCGACGTCCTATTTCTAGAACGACATCCGTAATCACAGAGCCTTTATCAAAATGAATTTTATCATTTTTTGTTAGAATAAAAGAGAAGCCACCTACACTAATATCAAAAATAGATTTTTTAAAAAATAATTTTTGAAACTCGTAAGACACGTAACAAACTGAAGCTGGTTGAATTCTCTCATTATCTCTTCTTTCATGAAACTGATAGCATTCAGGCGCAGAAATTTTTACCTTTCCATTCTCACCTAAACTTACAATCGTTGAAACAAAAGAAATCGACTGAGCTGGCATATAAAAATTAATCGTTCTCTTTCCACTTACAATCATATCCAGCTTTTCGCTACTTTTAGCTGAAATCTCTAAATCGATTTCATTATTTTCTTTTTTATAACCCTTAACAATAAGTTCACATTTAGAAATCACATCATTTAAATTTTGCCATCCAATTACTTTTGATTTCATTTGAATCGCATCTGTAATCTTTTTTTCAAAATTTCTATCTCTAACGATTTCTTTCATATAAACCTCTATTCTTCCAAATTCCTCTCATCTTAAAATTTCATGATGAGAGGATTGGGGTTATAAAAACAGGATAATTCTTTTTAAAAAGATGGGGAGAATTCTCCCCATTCTATTAATCAACCTAATAATCTTAAAGCTGACATTGGAATCTGGTTTGCTTGCGATAGTGTTGATACCGCTGCGTTTTTCACCACGTTGTTCGATGCAAGTCTTGCTGAAGCATCGGCAACATCCACGTCTTGGATAACTGATCTAGCAGAGTCCTGGTTGATCGTTTGAACTTCAAGGTTTTTAACCGTTGATTGAAGTCTTGACTGAATCGCACCAAGATTCGATCTTTGTCCTGATACTTTTTCGATCGCCTGGTCAATTGAACCGATTGAACTTAAAGCATCATCTTTACTCATAACCGAGTTTCCAGAAATCCCAATCTCACCTGATGTTGCGTTTGTTTCGCTTACATCAAAGGTAATCTTATTTTGTTCTCCAGCAAAGGCACCAACTTGGAAATCCATTTGTGAACCTTCACCGTTTAGTAAGTTAGTTCCGTTGAAAGATGTTGATTGTGAAATACGATCAACCTCTGTCTTTAACTGTTGGTATTCTTTATCTAGGAATCCTCTTTCTTTGTCTCCAACTGTATCAGATGAAGCTTGGATCGATAATTCTCTTAGGCGAACTAAGATGTTTGAAGTTTCGTTCAATCCACCTTCCGCTGTTTGTACTAGCGAGATACCATCGTTCGCGTTTCTTGTTGCTTGTCTTAGACCGCGTGTCTGCGCTTCTAAGTTTGTCGAGATCGCAAGTCCTGCAGCATCGTCTGCTGCCTTTGTGATTCTCTTACCAGAAGATAATCTCTCTAACTCCGAGTTACCGGCATTAGAAACTTCCTTCAAGTTTTTCTGTACTGATTGTGAAGCTACGTTTGTTGCAATTCTTAAACCCATAAATATCTCCTGTTTTCGAGGAATCCCCATTCCTCTTTTGTTTATTACCAACCTCATTTGGTCAGTTGCATAACCTATCGGGGTGGTCAGGAAAATACTTAAGTGTTTTGGTTTAAAAGCAGATAAAAAAATTCAGTTTATCTGAATTTTCT
>JACCDN010820240.1_pt1 | contig 30890 bp, 30 predicted proteins | sample 7441691 | NCBI WGS metagenome assembly JACCDN01 (sample SAMN15323439, study PRJNA562643) | freshwater metagenome | isolation source: river surface water | place: USA:Blue River Watershed | collected 2017-08-16 | reverse complement strand
TCTAAGACCGGCGTGTCTACCATTCCACCACCAGGGCTAACAAAAAAGCTTCTAAATTGTACCTTAGAAGCTTTTTATTATTTGGCTCCTCGACCTGGGCTCGAACCAGGGACCTACGGATTAACAGAAAGCCAGGCTTCTAAAATACTTAAATAAATCAATTAGTTACAGCTTAGAAAACTTAATGTGCAATAAACTGTGTAATTGGCTTAATTGGTATCAAAAAGATACCGAAGCATTTTTTACTAATCCCAAATGATATCTTAATTGATATTAAATGTCTATGAGTAAGCGTTAATCTTGGGTTTATTTCTGCATAAATACTTGTATGAATAGATATCAAGCTCAAGTCAAAGTCAGTGGCCTCACACTAAAAACCGTTGTGTATGCAGACAGTTCAGCACATGCCAGACTGCTGCTTCAACAGCAGTTTGGTATCAATAACGTGATATCCATTCCCGTGAAGGTAGGGTAGGCATGAAAATCATTGAAGTCACTTCAAAGCCACTCACACCTGAGCAAGCCAGAATCAAATCATTACAGGATCAAGCCAAGCGTGCAAAAGATGCAGTAAAAGTTGAGCGAGCAAGACAGCAAATTAAAAAAGGTCAAAATCAATTAGCTAGGATTTGATTCTTAATTGACTAATCCAAATCATCTTTTCAAATATGCCGGTAGGGCATGCTGTAGACATGAATGCGATAGCTATTTCAAATCAGAAACTGAATAATAATTCAGGTAATTTCATATTCTCTCGAGTACAAACAGCCATTGACTTGTGTTGTTGCAATGACATGTGCTTTGTAGTTATTAAAAATCTCTTGATTGACTGTGCCAGGATCTTCCCAGAAGTCATCTAACAGTCCTTGAAACGTCAGTTCGGGTTTATCAAAAAAACATCGTCCTAATGTAATGACTGGTGTGTTGTGAAGCAGACTTTGCAGCCCAAATGTTGAATTGACAGTGATGCAACCTTTGCAGTGAGGAAGGATCTCTGGAAGAGCTAAGTCGTGTAAGTACAGCACTCGATCACTGATACCTAATTCGTCACCGAGACTTTGAATGGATGAGCCGTAATGAATGTGACCACGATTCATCGGATGATGCTTGATGATGATCTTATCCTTCACCTCAGATCCAATCCCGTTCTGTTTGATGTAATTGGCAAATGAATTTAAAACTTCCTCAATGAACTCTTCGACAGACTCATAATCAGAGTGTTCAGTCATTTGTGAATCATCATGGACTTGCAGAGGTACTAGAAAATAACTATTAGGCCCAGAGTTTTTGATCACAGTTCTGAGATGGCGTTCAGTGATCTTGTATTTTAGAAATCTTAGGAAGGATTTTGTCCACCAAATAGCTTTTTGAAAATTTAATTCACGGTGGTGAGTGTAGTAAGGGTATTTAGAGCTCTGCGTGACATTAGCTAACCAATACCAAAAGCCTGCCATAAGCATTTGAGAGAAGCGCTTGGGGTAGTTGATAAGAGGGTGCTTTGATTCAGCAGGTAATAAAGAAGCTGGATTGGTGTGAGTTAAAGATGAATAGTAGTTAACGCCACTTTTTTCTAAAGTGAAGTAATTGGGGCGGAAGTAGCCTTCCTCAAAACACCATAGATCAATCAATAGACTGTCACAAAGAGATTTGGCTGGCTTGTGAATAGGTCTGCAGTCACCAAATAAAAATACAGCATCAATCTCTCGTTCAATAAGAAGCTTTCTTAGGAAGTTTGGCCATTGATGCAAGCTTTGCTTGTATTGAATGGAATTCTCAGGGTAAAAATAATCGTCACCTGCATTGAAGTTTATTTTGACGACTCTAGCGTCTCGCTTAAGCCAGTAATCGGAGAGTCTTTTGAAGAATCCTCCGACAGGCCCCTGTAGTAATAAGACATTTTTATAGTTTGGAAGACTGCTCAGGGTAAGGGGGAGGCTTTTTACAGAATTTAAATCCAATTTATTTTCAGCAAAGGTTCAAAAAGATGCTGAACAATAACTTTTCTTATAACAATTAAATGCAATATAAGTTGTATTTAAATTGAACTGACTTCAAATTTACAACTTAACTATATGTTGTGCACTTTATCAGCTAACTAACAGTTGTTATTAATCGTAAGAGATGCGCCATCACAAAATTTAGTCGATCCTATATCAATTTACATGAGCTCGACGGAGCGAAATACTGTTCATGAGGATATAACGCGATATCCAATATTAGTTGTAAACGGGGGGGGGGGTAATAAAAGCCATCCAACTTAAGAGGTGCAAATATCGATTGAATTGAGCTCAAATAGAAATATGTATTCGATGCATTAAAAATGCATCGAAGGGCGGTAGCGTGCATTTTTTGTAATCGCTACCTAAATTTACCAAACTGTATGACTATTTCATCTGAAAGTTACTAAGAGTTGAATAATCAATTGATAGCTATCATAGGTCTTGGCTATGTTGGTCTACCTCTGGCAGTTGAATTTGGGAAAAGTTATTCGACTTTGGGTTTTGATATCAACCAAGCTCGTATCAGTGAGTTGAGGTCAGGCAAAGACAATACCTTGGAGGTAACTTCAGAAGGTCTACTTGCAGCTAAGCATCTTGAATTTAGTAATGACTTCAATAAACTTAGTGAATGCAATATTTTTATTGTCACAGTACCGACTCCTATTGATAATGCGAATCGCCCAGATCTAAAACCTTTAATAAAAGCAAGCGAGACAATAGCTAAAGCCATGAAACCTGGCTCGATTGTTATTTATGAGTCAACGGTTTATCCGGGATGTACTGAAGAAGTTTGCGTGCCTGTTCTAGAAAAGTATTCTGGACTCAAATTTAATGAGAGTTTTTTTTGTGGATATAGTCCTGAAAGAATTAATCCAGGTGATAAGGTTAATACCTTAACGACCATCAAAAAAATTACCAGTGGTAGTACGACTGAGGTGGCCGAGGCGGTTGATAAGCTATATGGCAGCATCATCAAGGCTGGCACATGGAAAGCCAGTAGCATCAAAGTCGCAGAGGCGGCAAAAGTGATTGAAAACAGTCAGCGAGATTTGAATATTGCATTTGTTAATGAGCTATCAGTAATATTTGATCGATTGGGTATAGATACTATTGAAGTGCTGGAAGCGGCCGGTAGTAAATGGAACTTCATGCCTTTTAGACCGGGAATGGTAGGTGGCCACTGTATTGGTGTCGACCCTTACTATTTAACTCATAAAGCTGAAGAAGTCGGATATCACCCACAGGTGATCTTGGCCGGTCGCAGAATCAATGACAACATGGCCAGGTACGCCGCCAGGAACATCATTCGTCAGATGCTCAAAAATGGCATTGATGTTGCTAGAAGTACAGTGGGTGTGATGGGGGTCACATTTAAGGAAAATTGCCCGGATATCCGAAACAGCAAAGTGGCTGATTTAATACGTGAAATTGAATCTTGGGGTGCCAAGGTGGTAGCAGTCGACTGTTGGGCAAATCCTGTAGAGCTGGCCGAAGAGTATGGCATTCAACTTGGATTGATCAATCAAGCAAACAAAGTGGATAGTTTGATCGTGGCAGTTGGGCATTCTGAATACCGTCACTTAAGCCCTGAGAATTTGATGTCTTTTTGTAATAACAACCATCAACCTGTGATTGGTGATTTAAAGAGTCTCTATGATCGTCACGCATTGGCTGATCAAGGCTTCACTGTTTTTAGGCTCTGATATGAAAAATTTTGCTTTGATTGGTGCTGCAGGCTATATCGCTCCACGTCACATGCGTGCGATCAAGGATTTGGGTCATCGACTATCTGTGGGGTATGACATCAATGATTCCGTTGGAATCATTGATAGTATTTCTCCTGAAAGTGAATTCTTCACTGAATTTGAGCGATTTTATGAATATGCTCAATGTCTTAAACGCACACCAGATAAAAGACTTGATTACGTTGCCGTCTGTAGCCCTAATTATCTACACCATCCTCATATTGCTGCAGGTTTGAGATTAGGTTGTGATGTGATTTGTGAAAAACCCCTAGTGCCAACACCTGCTCTGATGGACGAGTTGGAATTGCTTGAGCAAGAAACTGGTCAGCGTGTTTTTAATATCTTGCAATTGCGCCACCATGATGCAATTTTAAAATTACGTGATCAAGTGTTGGCTGCCCCTCAAGATAAAAAATTTGATGTCGAATTAACTTACATCACCAGTCGTGGTAAATGGTACATGGAAAGTTGGAAAGGTGATGCGCTTAAATCATTTGGTGTGGCCACTAACATTGGAGTTCATTTTTATGACATGTTGTACTTCATCTTCGGTAAATTACAGCGTAATGTTGTGCACTACAGGGGTGAGGTCAAAGCTGCTGGTTACCTTGAATATGAGCGTGCGCGCGTGCGTTGGTTCTTGTCAATTGATGCCAATGATTTACCTGCTGATGTAAAAGGTAAAAAATCAACTTATCGCAATATTGATATCAGTGGTCAACAGTTAGAGTTTAGTGAAGGATTTACTGATTTGCATACCACTAGCTATCAAGAGATATTGACTGGTCGTGGTTATGGATTGAAAGATGCGAGACACTGCATTGAAACTGTTGATGTGATCAGAACAGCATCCATTATTCAAGGGCAGGGTGGCGAAGTTCACCCATTCGTTGCTAACTTAAGATAATTCAGAATAAGCAAACTTTTATGACCTATACCGTTCATCCATCCGCCATAGTTGATGAGGGTGCACAAATTGGAGAAGGTTCCAGAGTGTGGCATTTTGCTCATGTGTGTGCTGGGGCAAAAATTGGTGCCAATGTTTCTTTGGGTCAAAACGTTTTTGTTGGTAATAAAGTCATTATTGGCGATAACTGCAAAATTCAAAATAATGTTTCTGTTTACGATAACGTTACTTTGGAAGAAGGTGTTTTTTGTGGGCCCAGCATGGTTTTTACAAATGTATACAACCCACGCTCACTCATCGAACGGAAAAATGAATATCGCAATACCTTGATAAAAAAAGGTGTGACTTTGGGTGCGAACTGCACGATTGTTTGTGGAGTCACAGTTGGTGAGTTTGCTTTTATTGGGGCCGGTGCTGTGATCAATAAAGACGTTAAACCCTATGCACTGATGGTGGGGGTTCCCGCCAAGCAGATTGGTTGGATGAGCGAGTACGGTGAGCAAATACCTTTACCTTTAACTGGTGAAGGTCAGTATCAATGCCCACACACTCAAAATACTTATCAGCTCAATAAAAATAGTTTAGAGAAAAAACTATGATGAGTATTCCGTTCATCGATCTAAAAACTCAGTATCAAGCTATAAAGCCTCAAATTCAAGAGCGTATTAATACTGTCTTAGAGCATGGTCAATACATCATGGGTCCTGAAGTTAAGGAGCTAGAAGATAAGTTAGCTACATATACCGGTTCAAAGCATTGCATCACGGTGGCCAGTGGTACCGAAGCTTTGTTGGTGAGCTTGATGGCCCTGGGTATTAAGACAGGTGATGAGGTTATCACAACACCATTTACATTTGTGGCAACTGCCGAAGTCATTGTTTTGCTTGGGGCTAAACCAATATTTGTAGATGTTGAGTCTGATACTGGCAATATAGATGCTAACTTAATAGAAGCCAAGATCACCAATAAAACTAAAGCAATCATGCCAGTGAGTCTTTATGGTCAAACAGCTGACATGGATGAGATCAATGCAATAGCTGCAAGACATGGAAACATTCCTGTGATTGAGGATGCTGCTCAGAGTTTTGGTGCGACTTATAAAGGCTGGAAAAGTTGCAATCTAAGCACCATTGGTTGTACAAGTTTCTTCCCAAGTAAACCATTGGGTTGTTATGGTGATGGTGGAGCAATTTTCACGAATGATGACGAGTTGGCGCAAGCTATGCGAGAAATACGAGTGCATGGACAGAGTCAGCGCTATGTTCATACTCGTGTAGGTGTGGGTGGTCGAATGGATACAATTCAGTGTGCAGTTGTACTTGCAAAGTTAGAGCGATTTGATTGGGAAGTGGAGCAAAGAAAAATCATTGGGAAAAATTACAGTGATTTGCTCACAGATCTTGAGTCAAGTAACAAAATTAAGCTTTGCACAATTAGACCGAACCGAACCAGCGTTTATGCCCAGTACACAATCCTTGTTGAAGACCGTGAGCAATTACAAAAACGCTTGATAGAGGTGGGTATCCCAACTGCAGTTCATTACCCGATACCTTTGAATGAGCAGGAAGCATATAAGCATCTTTGCTGTCCTGATTGCACTCCAATCGCTAAGCAATTGGCAAAACAGGTGATGAGTTTGCCAATTCATTCCTACTTAAATGCAGAAATGCAGCAACAAATTATGAGTTTTATATCGAGATCGACATCATGAAAGTCATGACAGTCGTTGGAGCTCGGCCTCAGTTCATTAAGGCAGCAGCAATTTCACGTGCTATGGAAAATCTATTCCCTGATCAAGTTGAAGAGGTTCTAGTTCACACTGGACAGCATTTTGATGCAAATATGTCGAAAGTTTTCTTCGAAGAACTTGAAATTCCTAAGCCCAAGCATAATCTAGAAATCTCTGGGGGCAGTCATGGAGAAATGACTGGGCGTATGCTCGAAGCTGTTGAAAAGGTCATTCTGTCTGAAAAGCCCGATTGGCTTTTGATTTATGGTGACACAAACTCCACGCTAGCGGGCGCACTAGCTGCTGCAAAGCTTCATGTGCCGGTCGCTCATGTAGAAGCTGGATTGCGATCTTTCAACATGCGAATGCCCGAAGAGATTAACCGTATTCTTGCAGATCGTATATCTAGCTTATTATTTTGTCCTACAGAAACGGCAATCCGTAATTTGAAATTAGAGGGTGTCAGTGATGGACTGCATAACGTCGGTGATGTCATGTACGATATCGCATTGTTCTATCAGGAGCGCGCACGTTCGCAAAGCACACTAATCGATCTTGGTTTGGTTGAAGGCAACTATTTCTTGGCAACGTGCCATCGAGCTGAAAATACTGATGATCCCTTGCGTCTCAAGGCGATACTATCGGCGCTTGCAACTCTTGCTGAAGAAATTACTGTAGTGCTGCCACTTCATCCTCGCACACTAAAACTTATTGAACAGCATGATTTTTCTACGTTCCTGAAACCACTAATTGTTACAAACCCTTTGCCATTTCTCGATATGGTGGCGCTAGAGCAGTCGGCTAAGCTAATCCTGACAGATTCGGGTGGAGTGCAGAAGGAGGCCTTCTTCTATGGGGTGCCCTGCATTACTATGCGCGATGAAACTGAATGGATTGAAACCGTTGAGTGTGGCAGAAATCGTTTAGTTCCACCTCATCACGAAAATATCGTTTTGGCAGCTCAAGAAGCAATTTCAAAGCCACTATTTAAGAAAATTAATTCACCGTATGGTGATGGACGAGCTGCAGAAAAAATACTAAACCTGCTCCTAGGACAGGGTAGGTGACATCGTTAAGATAGAAAGAGTATTCACATGAAAGTATGTAAGGTTGTAATCAACTCGGTATCACATGACGCACGGGTTCTCAAAGAGGCTGAGGCTATTCGTGAGGCTGGTTTTGAGGTGGTTATCCTTGGCATACAGGATGCAAATAACAATATTCCTATTCAGATAATGGATAACGGGGTTGTAATTCGACGCGCTGCTTGGCAAGCGGCAGCATTTCGTCCATATCTTTCTGAGTTATTTGGCAAGATTGCAATTGCAATCGGAGTTGCAATGGGGCTCATACTTTTAGGTAGATATCTCCTTTACGCAGACTGGGAATTTATTTTCTCTACAGAATCCTGGATATTGACTGGAGCTAATGCGCTCAAGCTTATTGGATCACTTTTAGTTTTGTCTGCACTCTTTTTCTTTCTTTATCGTTATATCCTTGAGCATTTGAACAAATTAAAAAGACATCGCAGCCTCAAAAAGCGTGAGGAAGATGAACTGTTAAAGTTCGCTGCGATTTTTCGCCAACGGAAAGTCCAAGAAGGTTCGATAGCACAGTTAGATGATGATGAAAGTTTATCGCCTGGGTTATTAGTGACAGATGAAACATCCGTAAGTAAAGCAAATAAATCAAAAGCTCAGGGTGATAGTTTGGCAATGAAAGTCCCGAGACCATTTATGCGTGGTTTGATCAAAGCCTTTAATCCGTCTCAGATAAAAAGGTGGGCGGTAATTTTTGCGCGTGAATACTGTATACGCAAAATTCTAGAAGAAGAAAGACCAAACATAGTGCATGCTCATGATCTTTCTGCACTCCCTCTTGCTTCAAAGTATGCAAGGAAAAATGGTATCAAATTAATTTTTGATGCGCACGAGATTTATGACCATTTAGCTCAAACTGATGATGATATGGCTGAATTAAATGGTCTTTTGCTAAATAAATTCGCACCTTCAGTTGATTGTTTTATCACCATTAATCAAAGTATTGCGAATTACTATCGCACAAACTATCCGAAACTACCGCGGGCTATAGTTGTTAAGAATGCTGCTAAACCCGCTGAGCGAGTTGCATACGATGGCCGTCTGCATGAGGCTGCAGGATTACCTAGAGACCGCAAGATCATTATTTATCAAGGTGGATATGCCATAAAGCGCGGTCTAATTCAACTGCTTATGGCTGGCGAATATTTAAATCCCGAATGGAGTCTTGTTTATATGGGCTGGGGAAGTCTAGAGGACGAGTTACATAGGGTAGCGGATGCATTAATACTAAAGAATCCAGCCATAGCCGAAAAGATAAGATTTGTACCAAAAGTGAAGCAAGATGAATTGCCATATTGGACTGCTGGTGCAACCATTGGAGCCATTCCATATGAAAATACTGGCCTCAATCATTGGTTTTGTAATCCCAATAAATTATGGGAGTACCCTAATGCAGGTGTGCCGATTATTGCCAGCCCCTTTCCTGAAATGAGCTCAATTATTGATAAATATGAGCTCGGTTGGTATCTGCCTGATCCCTTAAATCCTAAAGTAATTGCAGAAGTAATAAATCAGTTGACAGAAGATCAAATTAGAACAGCATCTGATAACTGCTCTAGGTTCATGAAGGAAGACAACTGGAACGTTTATGCAAAACGCCTTAAGGCGCTATACGGAGAAATTCAATGAACTTCCTCAATAAAAATAAGACGCAACATTCGACATTAGAAGAAGGGGCTATGTTAACTATGGGCCCGGTTAGTATGGGTATAGTGGAATGGGAAGTGAACCAGTCAGCAGAGGCTTTATATAAGCGGATTAGCGATATCTCCAAGCTATATTCAAGAAGAGATTGTTCTAAGGCGCTTGCGGTGCAGAGGTTGCTTGATCTTCTGTACGATATAAATAAATCCACTAGTGAAACATACACAAAATCAGCTAAGAGTCGTTATTACTTACTAATTTTTACCTATATCGATCGTATTAGGAATTCACGAATAAGGTTGGCGGATATCGTAAATCGTAATTTATCTTTAGCCGATCAGAGAATGTACATAGGTAACATTGATTTCTCTGAGTTAAATCTCCCAGGATTAAAAGTATCTAATGCACTATTTGAGGATTGTAATTTTTCTAATGCCAACCTTCAGGAGCTTTCTGCTTCAGACTGCCATTTTGAGCGTTGTCAACTTGATGGGGTTAATTTAAAAAAGGCTGTAATTGCAGACTCTGTCTTTGAGGGGGTAACTTTTACAGGTGGTAATTGTTCTTCTTCGCGCATCATAAAGTCTTCATTTATAGGGTGTGATTTTTCTGAACTAATTAGTTCTCGAGGTCAATTTCCATTGCGAATTAATGGATGTGAAATGGTTGCGTGTTCATTCTGTGAGGCTGATCTCCATAGGGCTGACTTCCGAAATACGAGTATGACTGGATGCGATACCCTTGATGCAAAGAAAAAAGATGCAAAGGGTTTGTTGTGAGTGGAAATGAAAAAATTGGCAAATAAATGTTTTATCAAAGTTTTGTTCAAATAAATGTGACTATATCTGTATGAATGAAAATCCTGAGCTCTATCCCGAGCAGTCATTGCCCGCCGTCTCATTTCGAGCCTTGTTGACTGAGCTCGAACGTAGGGAGCTAAAGTGGTACAGTTGCAGGGATCTATTTCAAGTCAAACATTCAATTAAGGGGGTATCGTTCCGCTACGATGTGCATCTTCGGGATATCCCGAACACATACGTGTTCGTTCGCGAGCATGCCCGGCAGGGAATTCCAGCTACTTTTTTTCTCCAGGTCGGGTACTCCTCTAATGAGCTCAACTTTCTTCAGGCTTATGAAGATTTAGTACGTTTCATCGAAGCAGAGGGTTTGGAGGTTGGATTTCACACTTCACCGGCAGATAGCTATTTCATTTGGGAGCACCATTCAGGTAGTGCTAGGGAGTACGCTACTTGGTTGCGCGAGCATGGGCAGAAGTACTTGTCCGAGTTGGTTGTTACGCCAGGAAAACTGGATGACCTGAACAGTCAGATTGAACAACATTTTTACATAATCTCGGAACAGGCTCGTTCAATTCTGGGGCAGTTTAATCTCGTGGCTGCGCATGGAGGTGAGATGGGGCAGATCCTGCGACCCCAGATCGCCACCATGAAACCTGACGAATTAGAGGTGTTCCAAGGTTTGACAGCAGGCCGATGGATGACCGCTAAGCGCTTAAAAGCAGTTGGCGCAGTTGGCGATGTCGAGCAGTTTAGCTCGGCAAAACTACGCCAAGTAACCGATGGTGGTGGCGGGTATGCTAAAAGCCTACAGACATTACAGCGTATACCAGAGGAAGTTAGTATTCAGATCTTGATTCATCCTTACGGATGGGGGGGGAGCAAGTTATCTATCAATCAAATGGCAAAAGATGGATTCAAGTCGCAAGCGCTTAGTCTCAAACAAGAGCTTCTCACAACTACCAAGTCAGTCGCTGAGCAATCGAAGACAGATTCCGGGTTTAACTTTTCGGAGAATCGGATGACAACTATCCTTACAGAATTTTCGGATCCGATCTTAAGGGATGCTGAGATACCAAATTTTAGAGTTCTTGATCTCGCACCGCCTGACCAAAACTGCAAGAGTGGTTGTGCTCGCACACACGAAAAGTGGAAATCATGGTTCGCTAAGACATTCAAGAACACAGAACAGAACTTTGGCGGGCTACGTTATTCAGTGCCTCGAATCCCGCTTGCGGTAATCGAAACAGCGCAGTCTGAGACTGAATATCTAAAACTTATCGGTGACAAATCCCGGAACATGCTACGCAAAGCATCCAGAAACGGCTATTCGGTGCATGTTTTCAATAGTGCCGATTATCTAGATGATATTTATGCTATACGGACTTCAAAAGAAACGCGTAGTGGCAAATCGGTTCCTGAGAGCTTCCGGCAACGCCCCCTTCCATTTGATAGCGCTAACAACCTGTTATGTGAAGCTCATCATGTTACCGGTGTAGGAGTATTCAAGGACGAAAAGACTTTGGTCGCGTATGCGGCGATTCACAACTGCGGAGATCTCGCAATTATCAACACTATCCTGGGGCATGGCGATCACCTAAAATTCGGGATTATGAACCTGTTGATATTTGGGGTGTATTCTGAGATCAAGGCGCGTTTTGCGGGTATTAAATACATTAACTACTTAACTCTGCGTAGTTCTACCCCGCAGTTGGATACTTTTAAGAAGAGTGTGGGCTTTGTGCCTTGTGAATTTGGTCTCCCACTCTCGCAAGCCTCCTTGGAGCAGGCTGCAGATGAGGAGATTTTACAGGAATTAGAACCTAATATAATGATTGAGTCACCAAAGCTTGGTATGATCGGCAATTCCAATGCTATCCAGACCCGCGCTGAGTTATTCAATCCAATTGCCGAACTGATCGAGCGAAAGGGTTTCAAAAAGATCCTAATTAGGGGGGACTGTTGTTCCATTCGTGCAGTCGCACGTAACCCTCAGTTGTTCGGCTACCCACAGATTGTGCACAACGAAAAGTGCACAACACAAGTTTATCTGGATCATTTGGAAGGTATTTCCTACCCGGAAGAAGAGCTTCTTTCGATAAGTAATCTTGATGCAATGGCACCATCACTAAGGCGTTACTATATTAATCAGAATAAGGCTGATTTCCTATGGGAATCTGGGGCTGACTTACTTGTGATCGATAGTTATGCCGATAGTTTTTTTCAGCTCTGGGAGAATAAAAAAAGTAAGGCCAAGCTTTGGATCAACGCGAAATATTTACATAATCGAACCTCGTTTGAGCGCGAGCATGTGAAGTTGCCCCGTAAAACCTTCCACGAGGTACTGGTTGACACGCAGAAGATAATTGAGCACGTACGTAGTAAAAATCCAGACCTGCCGGTTCTTTACCTAACACATCCTATTCATTATTACCGTTACCTCAATTCGCGGAGAGAATTTTGTTACCTCGGACACGAACTCGAGCGCTTCGTACCGAATGTCTACTGGGGCACTCACTTACCCAAAGAGGAGTGTGAACCGGTAGATATGAATTCGTGCGGCCCTGGAGAGACTCACCATTACACGCCGGAAACCTATGCAAAGATGGTATTGCTTGCTGCGTCACGTAACCCAGTTCGCACAGCGGCTCCAACCACCTGGTAATAAGTCCCATAAGTTATAGGCTTTGCTTTTGCTTTCTTTTGCGGAAGTTAGATCAACTATGGACTTTAGCCTCAAGTCGTCAATCAGCTAATTTCTTCGAAAGAAATCGACATTACAGAGTGTATATGGCGTCACTCATAACAACTTTGCATGGGCAAGCCTGATCTTTCAAGGTGATTGCCGTGGCAGAATCCGTAGTTAAACTGTTATCTCGTCTAGGAATGGAAGGGGTACATTCGGAGGCATGGGTCAGGCAAGGTCGTCAAGTTGCAGAGATGATTGTGTTTCGACTCTCTGTAGAAGATGATGTGGAGGCTCGATATCCAAGACACCTCATGTATGCAGTTCATGGGTTAGCTTGCTATCTTGCGCTATTAAGGAAGCGTGTTCAAAAAAATATTAATACTGAGTCAGAGTAGTGAGTAAAAAGACTAATGACTTTGATTTAAAACATACTTTCGGTATTTTATTGGTTGATGAAGAAATCAATCATGATAGGCGCGTCTTAAACAGTCTAAAAAGTTATCAAAATGTTCACGTAATTAACTGTCGTGATTTGTATAAGATTACTCAAGTTCTATCAATAAATGCGTATATCAATATATTTTATATTTTGGTCATCGGCTTTATAAAAGGGTTTTGGCTATCGAGAAATATAAGACAGTTTTATCGTTTTAGATTTAACTCTTTTGCGGGTAGCGTAATTGCCTCATTAAGAAATGCATTCCAAGCATATAAGATAGTAGTGGAGCCTAATTCTAAACCTGATGATGTCGTCTTGATTCATGCACACGATTTGTACTGTGGTGTCATTGGCGCTAAATTAGCAAAAAGACTAGGTACAAAATTCATTTATGACGCTCATGAAGTCGAGTTTCATCGTAATCGTAAAAATAGTTGGCTACGCTCAGCATTTGATTGGTCTGTTGAAAAACATGTGATTCAAGCTGCCGATGAGATTCGCGTCGTTAATACTAAAATCGCTGAATTGTATTGCTTAGTTTATCCTGGAATTGATTCCCGTTTGAGGGTTGTGTCAAATGATCATTTTGCGCCTCACCCAGTTGACATTGAGTCCATTTCAAATTCTGAGCATGCGACAATTGTTTATGTTGGCCAAGGGGTGAAGGGGCGACAGTTAGAGCAGTTAGCATTATTCACTAAAGATTCAGAATTATCTGTGCATGCTTTCTTTATTGGTGAAGTTCCAACATTTGCTGTAAATGCCCAATGGATCATTGGCCCGAGAGATTATGAGAATGATCTTGTCTCTCTTGTTCAATCTCAGCGTTGTATGATGTGGTGCTGTGTTGAGAATATATGCTTAAGTTATCAATTAGCTCTCCCGAACAAGTTCTTTCAAGCGCTTGCTGTCGGTATGCCAGTGATAGTTTCAAGAGATACTTATCTATCAGAAATTGTTCATAAATATAAAATTGGTATCGTGCTTGATGACCATGATTCTAATTGGATTCTCAATCAAATTAAATCAAAAGAATTTGTTGAGTGGGTAGGAAATATTCTTCGACTAAGAAATGATTTATCAAAGGGCTTAGTCGTTCTTTAGATTGGCATGCAAAAGAATTACCCTTCAATTGGTACTCCTCAGAAAGTTTATGTTTCTATACTGAATTATGGTATTTGGTTTAAGTTAAATTTAGGCTGGCTATTTGACGTAAGAGTCAATATCGTTGGGTGTCAAATCAAGTCCCGCTCTCAAATATTTATAGGTTGGGGCAGAAGGAAGAGTGGTAACGATGCCAGTAAATCGATTTCTAAGGGTCATAAATGTTGGTTGCTAGAAGATGGATTTATTCGTTCTTATGGTGTGGGGTCTAATTTTCCGTCGCTTTCATTTGTTGTTGATGAGCTAGGTATTTACTACGATAGTAATGAAGAATCTTATTTAGATAAGTTACTATCTTCGGATGTAAACCTGCTTGAGAGTTTTGAATCCTCATCTCAAATAGTTAAGAATTTGATTATTCAAAATAAACTCAGTAAGTACAACTTGGCCCCAGATTTTTTATTAAAAAATCCTCATTTTAAAAATAATAAAAAAATTCTAGTAGTTGACCAAACATTTGGTGACATGAGTGTTGAGTATGGTTGTGCTAATGCAAAGACTTTCTCAAACATGCTTGATGCAGCTCTTGCTGAAAATCCCGAAGCGACTATCTACATAAAAACTCATCCTGAGGTCAGTTCCGGCAAGAAAAATGGTTATCTCACTTCGGTAAAAAACTCCGAACGAGTCGTAATGCTATGTGATCCAGTTAATCCGATTAGCCTTATATCTGAGATGGATAAAGTTTATGTGGTTACGAGTGGCATGGGCTTTGAAGCGTTGTTGGTTGGTAAGCCGGTAGTTTGTTTTGGTGTGCCTTGGTATGCGGGGTGGGGCTTAACGGATGATCGTGTCGTTGATTCACCAGCATGGGCAAGGAGAACTCAAAAAAGAACCGTTGATGAATTATTTGCTGCTGCTTATATTCATTACACAAGATACCTTAATCCAGTCACTTATCAAAGAGGCCAAATTACAGATGTGATTGACTGGCTTATTCGTCAAAAAAAAATGGCCAATCAAGTTCATGGCTCCCAAAGAAAAAATAGGGTCATTGGTTTTGGGTTCAGGCAATGGAAGGCGGCTAACTTAAAGCCGATGTTGGGTCTTCATCAAGAATTTGTCCATTTTGCTAAAGATTTAAAGCAATTAGATCAATTTAACCTTCAAGATGATGAATCAGTCATATATTGGGGTGCAAGATTTTCTGCTGATCTTGAGGATTATGTCAGTGCTCGCAAAGCTAAGTTGTTTCATCTAGAAGATGGATTTATCCGCTCAGTCGGGTTGGGCTCTGATCTCATCAGACCTTTTTCACTGGTGATGGATCAAAGAGGCTTGTACTTTGATGCTACTCGACCCTCTGACTTAGAGATCATGCTCAATACTCACGAGTTCACAGAAGAAGATATATCAAGAGCTCAATGGGTTAAGCAATACATCATTGATCATGAAATCACCAAATACAACCTTGAGCCAAGAGAGCCTATTAACTGGCGTTCTATAGCTAAAGATAGCTTAATTATTCTAGTCCCTGGTCAGGTTGAGGATGATGCATCCATCAGATTGGGTTGTACTTCTATCAATACCAACTTAGACTTAATCAAAGAAGTTCGTCATACTCATCCCAAGGCATTCATTGTTTATAAGCCGCATCCTGATGTTCTCAGTGGCAATAGAAAAGGAAAAGTTTCTTTAAAGGAGATTGCTCCATGGGTGGATCACATTGAACAAAATGTCAGTGTGGTGAGTTGTATTAATGCCTGTGATGAGGTTCACACCATGACCTCTTTGACAGGTTTTGATGCGTTGATACGAGGTAAAAAAGTGGTGACCTATGGTCAGCCATTCTATGCAGGTTGGGGTCTAACACTAGATAAAGCTCGTGATGGCATGGCATTTAGGAGAAGAACTAAAAAGCTCACTTTAGAGCAACTGATTGCTGGCGCATTGCTTCATTACCCCATATATTGGGACTGGGATCTAAAGGGTTATACAACTTGTGAAGCAGTCTTGCACCGAATTGTGGAACAGAGAACCCAATTAGAACAAAGCGGGAAGCTCGATCAACTGAGGATTGATTGGTTCAGGCGACAGCTTAGAAAGTTAAAAGTTGTTGTTAAAAGTTACTGCTAAAAGTTGCTGCCAAAAGATGGTGTTAAAAGTCTTTGTTTAGAGTTTTAGATACCAGATTTTTTGAGTTGTGACACTTGGATAGGGAGTTTGTGTGTTGAGCCTAAAATTTCGACCAGCAAGAGGGCTCTTGCAAATCCATCAGGCATGGTTTGTAGTTTTTCAAAAAAACCAAATAAGCCTTTGAAGGGCCCTTGGGTTATTTCTAGCATATCACCCTCATTGAAGAGCTCCTGTAGTTCACCTTCTTGATTACAGCGTTGCTTTAAATAATTGACGATTTGATCAGGAATAACGACAGGATCAACATTTAGACCAAATCGTAGTAGCTCAGAAACTCCTCGAGTAGACCGAATAGGAAACCAATTACTGCTCACATCCGATAAGCGAATAAACAAATAGCGACTGAATAAAGGTTCAGTCGCTATTTTTATTTTGTCCTGTACTTTTTTCTGAACTTGGCAGGTAGGCAAAAATACCTCAAAACCTTGGTTTTTAAGATTCTCAAGAGCGCGAAACTCTTGTTTTACCTTGGTATGAATGACATGCCACTTCATTTAAAAATCAGTATCAATCTTGGTATGAATACCAGTATGAATTTCAGTGTGAATATCATACTGAATATCCAATCAGCAACTTATGATTATTTATTGATCACACCCAGGTTAACCAAGGGATAAACAACTGAAACAATAATGTTCAAGAACTTTTGGAGTTCAGTTGCTGGGGCATTCGATACATAAATCACATCTTTGTTCTTTAAGTTAAAGCTTTGAGCTAAAAAGTAGGTGCCAGGATTGGTCATGTCCACTTGATAAATCACAGGTACTTTGCCATCTTGGGTTCTAACCTCACTTCTATTGGCTGCGGTTGGGTCTTCAAATCTGAAGATGAACACACCTTTGGCATTGGCTCGGTTATCTTGTAGCCCACCCATTCTGCCAAGGGCTTGAGCCAAAGTGATGCCATTGGCTTCAAACATGATCTCTTCATTTTTACCACTGGCTCCTAAACTGGTAAAACTGAAGGGTTGGAAATAAGCGGTTAATACATCGCCTCTTTGCAGCAAGATATTTTGTTTTGAGTCTCTGATGACAGTTTCAAGAGGAATCGTGTGGCTTTTCGATTCCCTGCTTAATTGCAGGGTCACTTTATTGATGGGTTGCTTGACGCCACCCGCACTGGCAATTGCATCCAAAACGCGTTCGCCTTTAGGGGTGAGCGGTAGCAGTGTACTGTTGGTGACTTCACCCACCACCGTCACAGTGGAGGTGGTGTTCTTGGTCATTCTGACCATCACTTGCGGAAAGTTAGCCTTACCTCGAATGGCACTCAAAATGTCAGATTCGATACTTTTCAGTGTTTTACCTTGCGCACGAATTGATCCTGCGAAAGGCACATTGATCAAGCCTTCTTGATTAACCATCTGTTCAGGAATCACTGAACTGCGACTGCCAGAAGAACCAGTCATGCCAGGGAATGAGGTGCTACCAAATAGCAGGGCTGGGCTTGTTTCCCAGACATGAACTTCTAGAACATCGCCAGGCTGAACAAGATAATCTTGGGTGGCCTTACCAAACACTTCTGAAAAAAGTTGTTGTTGAGAGCTGGCATTGATTTTTGATACCACATCGCCATTGAGAGGAATCACTTCTATTAAGGAGTTAGCAGCAGCACTGTCTTCAACGACTGATGTGCTTGGTCCAGAAGAGGGCAACCAGGTCTTCAAGCTAGAGCAAGCAGATAAAAAAACAACTGATGCTGATAATAAAATTATTTTTACCAAGCTCATTGCAAGGTCTCCTTATAATATTTAAACGCATCATCAATCGATTCAAAAGGATGCAATGTCTTGTTATGAAGTACGTAAGCCTTTTGACAATACTCTCTGATGATTTTTTCTTGATGAGAAACCAGTAATAAACTTCTGTCAGTCTTTTGACCAAACAATTGATCGTGGCATTTCTTTTGAAATTGGCTGTCACCGACGGCCAATACTTCATCAATCAAATAACAGTCAAAATCAATCGCCATACTGGCTGCAAAACCAAATTTGGCTTTCATACCAGAGGAGTAGGTTTTGATGGGTTCATTTAAAAAATGACCCAGGTCTGTAAAAGAACGCACAAATTCAATGGTGGACTCATAGTCAGCGTTGTAAATGCGGCAGAGGAACTTCAGGTTATCAATTCCAGTCAAACTGCCTTGATAGCCGCCGCTCAAGCCCAATGGCCAAGAAATACTCATGTCACTTTGTATATCCCCTGTGTCAGGTAGAGCAATGCCACTGATGATTCTGACGAGGGTCGATTTGCCAGAGCCGTTAGATCCTAAAACAGCCACTTTTTCACCTTGCTCAAGATCTAAATTAACATCTTTGAGTACTTGGTTCATGCCCACTTGGGTTGGGAATGATTTTGATATATTTTGTAATTGGATCATTCTGACTCCAATACACGTCGAATTTTTCTAGCTAGGGATAAACCTACCAGAGTTAGAACCAAGTTAATAGTAACCAGATAACTGATTGAATACATCGCTTTGATCGAGGTGCTAAAGTAAGACTCTCTCAAGTACTCCAAGGCATTGACCATCGGGGACCAGGATAAAAATTCTTGAGCACTGGTGGGTAACCAGCTCAACATAAAAATAACACCAGAGAAGGGCATAGAAACGATCAAAATGATTGGCCAAATTCGATCAAAGAATGAACTGGCTTCCATCATGTAGCCCACAATCAAACCAAAACCAAAGCAAAACCAGGCCAGTAGCAACCAAGCAAAGATCACATCCAGAATGCTTAGTGGCAAACTCATTAAGCCGAATTCATTGAAAACGAGGGTTAAAACCAGCAATGAGGCACTCACTGCTGCCAGCTCTAGTATGAATCTTGAGAAAATCAAATCGAGAATGCGAATATTGCGGTGATACAGTAAGCCACGGTTGCTCGCTGCTGTTGAGCTGAGACGATTGCAGATATTTCTAAATAAAATAAATCCAGAATAACCGGTCATTAAAAAACCAGCAAAAGACATACTGCCAAAAAAATGCTGATTGCCACTCATATTTAGTGGTGCATTGCCTAGAATGATATTTCTGATGATCACAATGCCCAGTGTGAACAGTATGGGTTCTATGAAAAGCCATAAAAAGCCAATATTTTTTCTGCCATACCTGGTTAATATCTCACGCAGAATCAAAGCACCAACAACTCTGGCTTGAACCATCAGTGACTGCTTGAGATCTTGAGAGGCAGTCCTTTTCTCAAGACTGCTACTAGGCATGATGTTCTTTAACACCTGAAATCAGAAGTGACAATATTCCCCATAAGACCAAGCCCAGTAATAGGGTAGAGATGATGCCTCGGATACGACGTGGTTCCATGGCATTGTCTGGCAGGATGGGGTTGGCTACTCTCTCAATATAGAGTTGTTTCTTGAGTGCCTCAGTTCTAGCTTGTTCAAGACTAGATAGTGAAGTAGCTAATTGTTTATCTGCAAATTCACGTTCTAAATGAAGATTTTGAAGTCGTATAACTTGCGCATCTGGATCTTTACTGCCATCTTTCTTTCGCAGTAGGCTGATTTCTTTAGATAAGTCTTGTATCTTATTTTTAGCAATATCTACTTCTCTTTGAGCGGACTTCATCAAATCTTGCCTTGCTCTGAGATTCAGTTGATTGACCAACTCCTCACTCAAGATGAGAAGAGATTGATTGATCTTTAATGCAATTTCTGGGTTGTAGGCTCTGACTGTCATGGTATTGACTGATGTGATCGGGTCAACTAATACAGCTACTTTGCCAAGGTAGTATTCATGAAACCACTCAAAGCTTTTATCCCAAATTCTTACAGTCGGAAAGCGATTGAAAATATCTACTTCAGAGCTTGAGTAGTGTTCTTTTACTTGTAACTCTTTATCTAATTTTGATAGAGCATCTCGGGATAAGCTATAAGACTGAATGCCCCAAGCATCATTATTGGATGAGCTAACACCCATACGACCCAATAAGCCATCTAGAGATGGGGCAGTATTTTGACTCGTTGATTTGACAACGAACTTTGACTCTGTGATGTAAACATCAGATGCAATGGCGCCAAAGTAAATAATTGAAAGGGCAGTTGGTACAACAACAGTCGCTAAAAAAAGCTTGTTTTTCCAAATTTGATTGGATAAAACCGCCTTTGTTAGTTCCCCAACTTTTTCTTTAAATGGGCCTAGCTGTAAAGCATGCTCTTTGAATAATTTCATTATTTATTTTTTTTCTTGATATACATTTTTACTAGATCAATCAATACTTCTACTTCAGCTGGCGATAATTTTTCCGTTAAGCGAAGAAGCTCAGAGGTGGGTTGATGAACTCCATTGGTGCTATGACCATTCATGGTGCTAGGACTGTAGTGATTTGTATCCAGTTGACCTAGTGATGTATCAATCTGTAACCATGCACATAAAACTCGTAATCTTGCAGCATGAGGGAGTGCTTTACCCCTGATCCATTTCCTAGCAGTTTCTATTGAAATCGGCTCAACATCTCTTGCCAGCAATGAAAAATCTCGTGCAAAAACAGCGCAACTTGGAATCTTTCCATAACGTTCCCTAAGCTTATTTTGGAGGTGTATGGAGAAATTATTTTTTAAGTCTTGCATGATTTGTATTGTTAACTATTTGAAGTAAAAATTAACAATAAAAGTTGTAATTACCCCCCCCATAAGCTGACAGATAAGCAACTTTAATTGTTATTAGTGCTGGGATTAGGATTGATTTTCTCTGTTTGGTCGCTTAACAAAGTTAAAGTTATGTTTTAGAGCATGACTGGCTCTCTCAATGAGCTCATCCAAATGGCCTAACGCTGCAGATTGACTCACGGTCGCCAAAATCACTAATAATTCTTCAGTGTCTTTGGCTTGAATGACCGATTTGCCTGTTTGAAGCTCTAAAACTCTGGAGCCGTATCTAATCGACACGCATAATTGCCCATCTGAATTGGTGAACCACCAGGGCTTCAATCTCTTTGGCATGTGGATACGTTTCACATTGCCATTGTGATCTTTGAAACTTTTAAGTTTCTTGACTGTAAATTCAGTGCCATTTTCAATGCTTTTGAGTAATTGGATCTGCTCCCATAAGCGACTTATGAGTTTATTTCGGCGTTGAATGACAGCAGCTTGTCTAATAGGCTTAAGATCATTGCTGTATTTAAAGTCATTTAGTGTTGCCATAAATCCTCCAAAAAGTAGGGCAACACAAACAATATGACCGAAAAACGCAGATGAGCAACCTAAATCTTCAATTTGCCCAAAATCACCAAATTTTTCGTCAAAAATTCATGGTTTTTATTTGTCTGGGCTAAATAACTACATGAAGACAATGGAATATCAAGCTAAAAAAGCCGAAAAATTGTGGTTGGATGAAATGGGTATTAGTACCCAACAGTTAGATCAGGCCGATATTTGGGAGCTAAAGGCTTTGCAAAAAGCACGAACTTTACTAAAAAATCACTGTGAATCATTGAACGATGAGCAACAAGCGGCTTTGATGACCTATTGTCAAATGATGTTTCATGCGAACACACGTAAAAAACTCACTAAACACCAAACTTATCAAATATTCAACTTAGACAAGAAGCTTAAAAGATCTGATTTTTCAAAACAAAGAAAACAAAAGCAACTTAAAAAACCATCTAGACAAACAAATTTAAATCATTAAAAAATAGTGAAACGCAGATACGTCACTGCTTAACAAAGGACTAAAACGCGGGGTGTAATATGACGGCTAATGACCCCGCTCTCTAAAATGGTTTGTCCTACAAGACCATTGAATCAAAGAGAAAGTGCCGCACAGTTTCTTGCCAGGCAAATCAATGCTAAAGCGAGTTGCAAGTTTTAATACGATTGTCTTGCATAAAACTGTTGTAGGGCGTGTACCGGCGGAAGTAGGGCACGATGCGACGGTGAATGGTTTTTGAAAAACAAAAGCCATAGCCGTCGTGCACTTCAAAAGCAGGGATATCTCAAAAAAAGAAATACAAGTGCTGAGTAAAAGCGACAGCTTTTACGATGGCACTAGATAGCAACGAAGTTGCTGGCTCATTAAGTTCTTTGAGGTCCTACTTTTAAACTAAAAATAGCTCAGTTTTTCTATTAATTCAGCTTAAAAACACCTCAAATAAGCCCTATAAAAGCAGCAATACAGCAGCTTGCTACTCAAGTAGCTGGATAAATAAAACTATGCATGTGTGGTGGATTTGATGCTTTAAACCAAATCTTTGGCAATTCGTGGCGAAAAAGCCACGAATTATGTGGTTTTGAAAACACCAAAGAAAATCGTACGAATCTTTGGTGCCTCAGCAGAATCAAAGACTTAGCTAATCAGTAATTTCAAGTCTTAATGGCAAATAATGGCAAAAACAAAGCCATTTTCCGGCAAATATCGGTAGACCTTTAGCGCTATCGACTACACACTTTGCATATATAAACAATTAGGAGTAAGTCATGGCACAAGCTAAAACATTAACTAGCGCTGAAATTAACCAAGTATTAGCCTACATTGAAAACCGTAAGTACAAAGAGCGTAATCGAGCTATGTTTTTTATGAGTTTATGGGCGGCTTGTCGCGTGGGAGAGATTGCTGCAATAAAAATGGGTGATGTGGTTAATACAGATGGGACGATAAAAGCCGAGGTTAGATTAAGTGCCAGTCAGACAAAGGGTGGTCAACCACGAACTGTTTTTTTACCTAAGAAACTACAGGATGAATTAGCGAAATATTTGGTAACACGATTTGTTCGTAATCCAGAAGTACCATTCTTTCACACAGCTGGACGGCTAGGATTTACGGCGAATACCTTAACTCAACATTTTTTCTGGATGTATCGCAATGCAGGAGTAGAGGCAAGTTCACACAGTGGACGCAGGTCGAGAATTACTGAGCTCGCACAAGCTGGCATCGGCGTTAGAACACTGGCAGCGATTGCCGGCCACCGTTGCATATCTGTGACTCAGCGCTATATAGACGTCAACCCTGCAATGATCAGGAACGCTGTTGAGTTAGTTTAAATCTTTGATGGATTCTTAACCCATTTAGATGTTGGTATCCATTTATATTTTTCCCATCTTCTCAGTAGACTCTCATCATTGGCATCAGGTTTTGCACAGGTAAAGCCTAAATCTTTGAGTAGTCGCATTACTTGAGTGGGGCTCAAATCACGCTGAAACTCTAGTTTAATTAATTTAGACAAAGCTTTTAAGGTCCATTTATCCGATGGCATCCCGTTAGCGTAACCGCCGCGGCGAACCATGCTCGAAAACTTCTTACACATTTTTAGTGTCAAAACATGCGGGCGACCCAACGGTTTACTTTTCCATGAGTTTTGACCATTTTTTAAATAGTCTTTTTTCCATGAATCTACAGTTTGTTTTGTCACGCCTAACTGTTTGGCAATCTCTGATAAACCTAATCCTTTTTTGATCATTTTTACGCCCGAATGTCTTCGCATTTCAAGTCGATTGAATTTTCTTTTATAGATTTTTGGTTTGTATGAGCTTAAATTCATAATAAGTTCGTCAGTTATTTTTGAAACGTATAGCTGTTTAACCACTATACAGCATGGCTTTAAAAAAATTACACCTCATGTCAACTATTTGATTTATCAAGTAAGGCACTTAAAAACTGTTTAAAAAATCATATAGTAGGCATACCAATTAAAGATTTGATTGGTAATTTTTTAATTAAACGAAAGGAAGTGAAATGTCTAACGACACACTTAAAAACTTGGACGCAGAAGCCCAAGAAAAGCTCATGGCTGGCTTACAAGCCAAAGGTATCAGCACCAATGTAGTATTGGTTGATGAAGTGGCAGATCCTCACGGCGTAGCCATTGATAACGCATCAATTTCTCACAGTGACATGATCGATTTGCTGATGTCAAAGGGTACAAAGAAGCAGCAATCGTATCTTAAAGATACCAAGGTTAAAACCGAAGTTGCTGATTTGATGCAGGCATGTGAGTCCTTGTACACGGGATATGAAACGTACAAAGATGTTTATGTCACGCGCGGCAATCAGGCGCTATATGGCGTACTAGGTGATCTATATGCCATGGGGCTTAACCTTCAAAAAAGTCCACATCAAGAATTTGTTGTTGGACAGATGAGGGATTTGCTCAAGGCTCAAAACATCAAAGTTAGCTCCAAAGCTAGTGCAATGTCAGTGCTTTTGCGTTTCGTGATTCGTGTAGATAAGTTAGAGGCATCGCGCTATGGCAAAGTTCTCATGGCAGCGCTGGATGCGAAAGTGGAGCCTGAAAACTTTGTACAATTTGTTAAAGACAATGGTGGTGTATCTGGCCTTTATTTGTCATCAGCACAAGCTGCTGAACGCAAAGCATTGGCTGATTCACAGCAGGCCCGTGTTGAGTATGTACGCCATTTGCATCAATTGTTAGAAATTCAGTCTACATATGAGTTTGACTACGATGGCCCTATTGCTATGCATCGCCAAGATAAGACATCAGCCACTCAAAATGGCAGCTTTTATCACTTCATTTGCGTTGAAAGTGGTGTAAATAAGTACAAGGTCATCACTGGTCATGATTTTGATAAGGATTTTGAAAATCAAATCCTTAAGCAACTTGCAACCAACTTGCCAACAGATCAAGAGACGATTGAGGAATCAATCCGTGCTTATGTAAAACTGTTGTTGAGTTCAGTTGATTTAAAGCCACGAGATAAAGCATTGTTGGAGAATAAATTAGCCAATCCGTTGTATACACCTGTGGACAATAAATCATCTAAAAAAGGAAGTGGAAAAACTAAAGCTACTACCTCCCAAGATGAAGTTATTGATGTGTAATCGCGGAGCTAGTCGTGATTTATTACGTAATTGCTAAGGAATCCGGCTATTTGTCTGAAAAACCCAAAGGTTTTTTAGGCATATTGTCTGATTTTTCAACCAAAGTTCTTATGGACTATGGCATTCAACGTCAACATCGAATTGATGAATTTTATGTTGTTCACGGTACTTCGCCCGGTGGTGTTCTAGTTAACTATTCAAATGATGTTTACTTCGTTCTTAACATTTCTGAGCAAAGCAAATTAAACATTGAAATTTTGCATGACTTTGAGGGTTTACTGAGTCACTTGTTTAAGCTAATCGATAAAAGATTGGCAGAGCCATTTCGTATGAATAGTGGTGTGGAAAAAAGTATCAAAGATTTTGAACTTGGTTATAAGCCGAAAGTAAATTCCTCTGGTCCTGTCGCAACAATTGATTGGGGCTTTAAAAAGCTAAAACAAGATTTATTAAAGCAACTTAATACTGCTATGGCAAGTGAGATTCAGGTAGAAAGAAAGAAGTACAAATTTAAGTTGGAAAACAATTAATTTGCTAGGGGCAGGGCCCGCTCTTGGCATTTTTTAATAGGACTATTGATATGAGCAATACATTTTTGATTTGTGATGCAGATCCAGATTTAATGGGTTCAAGTGCATGTTCTACACATGCCAATGTTGCTGTGGAAATTTGCAACATTATTAATCGATTTAATAAGAATAAATGCCAATCTACGGCAATTTATTTGGATGATGTTGCAGCTTTACATGCGATCAACACACATAAGGTGCAGCACATGGTAGATGTTGACTTGTACAACTATGATATTTGGCATCGCTATGGTGCAAAGATCTACAAGCAACTTTCAAAGAATTATGTCAAGGATCCAGTGGTTGAGGAGGCGGTAGGCATGCTATCCACACCATTTTCTGATTTAAGAGATGAGTTGGTTCAGACTTGGTATTTCCAAGACTTAGAAACCAATGTTTATGGTTTTTTAGCTGCAGAAATTGATTACTTGCAGCATAAAAATATGTGTAATTTTGTTGATCAAGTGAAAGACTTGTTCAACTACAGAAAGGTTTAAGTATGAGCTACTACTATGTGTTCAAAAATAAATTTAATGGTCGACCTATTTTGAGGTCTATCGAGCAAAACGATGAGCAGAAAACTGTTTGTGATGTGATTCATCATGTGTCATTTGATGCAAATAAATCACAGCCATTATTGGCATTCAGAGAGAATGATCCTCAAATTGAAGAGCTATTTCCTATGTTTACTAAGCACGGGGCTGAATATTTCAGAGCTAATATGAACTTGTCTTTGATGGAGTTTTGGCAAGATGATATTTTGCCAGTATTAAACGGTGAGAAAAGTGTTGGTCTATCTGATGACCAGCTGGAAGTTTATGAATTATTTGATCAGGCTAATGATTTGGTTTGCAATCAATATACCTATTCATACTTCAGTGGATCAGGAATTTTTCTAAAACACTATTTAGATAGAGCATTAGATCAATTTATTGCTGATTCTCAGGAAGAGCTTATGACGGTAATCATGAGCTCCTACGATGTTCAGCGTCTAGGTATTGAGCAAAGTTAACTAAGCAATAGTGCAAAGCTGATAATTTTCTCTAGTTCAACCATGGCTGCATTTGCAGCCATTTTATTTTTTGAGGTGATGATATCTACGCTAAAGTTTTGGCCTTTAGTTGTAATAAGAACTTTGACATTACCTGCAGGCGTCAAAAAGCTGTGAGTCACAGAATATCTTGGGTATATTTCTTCTGGATCTACAGTCCAGGTAACTTTGGATTTACATTGCTCGGCTAAAGATTTTGGCAAGTCCCAGGCCATATTGTTTTTTTCAGAAAAATCTTTGATCGCTTGGTTAACCACATCTTTAGTGACTTCGAGTCCGATATTTTTAACCGCAGGTAGCTCATCGCTAAAGTCATGTCCTTGGTTCAATCTGCTAACCACTCCCGAATAGAAGTTTTTAGCCATCGCACACTCTCGCACAGTTTTAAGTGCATTTTCAGCGTACTGGCAAAAGTAATGATTTAAAGTGGTTGTCATGATTTTATGGTCAAGAGGTCAGGTATCTTCAGTTTTAGCTATTTAAATGGGTTGTGCGGTTGCTTGGTTTAGACGCTCTTCAAAGTCTTGCGTGAGTAGAGGACTTTGAACTATTAATGGCAAGCTAAGACCAGTGCTCATTTCAATTAAGCTCAAAATGTTGCTCTTTGCCATTTGCGCTTGCATGAGTGCTTGAATTTCAGCGGCTTCACCACCTATAGATCCATCAACATTACCAGCAAATTGCCTAGCTTTCATCAGTGGTGTTAAGTGACTGTAGTGTGCAGTAATCATAGGTATTGAAGTACCCATATTTCCGGCTAGATCATGAATAGGGGTTCCATCTAACAAATGCTGGGTGGCGTAGTAGTGTCTCAGGCTATATAAACTTCGTTCGTTATTTGTGACAGGGCAGTACAACAAATTGATTTGCTCTAGCAGTTGCCTAAAAGGCTTGTTGTAATTGTCTGGCACAGACCCATCACGCATGCGAAACACTCTGCGAGCTATTTTTTTCTTAAGCACTTCTTGAAGAGTAAATTTCTCAAGATCAGGGCTCATTTGCCGGAGCTTTTCAAGTAATAACCAACAGCTATTATGTGCAACAAAATTCCTGGCACCTCGTTTGCCTCTTTGAAGTCGGAAATGCAGTACAGGTTGACCATCTCTAACTTCAACATCAATATGGCGCCATTCCAAATATTCTGACTCAGTACCAGGACGCATGCCGGTTGCTGCCATAAATGGAACGTATATAGCGAGTAATTCTCTAACGGCTCTAACTTTTTGCGTTCTACCGCCTTCTACAAATCTAGGTAAGCTGGCTAGTATTTTTTTAATTTCATCATGACTAAATTCTGGTCTGCGATCGCTGTCTGCACCAGTATTTTTGGTAGCAGGGCGCATGTATTCAGTCATATATCCGCGTTCTATAGCTTCATCAACAACTAAGTTGAATGCGGCATTGTGGTTGTTTTGAGCGCTGCTAGAAAGTTCGCGTCCTACAGTCTCTCGTCTCCAATCGTGAAATGCACTTATTACAGATGGAGTTATTGCATCAACGTTGTAATTCCCATAAAACGGTATCAAATAGATACGAAGGGCAGAAATGTAGTCTTTATCACTAGGTTTTGCGGTCTGATTTTTTACTTTATCTAATAATCTAGCGTGCACGACCTCAGCAACAGGCTTGAATTTCTTGCTTATGACTGGTTTTCCGTCCTCTAAAGCAAATACAGCCTTCATATAAATACGCTCTGCAAGCTTCTTAGCTTTGTCTAAATCAGTAGTTCCTACCGTTTGTCTAAACCATTTTTTAATGCCATCTAGCTTGTAATGGGCTTGCCATTTGCCCGTGCCATTACGACGAACTAGCCTAAGCTGTTCGTGCTTCAGAACCACTGTATTTGGGCTTGGTAGACGCATATAGCTAGTATATGGGGTCTATATTGAATATTACAAGAGCGGCGGCTAAATTAAGTGTGCAATAACTGTGCAATTGAGAGACCAAATTAAAAGCAAGCTGTAAAGGCTTGCTTTTAAACGGTTTTGTGGCTCCTCGACCTGGGCTCGAACCAGGGACCTACGGATTAACAGTGCGTTCAAGGAATCATGAAATGACAAGAAATTTGACTCGAGAAGAGCCCTATGAATTGGTTTGGGCTAAGCCAATGACCCATGTAGCCAAGCAGCTTGGTGTGTCTGACTTGATGCTTGGCAAGTTGTATTAAGAAAAAATGGTGCTAAATCATCACTACGGATTCAATGAAATCACAACTGATGCTAGTCAAAACTGTTGTCAAGGATTTAGTGATGCGCGAGGAGGAAAGCTATTTGTAGATTATCCAACCTGGAAGTGTTTTCATGCCAGCGCTAACGGTCCATTGAACGTGCAAGAGTTTTGCGAACTCAAGCTAAACAAACACGATCTCGGCCTGTGTTTTTTGCTTGATACAAAGCAGCATCAGCCCTAGCAATGGTAGCTAGTAGCTCTTCTTTATCTTCAGAAATGGCTACACCGATGGATAAGGTGTAGTGTGCCAGCTGATTCGTGTCAAGTGCTACGTTCTGCCCACGGGCTTGAATAACTATAGTGTTTGCGATTTTTCCCGCATCCTCAAGACTACACATTGGTAGGAGTGCGCAAAACTCTTCACCACCATAGCGCCCCAGAACATCATCAATGCGTACTGCATTCATCAACAGGCGAGCGCAGTGCGCCAGTGTTCTGTCGCCGCCTGCATGCCCAAACCGGTCATTGATGGATTTGAAATGATCAATGTCCATCATGAGCACGGCATAGCTTGACTGCTCGGCGATAACTTGACGTGCATCATCAAAGAACGCGCGGCGTGTCAAAACACCTGTTAAAACATCGCGGCGACTTAACTCTTCAATAATCGAGCGCTGGCGTTCGTGGACCATCACAAAAAAACCAATTGATGCGCTGACGATAAACAATGCTCCAACAATCAAAACTCCCAACTGAGTGGCTGAGTTGTTGATCACGCCGATCGTGGGCTGAGCAGCAAAGACTGTGGTTAACGCTCTTAAACAGTACATCGCAGCCATTACGCATAAGGTGAGTGCAAACAACGCCACTGCGAACGAGATGGGGCGCTTAGCTTTTTTCACAATTAGCACGGCAGCGTGAAACAAAAGTACAGACAACGCGATGCACACCATGACCGTAGGTACGGCTAAAGATAAACCACCAAACTGCCATAAGCCTAAGCCGATTAATCCTAAAGTTACGCTGGCAATGCACCAGTACCAAGGGTAAGGAGTCTCATAAAACTTGCATACGGTTGCAAGACACATACAGGCCGAGAACAGCAAAACCACATTGGCCAAAAATATTCCGAAAATATCAGGGATCAACCCGCGAAAGAAAATTAAAACAAGCGAGAAGCCCACACCAGCCGAAGCTAGTGCCCATTGCTTAAATCCGTAAGCCCGCTCGCCACTAGTAGACTCAAGCAAAATGGACATGAGGGCAATTAGCACCGCTAAAGATGCGAGGGAGAACAGTAAGGTTCTTGAATCTAGGGACATTGATAACTAGCTTATTAGTAGTTTTGGGCTGAGCGAAAATTAAAGTATGGCATCCCCCACATGGCTGAGGACACGTTCCAAGCGCATTGTGTCTCTAGTCCTCCAACAAAGAGGGTTCGCTACGAGGTCGTACGCGAAATCCACCAAGTCAGTGTCTTTTTGTTCTTTTGAACGAAGTAAGGCAAGGCTATTTATTGATGCGACCTAAAATGAATTATGCGCCTTGACTCTCCAACCTTAATTTTTTCCATTGGAATTCTGTCCTTGTTGATGGCATTCATTACATGGACTTTTCAAGGTGCAATTGCAGAGCGCAACTACGGCCTTAAGACTTGGTCCGTCGGAATCAGTTGCGTAGGTATGAGTTTGATTTTGAACTTCCTACGAGGCGAGCTACACCCCGTATTTGGCATCCTCGGAGCAAATGCTTCGTTGATGGCTGGTGGGACTTTGGGATTAATTGCACCAGCGATTTTTTATCAAGCAAAATTTTCAAAGTCGATTGTTGTTATGGCGCTTTCAGTAGGCAGCGCGAGTTTGCTTGCCTACTACTTTCTTGATTTTTCGATTGCGCTTGCAATGGTAGGCGTATGCCTTTCCATGGCTGTTGTTTTGATCTACAGCGCTGTGGTTGTTTAT
>JACCDN010256324.1_pt1 | contig 30900 bp, 25 predicted proteins | sample 7441691 | NCBI WGS metagenome assembly JACCDN01 (sample SAMN15323439, study PRJNA562643) | freshwater metagenome | isolation source: river surface water | place: USA:Blue River Watershed | collected 2017-08-16 | reverse complement strand
TAGAGACTGTACGGGTAGGTCGTAAAGACAAGAGACAGTCCAGACTACAAACTGGAAACAGGCAGCGAAAGCTGTAGTAGTAAGCATAATCCTTTGGTCCCAGGTTCAAGTCCTGGTGGGCCCACCACCTTCAAAACCCTTGTTAGCGATAGCAAGGGTTTTCTTTTTGGAGCAGTGATGTAACGAAAAACTGCTTTAGGCTGGGAGCGGTTCATCACAGCTGCCATGTTAATGGCAGCTACCGACTCACTACAGTCTCCCAACCTTGAGCCGATAAGCAGTCATATAAAGCCCAGGCGAGTGGCAATGGCGCATCACGGAATTTTAAAGAGGTGCGCCTTTCGGGCAGAGCATCAGATTTCATACAGAAAGAGATTGCCCGGGCAAGTATAAAGAGCAGTTGTACCCGACAATCGTGTCTCACGCATCGTGCAGGCTCAGTTCGTGAGCCACAGGCTTGCAGGTGGTGCGACTATTACATTTTCAGGAGATTTCATCATGGCAAAAAAACCGCCATCTCAACACGTTGTAAAAAGCTCTGATGGGTGGGCCGTAAAAAAAGGGGGTTCGACTAAAGCTACAAAGGTTTTTTCCACTCAACAGGAAGCCGTTACCCATGGGCGCAACATAGCTAAAAACCAAAATGCTGAGTTCTATGTTCACGGTAAGGATGGAAAAATCAGGGAGAAAGATAGCTACGGGAGGGATCTAAATCCGCCAAAGGACAAAAAATAGAGGCGAAATATGACAAATGACTTCGATAGAAACGTATTTGTAAATTGCCCTTTTGACAATGATTTCAGGCAGCTTCTACTTGGCGTCGTGTTCACAATAATTTACTTCGGCTATAGGCCAAGACTTTCCCTAGAGCGAGCGGATTCTGCCGAAAATAGAATTGATAAAATCACCTCCCTGATTAAGGAATCTAAATTTGGTATCCACGACCTATCTAGGTTACTCTCCACAGTCGAAGGAGAGATCTATCGTATGAATATGCCATTTGAACTCGGCATTGACTACGGTTGCAAGAAATTCAAAGGTGGAAAGTGGGAAAAAAAGAAAATATTGATACTTGAAAAAGAACGGTACCGTTTTCAAAAAGCGTTATCTGATCTCTCTGGGTGTGATATCAAGAACCATAACGATGAAGTTGATAAAATTATCAATTCAGTTCGTGATTGGTTTATTACCGAGGAACTTGGCAGGGGCGATAGCGGCAATATGGTATGGGACAGGTTTAATGACTTTCAAGCCTACCTTTACGATGAAGTAGTTGAGAAAGATGGGCATAAATCTACTGATGATGTTCAAGTATCAGAGGTAATCCATCATATGAATGCGTGGTTCGCTTTGCAAAAGTTATAGTCGCATTGATAAGTTCGCGCCGATTACGTGAACTTTAGACGACCGCTTCGACATGATTACAAAGACTGCTCATGGCCGATAGCAGGCAGCCTCCGCTTTAAGCCGATGTCTGCTAACGCTGCAAAGCAGCCGATTGGCCGATAGTGAAAAGTCACTGACCGAAATCAGTGGTTTTCACACTTAATCGAACAGCTATGGTGATGTTGGTTCAATTTGTAAGAAGGCAAACTTTATTTTTTGATTGATTTGAACAACAAAAGCGAAAGGCATGGTCTAGGCAAAGTCCAGGGAGTAGTGAAAGCTACACAAACCGGAATCCTTTGGTCCCAGGTTCAAGTCCTGGTGGGCCCACCAAATAAAAAGCCACTGATTATTGAAGTCAGTGGCTTTTTTTATTTAAGCAAGCTCAAACTCCTCATCGTCATAATTTTCTTCCTCGAGAGTGGCTAACTCGTCATCTAGATCCATCCCCCAAAAACTTTGGGCAATCGTATAAATGTCTATTTCAATTCCGTTTGTATCAACGCCGACCCATTTGATGTAATCGATTGCAATCTCAGCAACTTCATCGCAAACATCATCAACTTTAAATTCATCGAAAGTTGTGTCGTTATCGTAATTTAATCTCAGCATTGCAGTTGCAATTGAAAGACCAATAACTGCTTGAAGATTAATATCTTGTTTCATTTTTCGCCTTTAGAAATGGAATTGATTGAAGAATTGAAGCTTTGAAATTTCTTTCATTTGCAACAAGATCTATTGTTATTCAATCGGAAAAAAATTAATATTTGAAAGAAATAAATGCGAATTACTTGTTAAGAAAAATCAAAGTAAAAGTGACACACATATAGTGACGATGTCACCAAAGCCAATGCCACTACCCGCCTGACGGAGGTAAGCCCGCAGGGCGATTCCTTCTATCCCGACCCCCTTGAATTAACTGCGCACTTAACTCCTAATCTGGAACTTTCTAGTTTTTGATTCCAGAGGAGGTCTGCTATGGATAAGTCGCGGGTTGAGTTATTTGAGCTAGTGTGGGCTAAGCCCATGACCCATCTAGCTAAGGAGTTAGGGCTTAGTGACGTTGGGCTGCGCAAGATTTGCGTGAAGTATGGGATTCCGCTCCCGGCAAGAGGCTACTGGGCGAAACTTCAAGTTGGCAAGCAAGATCCCCGTCCAGAACTGCCTTTTGAAAATAACAATCCTCAAATAAGGCTGCCGGATGAAGATTCCGCAGCTAGCCGTGAGCAGATGAGTTTGATGCGGAAACTGGCTAAGAAGGCTGAGCAGAAAGTTGAGCCTGTTCTTAGAGAACCCCAGCAGTTCAAGGACATCAGATGTATCCGTACATATCAAGCCATCCTGGAGCGAATCAAGGATCTAGAGAAGCGAACAGGGGAGAGCTACGAGGACTACAAAGCTGGCAGAAGATCGTTTCCGCCTAAAAAGGTCTATGACTTGGCTTTCTTTAGTTCCCGGGAAGATCAAATTCCCATAACTACAACTGTAGACAACGCACTCAGAGCTGTAGCTATTGCTGATGTCGTCATCGAACGATTAGGTTTGAGAGGAATTGATGTAGAGCTTAGGGCAGTCCGTGACTCTCGAGTTTGTGAAATGCGGGCTGTAAAGGGTGAGCAGTACTTGGAATTTCGATTTTGGGAGCCATCAACAAAAGCCACCAGAAACAGTGCACTAACAAGTCTAGAGAGGATGTTTACTGATTTCAGCTACGGAGGTGATTCCATCATGTTGCCACGTCACATTCTGACGATCCAGTTTGGTGGCAGCTATGTAACAAGCGTAATTCAAGACAAAGTTTCTGTGAAGTTGGAGCAGCAAATTGACCGAGTAGTTGAGAAGATAGAACTAAAGCTAGTTCAGAAGGCCAAGGCGCATCTTGAACATTTGGCGTGGAAGAGAGATTACGACCGTAAGCTAGCTATACGGCAACACAACAAACGAGTTGCGGAAGATAGAGAGCAACAGCTTGAGAGGGCTATTAGTGAAAGCGTCGACTTTGAGAAATCACAACAACTCAAACGGTACTTAAAGCAGCTTAGCCTCGCCGTTGAAAAGTTGCCAGCAGATCAGAAGGCTTTTGGACTTGCTTGGCTTCGAATGGTGCGTGAGCAGAGAAAAGGCTTGAACCCGATTGCAGAAAGACTGGAGTCTTTTCGGATTCTGGCATCAGAAAATGCTGAGTCGTCTGAAGAGTACTGGGGGCTGGATTACATAGATGAAGATGCAGATCCAGAGTTTGAAGAGTTACTTGAAGAGGATGAATTTAATGGCGGATGGTGATATTTTTCTTAACAAGTAATTTGTAGAAATTTATATGAAATAGAAATAAAACTTGTTTAAAAGCATACTTACACCTGTGCTGAAAGAAGCAATTTGACGGCACATATTCAGTAACTTTTATAAGGTGTAAGTATGTTGGCATTTAAAAATGAAAAAGATTCCGAATTTTCTGATTTTGAAAATAAGTCGAATTACGAATTTTCTGCATTCGTGGAGAACGAATTAAGTAAGGATAGCGAAGATCTATCTATAGATGATTTTCGAAAAATAGTAGATGAATTCTGGAAGATCAACACCTTCGCTGAAAAAATTGCTGTTATGTATGCGCAGCAGAAAAAAAAGGTGATGCTTATTGTTCCGGTAACGACTTCAGTCGATTGTTTGCTTGAAATTGGATTTTTATTAGGTGTACACAAGCAAGTGATTAAAGTAAATGGGATGCTAGATATTTCGAGCGTAAGAACAGGCGTTGATAACTATGACGGTAGCTTGCACTACGGCTTTCCACGTTGAGTTATTGAAGGATGTAAGCCATCGCAAAAAATTGTCAACCTCAAACGCTCTATATCCAGACTTTTTGATTGGACTTAGATCGAGGTTGACTAGCCAATGATGATGAAAATAAATTGTTGCTATGCCCGAGAAATTAGACAGCACATTTCAGTTATTACCCAAGAAGTTGATCTTGTACAAACGAGCGCACAGCGTTTCTTGGCAGTGCCGATACAAGATCGGCAATCGTTGGTTTGCTGCCTCTACGAAAGAATCAGACCTCAATGCTGCGAAAGAACGCGCTCAAAGACTGCTCATTGAAGCAGAGGTGCGAAACGCAGCGGACATTCCTGTGGTGACCAAAAGATTCAGAGATGTAGCTAAGTTGACTTTACAGACTATGGATACCGAGGAGACACGCGGAAAGGTGCCTGTTTCATACAAGGACTATCGCCGCATCATCAATGACTACATCATCGAGTTCTTTGGCAACATGAGTATCAGTAGCATCGATGTCGCTACGATGGACAAGTACCGTGCATGGCTAGAAGTGAGGTTGGGCCGTGCCCCTGCTTACAGCAGTATGCGTACTCACAACGTATGTATGAACAAGATCTTTGAAGAAGCTGTTAGTCGACGTTTCATCAAGTCTTCTGAAGTGCCCAAGTTAGAAACCAAGGGGCGTAAGTCTGACAAATTTCCAACATTTGAGGTTGAGGAGATCAACGCAATCATGGCTAATTTCCCATGTTGGATTGCAAGAGCTACTTCAGAACCTAAACGTCAGCAACGTCAAATGCTCTTTGACTATGTACGTATTTTGATGGACACAGGTGCTCGTCCAGGAAAGGAACTACTAGATCTCCAATGGAAGAAGATTCGAGTCAAGATAACAGATCGTGCTGAACCCAAACGAGTTCTGGATCAAGATGGTCAAGTCAAATCCATTGCCTACGAAGAGGACGAGGAAGGCCTGCTTGACGAAATCTTTGTACGTGACTACTACGTGTTTATGAGCGTCTCAGGAAAAACCAAAGAACGTACTGCTAATGGTTTCGAGCAGACATTCAAGGTGCTGAATGAAATCGTTGGTCGTAATTACTCAGGTGAAAAAACTAGCGTCAGAAAATTGACTGAGAAGAATGATGAGCGGTTTGTATTCAGAACTAAGGATGGTCTGGGGCCCGGTAGCTTCAACCATGTCTTTGAAAGCTTCCTTGAGGAGCACAACCTACTCTTAGATCCTATTACAGGGCGCAAGCGCGTGTTTTATAGCTTGCGGAGTACCTACGCCACCACAGTGATGAATTACGACGCTGTCCCCATTCGTGACTTGTCCAAACAACTAGGCAACTCTGTAGGCATCATTCAGAAGCATTACGACAGGGCTTCAGGTGAAGCTATTGTTGAGAACATTAAAGCGCCAAACGCTAAAAAAGCTCTTTTTGACACGTCAAAGGTCAGAGAAATTTACAAGTCAAAAAAATTGAGCTAACTCAATGTAAGCATTGTTCGCCTAGCATATTGCGTAACTCGAGGACATATGCGTCAAAGATGCGATTGAACTCAATGAACATCAAGTCATCAGCGGCAACAACTGCATCTTCGTCCTCATAGCTAAACGTTGCATGCCGCAAAGCGCAATTTAATGTTGCCTGTAATAGATTTGTCTTTGCAGATTCAGCAGCAGCTTGGTGGTAGCGATGATCCCAGCGAAGAAAATATTGCAAATCTACATAATTCGGAAAAACACATCGTTTTAATTGTTGCTCAATGATTGAGTTGGCTACCGAATTAGCTTCCAGAGCAATTTGATTGAACTCTTCGAGGCTTTTGTAATTAGAGAAGAACTTAACTACCAACGCTTCTCGCGCAGCACGTTTGATTAAAAATAGCGCGACGCAGATACAGACAATTTGAAACTTTGCTGCAGATGCCGCATCTTTTAGATCTAGTCGATCAATCAGTTCACGGTTGTGAAGGTTTGAATCTTGAAACGGAAATGGCAAAATGTTTGCGAATACCTCCAATGCAAAATCAATCGGCTTTTTGTCTACGCTCGATTTCATATCTCGATCACGCCACTGAATCTTTTCTCTGATGCCAAGCCATAAAGCCGCATATTTGGCATCATGTTCACATGGCTTGTATGGCTTAGGTATCAAGTCTTGTAGAAACACCTCTGGCTCTTCTGTTGAAGATCGTCGAATTATTTTCATCCCTTCAGCCCAACTATCTGGGGCTTCCGATGTAATGTCTACTGCTATGTATTTGCCAACTTGACCAGAGAAAAAAGTATGTTGTTCTTGAACAATTTTCGGCTCTTTGCAGACCTCAACAGCGTTTCGCATCTTGTAGGCAAATGCAACAGAATTCTCTTTGTGCAAAACGTAGCGCATAAAGTCAATGTGTTCTCTACTGTCTAAATCAAGATCACTCATAACGACAATGAACTGCCGACCTTGTGCGTTTACTCCAGTGAACACTTTAGGCAGGAGCGTTTCGGTTTTAATCAAATTCTCAAACCAGCCGATGAGTTCCGTCACAAGTTGGCGACCTATGTCTGCGGGAACTTCGGGCAAGGCAAATTCGAAAGGTGGGAGAGACTGCATACCTTCATAGCCAACTGACAAACCTTGACCGCGAATCAAGGGTAGGAAATTTCCGAATTTCTCTGCCATTGGGTCGAACGGATCATTGGAATTTGCAACTCGTACAACTGCAAAGTTGCCTTTGTTCGTCAATTTAGCTGAGCTTTTTGCAATGTCTGCAATGTTGCTAGGCATTTCAACATCACGATTAGGCCAACGTGCGGCACGAACCACAATCCACTCGGGCCCATCACTACCCACAAACCAAATGGAAGGGTCGACATTTGGATTGCCTTGCCAAGACATAAGTTGACGGCCCTCTTTCTCAAGTTGACTTCTAACAACTTGAACAGCAAAGTCTTGCAGCTCCCAATCAGTCATTTCGATTAGTTCATCACTAATCAGAGCAACTGGATTAACAGTATGCTCTGTTCTTACATCAATCAAACCCCAACCTGTTGCAGCACATCGCCACTCGCCAGCTATCTTTTGCATAGGCATTAAACATGCATGACCTTTGCAGCCTTCAGCAATTGACAGCAAGCCTCCAAGATTTCCTGGCATCTCAAGAACGTCATCAACGTCTTGTAGCTGGATAAAAAATAGCTGATTGCCAAGTCGAAATGACAAGTGCTCAAGGAACGGAGGATTCAAATTGGCTCGCAACCAACTCTGCAAGGACCCTTGTGCTTGATTTTGTATGTGAACGCCAGCAGCTTGCCAGCATCGCGCAAACTCTTTGCTGACCTCAGCCATATGAACGTCATGCATAACTAAAACTCCGAGCGTTAGCCGTAAAATTTACTTAGTTTCAAGTCAGTCATCCAATGCAAATAGAAAACCGCCTTGGGATGCAAACAGTCCAAATTGAAGAATCTGCCGACCTATGCTGCTATTGATAGATCGAAGCTCTTCTTCAGATATCGAATTTTTGAAGATGGTTGATTTTGCTTTTGGAAGAATCGCTACTTTGCCTGACTTGATTGCATCATCGGCTCTGAGAAGCGCGGCTGCAATATTTTTAGCATCTTCCTTGGAGACTGCTTTGCAGTATGCCCATTCATCAGGATCGTAGGTCGGCTTGAAGTGCTTGTCATAGTCGACCATTGGATGTTCAATGTCGTTGGCGTTGACTGAACCGCTTGGCTGCCATCCAAAAGTCTCAGCTAGCGTTAGGAGCTGTTTCCACGTATCTCGATGGCAGGAGTAGAGCCGAGGTTCAGGGCAATCCTCTTTTCTGTGCACCATTTCAACGATAAAAGCCATTTCTCTAATCTTTTAGTTGATTACCAATTGTCATCACCCATGCCAAATTTGTCGGCTTTTGAGTTTGGCCAATCATCAGGCTTGTTGAACACTGCACCAAGCCCTGTAGATGTGCTGCCCATCCTTGTGCTGCCATCTGTGCTGAAGCTGCCCATCTGAGTGAATGTGGATCCGTCTGAGCCCACAGTAGTTGACCCCATGCGGGTGTAGGTTGTTCCGTCGCTGCTGATGCTGGTGGTGTCGCTGACTCGCTGGATAGTTTCTCCCTCGCTGGACACTGCTAGTCGACCCAAAATTTGCCAAAACGACATGATTGACTCCTTTAACAACAGATACCGCTATGCTAGATGTCTATGTTAGCTTGAATTGTTCTTTGGTGCATCATTTTGATTAACTATAGATGATTCTTATGCTAAAGTGGTATGGTAATAACATTGGGGACAGTTTTGGTCAGTAAACAAGCCGCTGAACAGCTGAACAGACTCACACAAGCCCAAAGGGAGAGGCTTTTCTACATAGAGGTAAAAGCATTCTTCTGTGGCGATTTGACTCGTGCTGACATTGAGCGCCGCTTCGGAGTCAAGCCTGCTGCTTCTGCAAGGGACCTCTCTAGTTACAAGAGTCTCGCCCCCAACAACCTCGTTTACAACGCAGCCCTAAGAAATTACGAGCCAACCGAACGATTTAATCCGGTGTTTGAGCATAGTGCCGATCGTGTACTAGCTTGGTTCAGAGATGGATATGGGGATAGCTTAGATCTGAAGATTCAGCGAACTGTTCCCTGTGAAGCTGCTTCTGATTTAGTTCGTCCTGACTTGGAGACATTGGCTGTGCTGACCCGTGCCATTGCTGGTCGTAAGCAAGTCAAGGTCAACTACTTATCTTTGACATCTGGAGCGTCTACAAAGACACTTTCACCCTTAGCATTAGCGGATACTGGACAACGTTGGCATCTTCGAGCTTATGACTGTGAGCGAGAACGCTTTGCAGATTTTTCAATCACCCGTATTGTCAAAGCTAAGCCTTTAGAAATCGACATTCCATCGAATCAAAGAGTCGAAGCTGATGTTCAGTGGGCGAGGGTGGTTCGACTTGAACTAGTTCCGCATCCAGGAGTAAAACACCCGGAAGCTATTAAAGCAGACTATCAGATGAAAGATGGGATGTTGGTTCTTGATATGCGAGCGCCTTTAGTTGGATATGCGTTGAGAAGGTGGGCGGTGGACTGCACTTTGCAGCACGAACTCGATCCCAAGACGCATCATTTAACTTTGAGCAATTTACAAACGCTTTACGGTGTCGAAAGCGCAGCCTTGGCGCCGGGCTACTCTGCAATTCAAAGGAGCACCGTTTAATGGAACTTATTGACAACATCAATTGGTTGCTCGGTGATGACTTAAAGAAGACGCTTAAGCCTCAAGCGCGACTAAAAATCGCTGCCTCATGTTTTTCTATGTATGCCTTTGAAGCACTCAAGGCTGAGTTAGAGAAGATTGATGAGCTCAGTTTCATTTTCACGTCACCTACATTTGTTGCAGATGAAGTTACCGACAAGGTGCAAAAGCAACGTCGCGAATTCCATATCCCTAAGTCTGATAGGGAACGAAGTCTTTACGGTAGCGAGTTTGAGATTCAGCTCCGCAATAAATTGACCCAGCGAGCTATCGCTAAGGAGTGCGCTGATTGGATGCGCCGCAAAGCAACGTTCAAATCGAACCGCAGCAAGGCCCCAATGCAGCAGTTTGCTTGCGTGCAGGCCAAGGAGACAGCGACCGCCTACATGCCTTTGCACGGATTTACAGCGGTCGATCTTGGGTACCAGCAAGGGAACGCTGTATCGAATTTGGTCAACAAAATGGACGAGGCCACCTTCACGTCTACCTACATCAGCCTTTTTGACCAAATTTGGGTTGACCCAGAAAAGCTTGAAGATGTAACCGCTCAGATTTGCGATCACATCGCATCCGTGTATCAAGAAAATTCCCCTGAGCATGTTTACTTCTTGATGCTCTACAACATCTTCAATGAGTTCCTTGAAGACATCAATGAAGACGTGCTGCCAAATGACAGGACCGGCTATCAAGATACGCTGATTTGGAACAAGCTTTTCAATTACCAAAAGGACGCAGCGACCGGCATCATCAACAAGCTGGAGACTTATAGCGGCTGCATTCTGGCTGACAGTGTGGGCCTTGGCAAAACGTTCACGGCCTTGGCGGTGGTCAAGTACTACGAGCTGCGCAACAAATCGGTTCTGGTGCTTTGTCCCAAGAAGCTGGCAGACAACTGGTTGAATTACAACCGCAACCTCAAGACTAATATTTTTTCAAAGGACCGTTTCAACTACGACGTGCTGTGCCATACCGACTTGAACAGAACCAGTGGCGAGTCCTTTGGTACACCTTTGAACCGAATTAATTGGGGTAACTACGATTTGGTCGTCATTGACGAATCACACAACTTCCGCAACAACGATGCCTACAAGGATAAAGAAACTCGTTATCAAAAACTGATGAACCGAGTCATCAAGGAGGGCGTGAAAACGAAGGTCTTGATGCTATCGGCTACACCTGTAAACAACCGATTCAATGACCTTCGAAACCAATTAGCTCTTGCCTATGAGGGTGATTCTGAGAACCTAACCAAGAAGCTGCGAACTGGCAAAACAGTTGAGAAGATTTTCAGTAATGCCCAAGCCAGCTTCAATGCCTGGGCCAAACTGCCCCCAGAGCAACGAACCGCAAAGGCAATCCTTGAGACATTGGAGTTTGATTTCTTTGAACTGCTGGACAGCGTCACTATCGCTCGGTCACGCAAACACATTCAGACCTTCTACGACACAAAAGATATCGGTCCGTTCCCAGAACGGCTCAAGCCATTGTCATTCCACTCCCCGTTAACGCAACGGACTGACGTGATGAGTTTCAATGAGATTTTTGCTCAGCTCTCCTTGCTAAAACTCGCGGTTTACGCACCAATTAGCTACATCCTTCCAAGTCGCCTCAGTAAGTACGAAGATATGTACGACACAGAAGTCGCGGGCAAAGGTAAGTTGAAGCAGGTAGACCGTGAAAAAAGCCTTCAAGCGTTAATGACGACCAACCTGCTAAAGCGCTTGGAAAGTTCAGTTCAGTCGTTTCGTTTGACTCTTACCTCTTTAAGGGACAACAACGTAAAAACGTTGGCCAAGATCAGCGCTTTCAAAAAAACGGGCGAAGCCGTCAATGTTGATGACCTAACAAGCCAAATGGAAAACTTGGATGTTGATGACGACGATTTACCAGATCTAAGTGAAAGCGAAATTGGCAACAAGGTAAAGATTAGCCTGGGGGACATGGATCTGCCCTCTTGGGAGCATGAGCTGCAAGTTGATATGGAGATCATCAACGGACTGCTGGCTTCCATGAACAAGGTCACCCCTGCGGACGATGCAAAGCTACAGCATGTGAAGTCTTTGATCCTTGGCAAGCTAGCCAACCCAATCAATCCTGGTAATAAGAAAATTCTGCTGTTCACTGCCTTTGCCGATACCGCAGACTACCTTTACACCAATCTGGCACCAGAGTTGTTGCAAGTTCAGCACTTGCACAGCGCTAAGGTAACCGGCAGCGCGGCTCCAAAATCCACCCTGAAAAAGTCCTATGACTTTCAGGAATTGCTCACACTATTCTCCCCCCGATCTAAAGAGAAAGCCATCGTGCTCCCCGGTGAGCCTTCTGAGATTGACCTGCTCATCGGCACTGATTGCATTTCTGAAGGACAGAACTTGCAGGACTGTGATTACCTGATTAACTATGACATTCACTGGAACCCGGTTCGCATCATTCAGCGCTTTGGTCGAATTGACCGTATTGGCTCTACCAACGCCAGCATTCAACTGGTCAACTACTGGCCCGACATCTCACTTGACGAATACATCAACCTCAAAGAGCGGGTTGAAAGTCGGATGATGATTGCCGACGTCACGGCAACTGGTGATGACAACGTCCTAAGCGCCCAAGCCAATGATGTGTCATATAGGAAAGAGCAACTTCGGCGGTTGCAAGAAGAGGTGATTGAACTGGAAGATCTCAAGACGGGTGTATCGATCACAGACCTAGGGCTCAATGATTTCAGAATGGATCTGCTCAATTACGTCAAAGCCAACGGCGACTTGAACAATGTCCCCAGCGGCATGCACGCTGTTGTTCCGGCAAAACCTGAGCTGGGTTTGCAACCTGGCGTGATCTTTACGCTACGAAACCTCAATCCCAACGTCACCGTCAACCAGCACAATCGCCTGCATCCGTATTACCTCGTTTACATCAACAGGGCAGGCGAGGTCATTAGTGACCACACCGAAGTGAAGCGACTTCTTGATTTGGTTCGAAGCTGTTGCAAAGGCCAATCAGAACCAATTGCTGATGTCTGCCGCCTGTTCAATGAAGAGACTGCCGATGGTCGCAAGATGCAGGCTTACTCAGATCTGTTGGGCAAGACCATCCGTTCAATGATCGAGGTGAAGGAAGAGAAGGATCTGGACAGCCTGTTCAGCGGCGGTAAGACGACCGCGCTGGTCAACGCAATCGCGGGGCTTGACGATTTCGAGTTGATCACCTTCCTCGTAATTCAGGATGCTGGATGAATCAAGCCACGTTGTCACCGTTCGTCAGCTACCCCAAGCAGGCTGCCTTTGGGCGTGTCTTGCCGAAGAACAAAATTTACGAACACAGTGGAGCATCGCCAGCTGTTCGTGAAATGTTCGTGCGTCAGGTGGAGCAGATCGTCTGGCAATTCAAGCTCGCACCGGAGACGATCAATTTGCCATCAAAGCCAGGTGTGCCAGAGCTACAAATATTTGCCATTCAACTCAAAACGCCTGCGCTCAATCAAGAGGTCCTGCGTTGCATCGATGGTGCGGTTCAATTTCCCATCATTTTTGAGTTGACCTTTGAAGACAAGACACAAGTAGTGGCGGCATTCAAACGCCCCAGTGAGTCAGATAGCAATCGCTGGGTTGTCAGCGACTATTTCTCAACTCAATGGATGACGAACGACAGCGCAAGAGTGGCGATGCCCCTTGCACTAGATTTAGGAGTTCTCTACGAGCGGTTGTTGGAACGGTTGATTCCAATCCCCTTTCGGCAAAACGAGACACTTAGCGAGTTGGTCACGCGGGTTGAGCATCTGCGCCTCAAAGAAAACGAAGTTCAAAAAATAACTAACAAACTCGCCAAAGAAAAGCAGTTCAATCGCAAAGTCGAAATCAATGCCCAATTGCGTGCAATACGGCAAGAACTTGAAAATCTTACGAATTAATAAACAAAGATCAAATCGTGGAAAAACTCAAACTACATAGCCCTGACATTACACAAGCCAACATCGAAAAACTGGCACAAATTTTCCCGTCTTGTGTCGTGGAATCTCGCGATGCGAAAGGTTCAGTAAAACACAGCATCGACTTTGACTTGCTCAGACAAGAACTATCAGATTCGATCGTAGAAGGACCCCAGGAACGTTACCAGCTGAATTGGCCTGGCAAACGCGAAGCACTGCTAACAGCGAATGCGGCTATTGCCAAGACGCTGCGTCCTTACCGTGAGGAAAGTGTTAACTTTGATACCACGGAAAATTTGTTCATTGAGGGTGACAATCTTGACGCTTTGAAGCTCCTGCAGGAGACGTATTTAAACAAAGTCAAGATGATTTACATAGATCCGCCGTACAACACGGGAAATGACTTCATCTACGAAGATGACTTTGCAGTTGATTCCAACTCCTATTTTCAACGCTCAAATCAAATTGACAGCCAGGGGAACCGTTTAGTTGCCAATCCTGAGACTAACGGTCGTCGCCATTCGGATTGGCTCACAATGATTTACGCCCGCTTGCGGCTTGCACGGAATCTCTTATCGGATGAAGGTGTGATTTTCATCTCGATCGACGATCATGAAGTACATAATTTACGAAAGATTTGTGATGAAGTATTTGGCGAAGACAACTTCATCGGTCAATTTGTAATCAATTCTTCTCCAAGCGCAATTGACTATGGGCACATGGCAAAAATGCACGACTATGTTCTTTTCTATGCAAAGGACCTGGCGCAAACAACGACCTCGCAGCTGGAAGAGGAAGATAAAACATTTAAGTATTCGGACGAAACCGGTGAATTCAACATTTATCCGCTTTACAACGGCAACGTAGCTTTCAACCCAAAAACACGTCCTAATCTCTACTACCCCTTTTATCTCAACCCCCAATCAAAGATTGGGCAGACATTTTTTGAGATTGATCTTGAAAAGAAAGATGGATGGGTGGAGGTTTATCCGGTGGTGTCTAGAAAGGATGGAATCCAGCGTGTTTGGAGGTGGGGGAAGGATAAATCTCGACTTGACTTGAATAAAGAGATTGTTGGATACCGTACTGACGATGGTGAATACAGAGTGGTTCAGAAGACTCGCCTTACAGGGAAGATGATCCGCTCGTTACAGGTTGATAAAGAGATCTCTAGCAGGCGAGGAACAGCCGCTGTTGAAGAACTTTTTGGTGAAAAAGTCTTTTCTTTCCCTAAGTCCGTTGAATTGATAAGGCGGTTTATTGCAATTGCGACTAAACCAGACAGTATTGTGCTCGACTTCTTCTCTGGCTCGGCAACAACTGCACATGCAGTTTTTTTGCAAAACTCAATGGACCAGGGCGCAAGAAGATTTGTTCTAGTGCAACTGCCTGAACAATGCTCTGCAGAAAGCACTGCAGCTAAAGCCGGATACAAATCAATTGCAGAAATAAGTAAAGAGCGAATCCGTCGCTCTGGCAAAAAGATTGCTAAAAGCTCTACGTTGATTGCCCCAGACCTAGATACAGGATTCCGAGTTTTGAAAGTGGACACATCCAATATGAATGACGTTCACTACACGCCTGACGATGTGGTGCAGGAACTTTTGGGAGGCATGATAAACAATATACGCGAAGATCGAACATCCGAAGACTTGTTATTTCAAGTACTACTGGACTGGGGTGTTGATTTGACCCTGCCTATTACGCAGGAATCTATTGAAGGCAAAACCGTTTACTTTGTAGACGGCAACGGACTGGCTGCGTGCTTTGAGCAAGACATAAGCGAAGAATTTGTCAAGTTGTTAGCCAAGCGGGAACCGCTTAGAGCTGTGTTCCGCGACTCAGGCTTTGCCAGTGACAGCGTGAAAATTAATGTTGAACAAATTTTCAAGTTGATTAGCCCAACCACTGAAGTTAAAGCAATTTGAAGATTCGAATCATGGAAAAACTAAAACTTCATAGCCCGAACCTCACACAAGTCAACTTCGAAAAGTTAGTACAAATTTTTCCTAACTGTGTAGCGGAATCTTATGATGCAGATGGTGCTTTAACACGAAATATCGACTTTGACCAATTGAGACAAGAGCTTTCAGGAAAAACTGTAGAAGGTCCTCAAGAACGTTACCAACTCAATTGGCCGGGCAAACGCCAAGCTCTATTGACTGCTAATTCTTCTATCGCTAAGACTTTGCGCCCACGCCGCCAAGAAAGCGTTGACTTTGATACAACAAAGAACTTGTTCATAGAGGGAGATAACCTCGATGCATTAAAACTTCTGCAAGAAACCTATCTAAACAAAGTCAAGATGATATACATCGATCCGCCTTACAACACAGGCAGTGATTTAGTTTATGACGATGAATTCAAGGCAGATAGCTCTGAATACTTTGCAAAGTCCAATCAGCGAGACGAAGCTGGCAATCGCTTGGTCGCAAACACTGAATCTAATGGTCGTTTTCATTCGGACTGGCTGTCAATGATGTACCCGCGTCTCAAGCTAGCTCGCACCTTGCTTAAAGATGATGGTGTAATTTTTATATCGATTGACGACAACGAAATAGACAATTTAAAAAAGCTATGCGGTGAGGTATTTGGAGAATCCAACTTCGTTGCTACGATGGTCTGGGAGAAAGGTCGAAAGAACGATGCGAAGTTGATCTCTGTGGGGCACGAATATGTAGTCGTTTTTGCGAAATCATTGGAATTACTTCGAACGCAAAAGACGATGTGGAGAGAGGAAAAGCCCGGTGCTCGCGAAATCTGGGAAAAGTATGTTGAGCTTCGCTCAGAGCATGGCGAGTCGGAAAATTTAATTGAATCTGGCTTGCAAGATTGGTTTGCCTCCTTGTCAAAGAGTCATCCATCGAAAAAGTGGAGTCGTTATAAAAGAATTGATGCGAATGGGCCTTGGCGTGACCGCGACATTTCCTGGCCCGGTGATGGTGGACCAAGATACGACGTCATCCACCCTAAAACGAATAAACCTTGCAAGGTTCCTGAAAGTGGCTGGCGTTTTGAAGAGTCTTCTATGAAGATGCAAATTAAGCTTGGTCTAGTAGAGTTCCGTGAAGATGAATCGCAGCCTCCGTTTCGTAAAGCGCATATCAGACCCATACCGGCGGAGTTAGAGGCGGATGTTGATTTTGATGAACAAGATAACGAAGAGGATAACAGTGAGGAGCAATTCGCTACTCAAGTTCGTGGAAGCTATTTTTACAAACAGTCCCAGGTTGCGGTGAAGTTCTTGCGTGGGTTGTTAGGTGCGAAAGCATTCAACAACCCAAAAGACCATACTGAACTTGCACGATTAATTTCATATGTAACAGGCAATGATCCTGAAGCAATAATCATGGACTTTTTTGCAGGTAGTGCAAGTACAGGACATGCTGTATTTGAAGTTAATCAAACTGACCGTGGTAACCGTCGTTTTATTTTGGTTCAACTTCCGCAAGAATTAGACATAAGCAAGAAAGAGCAAAAGGTGTCGGCCAGATTCTGCGATGAGCTTGGAAAACCAAGAAACATTTCTGAAATTAGCAAGGAACGACTGCGCCGAGCTGGCACAAAAATTAAGTTAGACAACGCTGTAAATAAAGGTATTGACAAACTGGATATTGGCTTTCGAGTCCTCAAAATTGACACCTCCAATATGAAAGAGGTGTTCTACACACCAGATTTAGTCTCCCAAGACCTGCTCTCTGATCAAGTGAACAACATTCGCGAAGATCGAACGCATGAAGATTTGTTATTCCAGGTGCTACTTGACTGGGGGGTTGACCTTGCTTTGTCTATCACCAAGGAAGTCATTACAGATAAGAACGTTTACTTTGTGGATGGCAACGCGCTGGCTGCATGCTTTGAAGAAGGGTTAAGCGAAGAGTTCTTCAAACTTCTAGCAAAACGAGTTCCACTTCGTGTTGTATTCCGTGATGCAGGGTTTGCAAATGACAGCGTCAAAATTAATGCTACGCAAATTTTCAAGTTAATTAGTCCCACCACTGAAATTAAAACAATTTAATAGCTTGCAATGAAAATTAAATTTAAAAAACAAAGTTATCAAACAAATGCAGTTGAAGCCGTTGCTGATTGCTTCGCGGGGCAGCCCAAGCGTGAGGGGCTAAATTACCGCATGGATCCAGGCCGCGCCATGGATGCCAGCGGCCAATCCGTGGCAGCGTTGGAGACAGCTGGATTCAAGAATGCAGATTTGGCATTAACGCCCGGCCAGATGCTTGAAAACATTCATGCTGTGCAGCGCAGACAAAACCTTCCTTTATCGGCAGCGCTGGTCAAGACTAAGGTGTGCGACATCAATCTAGATGTGGAAATGGAGACCGGCACGGGTAAGACGTATTGCTACGTCAAATCTATGTTCGAGCTTAATGCCCGGTATGGTTGGAGCAAGTTCATTGTGGTGGTACCCAGCATTGCCATTCGTGAAGGAGTGCACAAGTCTCTTGAAATAACGGCTGAACACTTTTTGGATGATTACAAGAAGCGGGCTAGGTTCTTCATCTACAACTCAAAGCAGTTGTACAACTTGGAGAGCTTCTCCAGTGACGCAGGCATCAACGTCATGGTGATTAATGTGCAAGCCTTCAATGCAACTGGCAAGGATGCCCGACGCATTTACGAGGAGCTGGACGACTTTCAATCTCGCAAGCCTATTGATGTGATCAGTGCCAACCGCCCAATCCTGTTCTTGGACGAACCCCAGAAGATGGAGGGTGGTAAGACGTTGGACTCTCTAGCCAACTTCAAGCCTTTGGCGGTCTTCCGTTATTCGGCTACCCACAAGACAACACACAACAAAATTCACCGGCTAGACGCACTAGATGCCTACAACCAAAAGCTGGTTAAAAAAATAGCTGTTCGCGGCATTTCGGTCAAGGGTCTCACAGGCACCAATGCCTATCTCTATTTGGAGTCGATTGAAGTATCCACCAGTGCTCCCGTTGCACGGGTTGAATTAGAAATCAAGCAAAACAATGGCATCAAGCGTGTTCTGCGCAAACTATCCCGCAACGACAACCTCTTCGATATTTCCGGCGATTTGGAACAGTACCGTGGTTTTGTCGTGTCTGACATCAATGCATTGACCAATACGGTGATTTTCACCAATGGTCAAGAGCTAATGGCTGGCGAGGCTACTGGTGATGTGAGCGAACCAGCTTTGCGTCGCATTCAGATCCGTGAGGCAATCAAGGCCCACTTCGAAAAGGAGCAAGCACTTTTCTCTCAAGGCATCAAAGTGCTGTCGCTGTTCTTCATCGACACAGTGAGCAAATACCGCAGTTATGACGAATCGGGCGAGCAGCCCGGCGAGTATGCCCAAATGTTTGAGGAAGAGTACAACCACCAGCTAGTCGAAGTGCAGACGCTTGAAGACACTCCCTACAACCGGTATCTCAAAGGTATTGCGACAACCAAGACGCACAACGGTTATTTCTCGATCGATAAGAAAACCAAACGGATGATCGACCCCGAGACAGGGAAAAAATCCACAGAAACCGATGACGTCGATGCTTATGACTTGATCTTGAAAGACAAAGAGCGGTTGCTATCGTTTGATGAACCGGTTCGGTTTATCTTTTCGCATTCCGCGTTGCGTGAAGGCTGGGACAACCCCAATGTGTTCGTGATTTGTACGCTGAAGCACAGCGATAACACTGTGAGCCGCCGCCAGGAAGTCGGACGCGGGCTACGTTTGTCTGTCAATCAGCATGGCGATCGAATGGACAACCCGGCCACAGTCCACCAGGTGAACGTGTTGACCGTTGTTGCCAGCGAGAGCTACAAGGACTTCGTAACCGCCTTGCAGCGTGATATCAGCGAAGGATTGTCAGAGCGGCCACGGGCTGCGGACGAGTCTTACTTCACCGCCAAGGTTCTGAAAACCACAGCAGGTGATGTAGAGGTGACACCGCAACTGGCCAAGCAGATTTACAAATACCTGATCAAAAACGACTACACCGACGACAAAGACAAAATTTCCGAGGTCTACCACGAGGCAAAAAAAGAGGGAACGCTTGCCGCGCTTCCCCCTGAATTGGCATTGCATGCCGATGCCGTCTTTGCTCTGATTGACAGTGTTTTTAGCGATGCAAAGTTGCCTCTGCCGGAAGATGACCGCAAGGCAAAAACCAATCCGCTGAATGCCAACTTCGAAAAGTCCGAATTTAAGGCGCTGTGGAGTCGCATTAACCGAAAAGCCGCTTACACCGTGGAATTCGAAACTCCGGAGTTGGTGGCCAAGTGTGTAAAGGCCTTGGAGGCCGAACTCAAGGTCAGCCCTATGCAATACACCGTGATTGCCGGGGAACAGATTGAATCAGCGACTTATGACGGCATTCGCCAGGGTGAATCGTTCAAAGTCACAGAGTCCACGACAGACTACTCAGCTGCCTCAGCCCATTCCGCCGTCAAGTACGACTTGATTGGCAGACTGGCGGGTGAGACACAACTTACCCGCGCAACCGTAGCCAGTGTTTTGCAGGGCATCAACAAAGCCGTGTTCAGTCAGTACCGAACGAACCCGGAAGACTTTATGCAAAAGGCAGCACGTCTGATAAACGAGCAGAAGGCGACTGTGATCGTGGAGCACATTGCCTACGACCCCACGGGCGACACCCACACCATGGACATCTTCACACAGGACAAACCCAAGGAAGATTTCAGCAAGGCGGTCAAGGCCAACCACCACATCTACGACTACGTTTTCACGGACTCCAAAAATGAACGTGATTTCGTCCGGGAGCTAGACGCCAGCACCGAGGTGGTGGTCTACGCTAAGTTACCTCGCGGGTTCTTCATTCCTACCCCTGTTGGCAACTACAACCCCGACTGGGCCATTGCCTTTCAGGAAGGCAAGGTCAAGCACGTTTATTTTGTAGCGGAGACCAAGGGGTCCATGTCCAGCATGGATCTGCGGAAAATCGAAGAAAGCAAGATTGAATGCGCGCGAAAGTTCTTCGCCAAGATCACATCTGATCAAGTGAAATACGATGTGGTGGATGGGTATGGGAAATTGATAGAGCTTGTGAAGTGATTAGTTCAGAAAGATTAAAACTATGAAAAGCTACTACCGTGTAATGCTTGGCAGAAAGTCTGTTCATGCTGAAACTTGTTTTTCTGAAGGTTTCATCGGTACTGACTTTGAAGTCAATCAAGACCTAACAAACGAGCTGACAGAAAATTGGCGTGATTTCAACGCGAAGTTTCGAGATGTCTTTAAGTCAAATCATCCTGATAAGACGAATGTAGGCGCTGGCTTGGCTTGCGGATTTCTTTGGACTGTGTCTAAAGGCATCAAGATTGGTGACATTGTTCTTTGTCCTGACGGCTCTGGCACTTACCACGTTGGCGAAATTTCGAGCAACTACTTTTACCACCCAGGTGGGATATTGCCGCATCGACGTAATGTTAAGTGGATGGCCAAGCATGTTGAACGCGAAGCTATGTCGGATACGCTGAAAAAAAGTACTGGTTCTATCGGTACGGTAAGCAACATTACAGGCTACGCTCAAGAATTAGAGTTACTGATTGCCGGTGAATATAAGTCGCCCATCATTTCAACAGATTCAACAGTTGAAGATCCTTCGGAGTTTGCGCTTGAGAAGCATCTTGAAGATTTCTTGGTCCAGAACTGGAAGCAAACTGAATTAGGCAAAGATTTTGATATCTTTGAAGAAGATGGTGAACTTGTTGGTCAACAGTACCAATCAGACACGGGCCCAATGGATATCTTGGCTATTAAAAAAGACAAGTCGCAGCTGTTAGTTGTTGAGTTGAAAAAGGGTAGGGCAAGCGACGCAGTAGTAGGGCAGGTTCTCCGCTATATGGGCTACGTCAAGCAAGAACTTGCTGAACCGAATCAAAGCGTGAAAGGTGTCATCATTGCTCTAGAGGATGACACGCGGATTCGTAGAGCTTTAGCGATGACTCCAGATATAGCCTTTTATCGATATGAAGTTTCGTTCAAATTGACTAAAGCCAACTAATTCAAAGAAGGAAATTGGGATGTTTAAAAACCCCTTCGATGATTATGTTGAATATATAAAAAACCAGCACGGCTCAGATATTTGGATAACGGTTTATGAAAGTTCTCTGATTAACCAAGGCAAGGAGGACTTAGGTCTGTACTGTGCTTTAGTGTCAGATGACAAGTCTATAAGTGCAGTTGAAAATACATCCTGGGATCTTACTTATGGCTCTGGGCGTCCAGGTTTTGTTATTACTCATTTAAATGGCGAGAAAAAGATTGATTACTATACGAACGAAAATGAAGGATTCTTGCGATTAGTACTAAATAGGGATTTTCATGAAAGAAAGCCTGGTTATATTGAAATTCTAGAAGAGTTTCGACTTTTTCATAACCTTTACTATATTGAGGATGCTAAAAAGTATATATCTTTTGATGAGGTTGGTGATGAAGTCGATGTTATAAAAATAAAAACTGACAAAGTGCAAATTAGGCGAACTTATATGATGTCTTTCATGGCAGCAAAGCAGATGCACTTGTTGCTGTATTTTGATATAATAAGAAAATTCCTGCATGTCGAAAAATTTAGCCTTCAAGAAAAAAATTCTGATTTAATATTTTCTATTTTTTCTGATGAATATCAATTTAAGGAGTTTAATTCCTTTTCTAGAATGTTGGGAAAAAAACTTATTCGCTGTGAAGAGATTGATAAATCCCGTGTCTGGCCATTTGAAAAAGAAAAAGCCTACCAAGATTTTATTATTGGAGGAGATATTGATAACCCAAATAAATTCACATGTAACCCAGAGCTTCTATCTAACTACTTTGGCGCAAATAAAAATGCACCAAATTACTTGACACCGGTTTTTTTTAAAAAAGAGGTGATGCAAAAATACTATTTTTCCGAAGACTACTCAGTAGGGGATAGTCGACTCTCAAGGCGCGGTGCATGGAGTTTAAGATTTGATAACAATGCTAAGGAGCACGTGTCTGTGTTTCTCGGTGACCTTGGACAAGACCTGCCTTCTAAAGAGCAGGAGTATTGGAAAAGTTTTAATATTTTTCCTGATGGAAGAAAAATAAGTAAAACAAATTTCGAGAGAAGTTTCAAAGGAAATTTTTCTGATCCAGAGAATCCTGAGCATGAATTTAAATATTTCTTTAATGCTTTTCAAGCAACATGGTTTCAAAAAAATAATTGGCACTTATTCAAGCCACTGTCAATTGAAGATCGACATTTTTTTACATCAATTCGGTCGATGTTAACTAACGAACAGTCAGAGTTTGACTCCTTAGTACTAGCATTAGCGAAAATTATGATCGACTCCCTAAATACAGTAGAACTTCGAAAATTAACTGGAATTTCTGATCTCGATATAGGGTCGTTAAGTTTGCTTTACACTTTTCTTGGTAATATTGGTATTCAAAACTTAGATAATCACATTGGTAATTTGAAATCAATACAATCTATTAGATCTGCTGGGGTTGCGCATCGTAAAGGTTCAGAGTATCAAAAGGTTATTTCTAGACTTAAATTAAATACCAATGATTTTCAGACTGAATTCGATAGTTTTTTGAAAAATATTGTGAATTTTCTTAAAGAAATACCTGTTGATTATTCCAATTGATTATTTAATATTTTCAAGCGAGCTCTACTGCAGCCTTCAATTGACTGGGGCTGCTATACAAATATGCAGCGGTAGTGCTGATGCTGCGGTGACCAGCAAGCGTTTTCAAAATGTGTATCGCTGTGCCTTTGTTTGCAAGGTTTGTTAAAAATGTTCTGCGACCGCTATGGCTGCTAGCGCCTTCAAGACCAGCACCTTCGTAGAGCAGGGCAAATGTTTGCGCCAAGCTGTTTGCGTTGAAGCCTGCCTTAATGCTCTTTTGACTAGCAAAGAATGGATAGCTGCGATCCACACATTTAGCTTGCAGCGCGTAGGCTTGCAATTCTGCTTTTAGCTTGGCACTTACAAATACAGTACGTGCATGACGACCTTTAGTCATGTCCGGAAGTAAGCGGATTTCATCTTTAATTTCGCCATTCGTAGTTGTGACATCGCTCCAGCGTAAGCAAGCTACTTCGCCGATTCGTAAACCTGCCCAGTGTGTGAGCAGCATCATTGATCTGTTACGAGCTGCGTACTTGCGTGTATTGATGTACGTTAGCAAGCGCTCAATTTCAGTAGTTGTCAGTGTCTTTGCTTGTGCCATGGTGTTATCTCCTAAATCATGTGTTTGCGTTAGTTGCATTGTGTTTTCATATATTTATCTGGACAACCTGATTCCGTCCAGAATGGCGGGTTTCTGACTTGGCGATGAGGGAAATGAACTGGCTGTGGATAACTTTTCGGCGGTTTTTTTCTTCAATGTTTTCAATGCTCGAAACTAAGAATCTATGAAAAGCTAGATTTCTCGTGATTTTTTTGAAGATCTCGCACTCTTTGAGTGCCCACTAAGTTCAAGCATCAAATCAGCCCTACAAGCGTTGATCAGGACTTACAGCACTCAGAGTATTCGAGCTGTGCAATCTATGCGCTGTAGGACGTTTTAGTGCGTCAGTTTCTGAGGTACACAACTTAAATTTGGAAAAACGGTGGGATCTGGTCTACAGCCCGAATGGGTCCTGCAAGATTAGAAAAAATTGGGTTGCGAAAAATTGTGGTGGAGTACTTTTCTTTTCTGCCTGGTGATTTTTACTCGGTACCCATCCAAATTTTCGGGTTACCAATCGTCGGTTGTCCATTTTCGTATCTGAAACAAAACTGTAGTCATTCAACATTTGAAAGACGCAGAGATGACGAAATTTGATCCAACTAGACTTAATTTATTTACTGGCACACAGAAGTACTATCGCATCAGTCGTAGGCACCTACTTACAGAAGGCACTAAGTATCTAGCTGAGCAAGCCGCATGTTTTTGGCTAATGGATGCTATTGCAAGTCACTTGAGTGAAATCGGAACAGAAGAGTGGTTCGTGGTTGTAAAGACAACAGTGAAGCGTACAAGTGCTGTGATGGTTTATGAAGATGGAAATGGCAACGAACTGGCTAGGCAAGAAATAGCATATACAGACTTGCCAATTGATCACATTCCTTTGTATGCCTGTTGGGATGGTGAGCATTGGGTCATCATGTTGCCTAGCGAGTATTGACCTGAATAGGGCCAGATTGGATGCTGTGGAATCCATACTGAGCCCAAAGTAGCCAACGAGCTTCATAAGCACTTAGTGCTCGAACTTCTGTTTTGACCACTTGACTATGCCCTTTTACTTGTGCGCGAACTGATGCTTGGTAGGTGTACATCAATTACTTATTCAAAGTCAGTCTAAGGACAAAGATGGAAAGATTGCTTCGACATCTTTCGTAATCGCAGCAAACTCTTCCTTTAGACCATCACCCTGATACAGCTTCAGCAGTTCTTGATTGCTAACCTGACCAGTTCCAATAAAGTCACGAAGTATGCGCTGTGTGAAGCCAACTAACAGGGCATGTTTACGAATGGAAGTTGCGATCTTCTTTAAGTTGCTGTGGTTGTCCTTGAGTAGCTTTTCAGTCTCAAGAATCGAAGATAGGTCGTTCGTTAGCCTTCCCAATAAGCTTTCAAAGATATCCTGATCAACGATTTTTAATGTGCTCTGCAACATGCTACGTGCTAAGTCTATTGCAATGAAAAGATTGGAGTAGTCCATACGAACATCGTCGATGATGACTACGAATCCGACACCTGCAATCCATGAGATGCCATTTACAGAATTCTTTAAGCCTTCGGAAGAGCGGCTCTGATCAAAAACAATGATCGCCATTTTTGCGTCGCGATTAGCCATCGACTCAATCATCTGGCTTATAGCTGTATCCCGCGGACGGCCAAGGCTGTCAGTGCCATCAATTTCGCCTAAAGCTAGAGATTGATCAAATTTAATTTCAACAGCGATCTTCTTGCTTGAGTCACCATTGACTGTTAGAACAATATCACCCGTTTTATTTCGTTTGATTGCACCTACAGTTGAACCTGTCATCTGCACTTCATCATCCGTATGGCCTACACGCTCTAAGTAAGTTCGAATTTCATTGAAGATTTCTGTTTCTGCGCTAGTGCCAGACGCAGTGGTCTTTTCCTTGGCTTTGACATTTCGCTCATAGATCAACTTGAGTGATTCAAGTTGTGTCCCAAGTTCACCTTCAGTTCTATTGAGAAACGCGGCAAAGCGATCCTCCATGAGTGCGATCACACCGATCTGAAGTGCACGTTTAAATTCGTCGTCACGTAGCTTCTCTGGTAAGTCGTCGAAGTACTTGAAGATAAGAGGATGCTCGATAGAGCACTCTGCGATGTTGATTGCCTTGCTTGATTGATCTAATTTGATGATTGCCATTATTTTTCCTTGTGTTTTTAGCCTGAAGCCTATGGTCTATTTATGAGGCTCTTTGTGGCAACAGAAAATTTATTCAGATGGAAAAATACCTTTTTCGATACCAAGAAGATGCTTCTTGGCTTCTTTCACATAGCGATTGACAGCTGCATTCAATCTGTTTCTAACCTCCATTCGCTCATGCGGGTCTGTGGAAGTTGCTTTCTTAAGAGTGTTCAGATTGGCTGAAACTCCAATTTCCCATAGCTTGAGTTTTTCTTCAGGATTAATTTTTCCACGTATCCAAAGGTCATAGACCTCAAGAGCTTTACCAAGATTTCGCGAGGAGTAGTTCCTAGCAAGCGGGTATTTGGCTGAGCTATCAGTGTCCCTGAGTGCTTTGCGACCTCTGCGAGTCGTAATTTTCTGATCCAGCAGTTTGGAAACGCCAGCTTTGATTAGCCGTTTGTTCATGTTCAATGGGATGGCAATGACCAAGGCTCTGTCGGTAGTCCAGTCAGGATGCCACTCACCTGCATCTTTTAGCTGACCAAATTTGACTGCTTGTCGTTGTTCGGCAAATAGCTGAGCACCATGATCATCCGTGGTCCACCATTTGCGAAAGTCATCTTCCCTAACATCGCCAAAGTCAGCGTAGAGCTTGGCAAGTGGTCCTTTCCCGCCTTTTTCACAGCACTTGATGTAGGCCTCAGATCGTCTTAGGTATGCCCACCACCAGTAGTAGGGGCTTCGCTCTTGTTCCTTCAGGGGTAGGGGAGCTGTCTTGCGACCAAACAATGGGTGAGGTGCTAGAAAGTGAACTTTCATATTCTTAACAAGTAAATTGGTTGAATTAATTCGAGAATATCATAAAAATTCGTTTCGCTGCATACTACAAATCTGGACGAAATAGAGAGGAGTTGACCCCGCCATGGGCGGTTCTGATTCACTACACCACTGACATGTCTGGCCACGATGAATGTTATTTTTTACTATATGTGTGTTACTTTTTTGGAATCCACTTAAACCAGCTAAATACAACGGAAAACAATGATTTTTAGACCTACACCATGATTAAGCTCACAGTTGACCCTCAAGTGCTAATTAGTTTGCAGCAGGCTTTTCCCACGCCGGTTAATTCGGCTGCACGAGCTCTGAATAAATATCTAGCTGCTGTTGAAGGGATGATTTTTAATGCCATTCAGCGCGGGTTAACCCCTGAGCAGCGCAAGCTCAAATTATTTGCAATTTCATTGCATGAGTTAGCCAATCAGGGTGGGCGCATTGGGGCAGACAAGAAAAGACTGCATAAGTGGCTTAAGGACAATAAGTTGGAAATAGTACAAAAAGTTGAGAATGGCGATAAGTTCAGAGGCGAGTATTCACTGGTAAAACTCAGCAAGCTTGCCGCCATAAGTGGGCAGTTGACTGTAAGTGCCAACCCGATTGATGAGATCAAATCTGACAAAGACCTAGATAGATATTTGACGGGAAATGCCTCAGATAATTTTGCAGTTTTCAAGCACCTTTATCCAGAACTCAATCCAAAGCAGCCGGTTGAAGAGATGCTTGGACAATTCGACATTGCTCCAATAGACATGGAATCACTGAAAGCTTTCATAGTCTGGTTGTCGGATAGATCTAACGAAGCTGCAAGCGAAAAGCTTGCTCAGTCTTTGATACATGCCAAAACAATTTTGGCGGTGGCCTCTGTCAACAGTGGCTTTTATCCCCAGCGTCGAAAGGCAAGTCCCTTTGGCCGCACCTACTATGAGGGTGTGAGCGTTCAAAACGTTCACAAAGAGCTGCGCAGGGCGATGCTTGGTGATTGCTGGGAATACGACATCAGAAGCAGTGTGGTTAGCTGGAAGATGGGCTTTGCAACGCGATTACTAAAGGATGCTGGTTTGGCTCTAGACGTTCGCAGGCAATTTCCAGCGACATCACTTTATCTTGAAGACAAAAAAGACTTTATGAGCACTGTGAGGTACTTCACCTTTGAAGGTAACGTCAGCCTTACGCCTGAATTTCAATTGGGACTGATAAAGCAAGCACTCACAGCGATCAGTTTTGGTGCAAAGATTTTGGCAAAGGGTTGGACAGACAGTACTGGCAATTGGCACAACACTGCCCTTGTTGAAATTCTTCAGAATAGTCTTGAAAGGAATAGGTTTCTTTCTGATCTAACTGTTAAAGCTTTTATAGCTGAGCAAAAAGCGTTAGACCAGTATCTATTCGATTTGGTAAAGCTAGAGGCTCCGCAACTTTTGGATCTTGAAATTCTTAAAACTCAGGGCGGTCGCGTCAGCAAGTCAAAAACGATTTCTTACCTGTATCAACATGCAGAAACGCAGGCAATTGACTATGTGCTTGACTATGCAGAGAAGCATGGACATAAACCAATTGCAAGAGTTCACGATGCTATCTTTTTCCGCAATAGGCTTGGAGTTGATCTGAAGAGTGAAATTGAATATTGCTTGCATAAGCATACGGCCAACCCTTATTGGCAGCTAACACCTAAGCAAATCAAGCGTTACATCCCAATATCGATTGATCAAGGACATGAGGAGCAGTTGCATAAGCAAAGAATTGTTAAGGAATCGCTTTTGGCTGCCAGCTATTTACATTGAGATAGAGAAAATTTCTGCAAACGATCGTATGAAAGACATCCTTTCATTCTGTCGGGATACCAGTATTCTTGGTTGCTCAGAGCCATGATCCGACAATAAATTAACTATTCCTGCAACACACAAGGAGTAGTCATGTCAGGTTTAACAGCATTGAAATTAGTCCAGGCCAAGCGTGAAAAGGGCAGCAGCCCACAACATGCAAGGCGTCAAAAGCTCAGTAACAAGTTGGCTGAGCAAATTCATTTAGCCAAAGCACAGCAGTCGGGTGTCGAGTTCACCCCCTTAAGAATCCGAACAGTTAAGGACGAGGCAACAGGAGAGAGCCGCAAGGTTGAAGTCCCTAAGAAGTTAAAGCCTTGGTGGTGGACGGATGACAAGGGCAAACTCTGCATCACCGTCCGTTATGGGGCACGCACATTGGAGATAGTCGAAGGTAAAAATGCCATCGAAACTGACAGCATTGCAGATGTGATCACCTCGCTTCAAGTGATTCGGACAGCTGTAGATTCAGGGGAATTGGACAAACGCATTGATGCAGTGATGGGACAGGTCAAAGCAGGTTTTGCCAAACATGCTGCTCCAAGTGGTCGTCCCACATTGAAGTTGCCAGTCAAGTCATAAATCATTGACTAGGCAGAGCCAGCAGTTCCAACAGCTGCTGGTTTTCTTTTGACTAAACGGCCTTGATAGGTTTGATTGGCTTGACGGTGGCAGTCATTGGTTTAGTCGGCTTTCGCAACTTTTGTAAGGTTCGCTGAGCGCGTTGAGTCTTCTGTCTTTCGCGCTCTGTTTTCAATGTGTCACTAGCTCTTTTGCTAGCGGCTTTCAGCTGATCTAGTCTGAGTTGCTCAGGTGTTTTTGGTTTTTCGATCTCAAATATTCGCATACATTTATTTATGAATGCAGCAAACATCCACGTTTTATGATGCGGAAACAAGGGGATGTGACGGTTATTACGTGTACAAAAATAGGTCTTGTGTGGAGGCGAGAGGTATAGCTCAAATACCTTTAGCTAATTTAGAATGGTTGCTTAGTCTAAGAAATGGCAAATTTTTCGACCTTCAAAACAAGATGCAATCAAAAGGAATTTTGAAATGAACTATGTTGGCGGAACACCAAAAGCGGTTGACTTGCTTCATCGGCTAGCGCAAAAAGGCCATTTGTTCAACTTGAACTCTCATTTGTTGCTCGTAAAGCTTGACCACTATGACAAGTCATTGCTTAGTGAGTTGTTTGAGATCTATCCACCGATTAGACAAGTGCTTAATGATCAGTTGCATAAGCCTCATTTCCTTGTGTTCAATCTTGAGCTGAAGAAGATTTTGTGTTTTGGATTAGGCCGAAAATTCAAACTTTTTGTGATTAATGCTGAGACCAATTCCAATGTTTGCTTCTATGGGCTGAATGGTTCAGGTAGCAATAAAGAGATAAATGAGTTCCTGAAGAGTGATACAAGTTTTCAAGTTCATAAACTGATCACAGGCTTAGTTAGGTTAGGTCAAGCTCTCGAGGATTTCACGGAGTTACCAAGCATTGACAGCGATGCGGCAGAGGTGCTAATTGATGATACAAGCGATCAAGACGAATCATTCATTATTGAACTAGATGGCGCTCGTATGACGCGGGCTGCTCTTTCGAAGATAGTCAAGCAATACGCAATGAACGACAAGTATGTAGACAATGCAATGCGTGAAATTCGTTTCTTCTTCCCTAATTCCGAGGCCGTTGAATTCAATCCTGAAGACTACTGAAACTTTCTGAGAAGTGTCGCTGTCACAGCTAGAAACTGCTACTAGGGAACATCTATAGCACTTTAGGCTTTTATAGAAAACTTAGCTTTATTGAAGCAAATGTTTAGACGTCCTACCCGCCGCCATGGTGCTACTACTGAAATCGGCCTTCATCTAATGAGTCTATCTAGCTAGCGTTGATCGAAATTTAGTGATGTTGGTTAGAAAAGTCTTAACAAGCTATTAGTTCTATTTGCTTTAATATTTAAATAATATTGCATTTAAAGCACAATATAAATTGATAAATGTTTAGTCAATTTTGACGAAAGGAACTAGAAATGAACGCGCAAAAATTAGTTTGGTCTTGGTTTGATGGTGATGGTGTCTATGCAAACACTGCTGAATCTTTGGAAGACATCATTGAGGAAATATTTGAATACTATTTTGATGAGGAGTTAGTAGTCGCCATCAAAAAAACAGAGCATCACTTTGAGATTGAAGTATGCGATGGGGAAAGTGGTTCTAAAAACCTACACAAAATTGAAAACTGTAATTCAGCCGTAGCTGAATTTTTAGAATTCATTGCTAGCGAAGATGGTAGGCCAGATGAATTTAGCATTTCAACGGTAGGCTGATTTGTTGAGGTAGCATTGCATCGTAAGTTGTAATGCTTCCACATTTGCTTCCACACCCCTGTAGATCGCTTGTAACCTATTGATTCCTAATAGGTTTTAATTCTTAAAGCTGCTCATAATCCTTTGGTCCCAGGTTCAAGTCCTGGTGGGCCCACCAAACAAAAAGCCACTCTTTGAGTGGCTTTTTTCTTGTCTTTTAGAGGCTTTTGCGCCTATTTATTGTCTTTTATTTCGGCCGC
>JACCDN010487468.1_pt1 | contig 30904 bp, 21 predicted proteins | sample 7441691 | NCBI WGS metagenome assembly JACCDN01 (sample SAMN15323439, study PRJNA562643) | freshwater metagenome | isolation source: river surface water | place: USA:Blue River Watershed | collected 2017-08-16 | reverse complement strand
TTTTTGGTCGATTTTTTAATACAGAAAGGGGTTCCAACAATACAGTTATTTAGTGATTAATAATTTGATTTAGACGTAGCTCTTGTAACTTCGTCAAAAATACTAATTCTTTGGCTTCAGCAGGCTTTAATACACCCATCGGTTTACCATTTACAGAATTAACTGAAGTGGATAGTACCAACATCTATGCCATGAACCAAGTTAAGACAAACTTGGCCGGGCATGGCGCTGCTTTTCTAGCGCAAAAACAATGGGCTGGAAAAGGGCAAATGGGTAAGGTTTGGGAGGCCCAAACTGGTCAAAATATCCTATTATCAGTGGTTTTGGACCCAAAAAGGCTGGTTTTAAACGGTTCTGAACCTGATCCCTTTTTGGTGAGTATGCTGGTTGCCGTTGGAACTTTTAACTTTTTTACTAGATATGCTGGGGATGAAACACGCATTAAGTGGCCCAATGATATCTATTGGCGTGACAGAAAGGCAGCGGGGATTTTAATAGAAAACAGCTTTAGAGGGTCTAACTGGCAGTTTAGTATTGCCGGTATGGGCGTTAATATTAATCAAACCGAGTTTGGAGTTCAACAGGTACATCCAGTTTCACTCAAACAAATTACGGGGCAAACCTTTTTGGTTTCAGATCTAGCGCGTGAACTATGTAGTTGCTTAGAAGCCACTTTAGAAATCTATGTTAGCGGAGGTTCAGATGCGATTGTTTCGCTTTATAACAATGCGCTTTATAAAAAAGGAGAAAGCGTAACATTAGCAATAGCGGAACAAACAATGAATGCAATTATTTGTGGCGTTTTACCCAATGGATTATTGGAAATTGAAAATGAAAATGGTATTAAAGAAACACAGGCATTAGGCGCTGTAAAGTGGATTTTAAAATAATTAAAACAAGAGCATGTCTTCAACAATAAAATTGACACAATTTTCTCATGGCGCAGGATGCGGATGTAAAATTGCACCTGCGGTATTAGAAACTATTTTAGCATCTTCTTTACCAAAAGTTGAAAATAAAAATTTACTGGTTGGTTACGGAACTAAAGATGATGCGGCAGCCTATGATATGGGAAACGGTCAAGCCATTATTAGCACCACCGATTTTTTTACGCCCATAGTTGATGACGCAAATGCTTTTGGAAAAATTGCAAGTGCCAATGCCATTAGTGATGTGTATGCGATGGGTGGTAAGCCACTCATGGCCATTGCAATACTTGGTTGGCCTGTTAATACGCTTCCTGCAACCCTTGCAGTAGAAGTGTTAGAAGGGGCTCGAAACATTTGTGCCGAAGCAGGAATACCACTTGCGGGTGGACATAGTATAGATAGTACCGAACCCATTTTTGGATTAGCAGTAACAGGCATTACACCCATTGCAAACCTGAAAAAAAACAATACTGCAAAACAGGGTGATGTTCTTTTTGTAACAAAACCAATTGGTGTGGGCATACTAGCAACTGCACAAAAAAGAGACGCATTAGAACCACAAGACCTAGCACCATTTATTGATCAGTTAACAACACTTAATAAAGTGGGTGAAATACTGGGCGGTATTCCAGAAGTGCACGCACTTACTGATATCACTGGGTTTGGACTACTAGGGCACTTAATTGAAATGGCTGAAGGCAGTGGACTTAGTGCACATATTTTTTATTCAAAAATTAAAATGATAGAGGCTGCTAAAAAATATTTAGCACAGCGCATGGTGCCAGATGCTACGTACCGAAACTGGAATAGTTACAGCACTAAAACAAGTTTTGATCCAGGCGTTAATGTAATGGAAGCATTTAGTTTGTTACCGGATCCACAAACCAATGGAGGTTTGCTAGTGGCGGTAGACCCAAAGGCAGTAGAGATCATAAAAGATGTATTTGTGCAAAATGGCCTTGCAAATTTTATAGAACCTATTGGTGTGTTAGAAGCAGTGGGTGAAAAAGTAGTGGTGGTAAAAAACTAAGCGATTCAACGAACCACTAAAAAACCATATTTCCTTTGTTTTTTATTTGCTCATTGGTAAGCTCTGCTACCATTTGAACACCGTTTAATGCTTTTACGGTTTGCTTGATCCAATTGCATTTTTCGTCATCTACAAAATCACCTTTTGTTAGCCATAAAAAATCCATGTGTCTAAATTCAGGCAAAAGGTATTCGCCATCACAATGATTATGGTATAAATAATGTACTAAAAAACTATTGGGTTCTTTGGATTCGTAAATACTAAAATAATAACTGCGATCCTTTTTTTTGAGATGAATTTCAATAGCCGGATTAAGCCTAAACTGATGCCCTAGTTGATTGTTTAATTGCAAACAAAATTGATGACTTTTGATTGGCGCTATGATGCCTAACAACCTGGTGTCATCAAAAAAATCTTCATTGAGTTCATCAATATTTAGTTTGAGTTTCATACAAGTAATTTATTGCATCCTTTAAAATGAAACAGAAATATTTATTTCTTCGGTGCCACGTTTTATGCGAAGCACTGTTTGGTCGCCTTTTTTAAATTTGCTAAGTGTTTGCATATAGCTATTAACGTCAACAAATTTGTATTCGCCTAATTGTAATAGTATATCACCAGCTTTTAATCCTAATTTTTCTGCGAGTTTACCCGGGCTTACACCATCAATGCGCATGCCAGTGCCACTGTAGCCGTAATCCGGAATAACACCCAAACTAACGGTAAACTTAGTGCTACGGCCCATTTGAGGCTCTGTTGTTTTAATAAAATCAAGCTTAGGCAAGCTGTCGGTAATACCCATAATTTGATAAGCGAGTGTTACTATTTGCGCTGTCGCTTCATAATTTATTTTATCCGCATCATCGGTTGCTTTATGATAATCTGGATGGCTTCCTGTAAAGAAAAATTGAACCGGCACACCTGCTCTATAAAAACTAGCGTGATCACTAGGACCACTACCTGTGCTATCAAACTTTACAACAAGCGGCGTTGAAGTAGCTTTCCAAATATGACTCCACTTACTAGAAGTACCATACCCGCCTACTGTTAATTTATGTGAAGTATCATACCTGCCTACCATATCCATATTAAGCATGTAGTTAATGGCACCAGGCATGGTAGGATTTTCTATCCAATATTTACTACCAAGGAGTCCTAATTCTTCTCCAGAAAAGTGTAAGAATAAATAATTGTTATGTACCGGTGATTTTTGTTTTAACAAACGAGCAATTTCTAAAAGTGCCGCAGTACCACTTGCATTATCATCTGCGCCGTTATGAATAAAATGACCAGTGTCTAAAGCATTTTTATCTTCATTGTAACCCAAGTGATCGTAGTGTGCACCAACAATAACAGTAGTTGCAGCGCCATTATCAATAAATGCTGCCACATTACTTGCAGGTCGTTTTTTCTCTATAATTCGCACCACTACATCTAATTGTAAAGATGCAGATGGGTCTGTAAAATGCTGTAGGCCTGATGCTGTTAGGTAAATAACTGGTACCGGAAACGCAGCTGCTTTATCATTTTTATTAAATAAAATATTGTCAACAATACTACCTGTGTTATATACAATAAATGCAGTAGCACCTTTTGTAGCAGCCGCTGTTACTTCTTTTTTAATCCAAGCTTCGATATCAAAATGTGGATTGGCTTTATTTTCTTCGAGTGTTTCTTTAATATCTAAAAACCAAGGCTGGCCCTTTTCGTGAAGCGCCATGGCTGGTTTTCCAGTAATGTTTCCAGTAGCACTATTGGCTAATGGGAAAAAATCTTTTTCAAGTAAAAGGCTTTTACCATTCACAATAAAATGAGTGCTAGGATCTATTTGTAACCCTTCATTGATTTCAAATTTTTGAATATAGCCCAAACTGCCTTTTGGCGCAATACCCATCTGCTCATATTGTTTTACCAAATAATCCATTGCAGCAGTTGCACCTGCAGTTCCTGTTCTTCTGCCCTCTAATGCATCACTTGCCAAATACCCAATATGTGATTGTAAATTTGAAATGAGCGCTGCTTTTTGCTTTTCCGCCTCGATTCTAAGTTTGCGTTTGCTTTGAGATAGTCCTAAAAAGGGAACCAATAACAGTACCCAAAACCACTTTTTACCCATTTTGCTTGCTTTTATAGGCACAAAAGTAAGCGATTCTGTTCCCAATCTCGTAACTACCCTCCCCTGTTTGCGAGTACTTTTGTAACCATTTAATTAAACTTGAGTCAAAGAGACCTCCATATTGCCTTAGTGGGTAACCCCAACAGCGGAAAAAGTTCCATTTTTAACGCTTTAACTGGTTTACACCAACAGGTGGGTAATTTTCCGGGGGTTACGGTAGATAAAAAAACGGGGACCGTTCAACTTCCCGGTGCCACATCAGCAACGCTTATAGATTTACCGGGTACCTATAGTTTATACCCCCGAAGAGCAGATGAATGGGTAGCATATAAAGTACTCATGGGTGCCGATGAAAGCATTAAAGCCGACGCAGTTTTACTTGTGGCAGACGCAAGTAATCTAAAAAGAAATTTACTTTTTTGTAGTCAAATTATTGATCTGCAAATTCCAGTTGTAATGGCACTCACCATGAACGACATTGCGGCAAGCAAAGGCATTAAAATTGATATTGCAGGACTCGCTAAAGAATTAGGCATTACCATCGTTGCTGTTAATCCAAGAAAAAATAAAGGCATCCCTGAATTAAAAAAAGCATTGCAACATCTACAAACAAATAGTAATGCTGTTAATGATAAAAAATTTATTGATACTCAAAAATTAGCGCCTGCTGCTATTAAAGGTGTTCATGCATTGGTGCCTGGTATTAGTGATTATGCTGCGGTTCATTATTTAATCAATCACGAAAATTTTCCATTAGACCATAAGATACAAAAAGAAATTGATGATTTAGCAACAAGCCATCAATTTAATTCAACTAAAACACAGGCCGAAGAAATCATGCAGCGCTATAGTCATATTAGAGACATCATGCGCACGCACGTGGTAGAGCCTGGACCATTAGAAAAAAAGATTTTCTCAGATAAACTAGATAATATTTTATTACATCGTGTTTGGGGTTATGTGATTTTATTATCGGTATTGTTTATTTTATTTCAAAGTGTGTATTGGCTGGCTAGTTTTCCAATGGATGGTATTGAGTGGGCCTTTGCAAAAGGCGGAAGCTCTTTATCGGCGTGGCTTCCACAAACTTGGTGGAGCAATTTAATAGTGAATGGATTGGTGGCTGGCCTGAGTGGCATTTTAGTATTTGTGCCTCAAATTATGATTTTGTTTGGGCTCATTACCATGCTTGAAGATAGTGGCTATATGGCGCGCATTAGTTTTTTAAGTGACAGGCTTATGCGAAAGGTTGGACTAAACGGAAAAAGTGTGATGCCCATGGTAAGTGGATTTGCTTGCGCCGTTCCTGCCATTATGAGCGCGCGTAATATTGAAAATAGAAAAGAAAGATTATTAACCATTCTTGTAACGCCTCTCATGAGTTGTAGTGCGCGCTTACCTGTGTTTACAATTTTAATTTCTCTTGTAATTGACAAACATTATTACTTTGGATTTTTAAGTTTGCAAGGGCTTGTAATGATGGGACTATATCTTTTAGGAATTGTTATGGCCATGCTGGTGAGTTATGTTTTAAAATGGTTTATCACCATTCAAGAAAAAAGCTTTTTTATTTTAGAACTACCTATGTACAGAGCACCGCGCTGGAAAAATATAGGTATTACCATGATTGAAAAAGCAAAAATATTTGTAACAGATGCTGGTAAAGTAATCATGATAATTAGTTTGCTCTTGTGGTTTTTAAGTAGCTATGGTCCTGGAGATCAAATAGCACGAACCACAAAAAAGTATGAAGCACTCGCGCAAGTATTGCCTGCAAAAAAAGACTCTTTAGACAAACAATATGCATCGGAAAAATTACAACATTCTTATGCAGGTATTTTAGGTAAAGCCATTGAGCCGGCCATTAAGCCACTAGGGTACGACTGGAAAATAGGCATCGCACTCATTACTTCATTTGCTGCGAGAGAGGTTTTTGTAGGCACTATGGCCACCTTGTATAGCGTAGAAGACAGTGAAGACAGCTCTCTCAGACAAAAACTAGCTGCCGCCAAACACCCAGATGGCAGCAAGGTTTACACGCTTGCTGCGGGGCTATCCCTTATGATATTTTACTTACTAGCCATGCAGTGTATGAGTACACTAGCCGTTGTTAAAAGAGAAACAAAATCTTGGAAATGGCCAGCATTTCAACTGGTTTATATGACCGTGCTAGCTTATGGAATGAGCTGGCTTACTTATATTATTTTTAGCTAACCCAACCTACTATTTTATTGATAGGTATCCCACAACAATTTAGAAACTTTTCTTGCGAGCTCCCAGGCTTCGTTGTTTAATTCCCAACTAATGTCTTTATTGTTTTTGGTGCAAATACAAAAAACATATTTTGCTTTTTTTCCTGAAACATACATCGCTTCACTTCTACTTGCATTAACAGCGCCATTTTTACTAGCTACAAAAACATCCGGAGGAATTTGTGAAATAGCTTCTTCATCCCAATAATTTCTCCCAAGTAAACGAAGCATTTTTTCGGAAGATGCAGCATCTAGTAAAGTTCGGTTAGCGAGTTGTTCAAAAAAAGAAACCATTTCTTTTGGGCTGGTTTGTCCCCAACCAAACTTTTCTCTATTTGATTCTCTACCTGGTGTTCTACTATTTACTCTAGTGGCCAAATAACCAATGCTATCAAGGATCTTATTGATTCTTGTTCCGGTACCTGCCAAAGATTGTAGCCACAAACTTGCCGTATTATCACTCGTTGTTAGCATGAGCATTATCACTTTACTAAGCTCAACTTTTTCATTATTTTTTAAAGAAGCGAGTAAATCGGACCCTGCATAAAATAAAGAATCTTTATAGGTTAACTCCTGATGATACGTAAGTTCGCCTTTATTAATTTTATCCATGATACCAATAAGAATAGGAACCTTAACCATACTTGCAGTTGGAAAAATACTATCTGCATCTATGCTTGCAACTTTACCCGTATGCAAATCTTTAACATAAATTCCCACTTCACCTTTAAACCCAGCAGTTACCTTTTCTAATTGCTGTTGTAATTTTTTATTTATTTTTTGTGCTTGCGCAGGTAATAAACTTATTACGATAATAAAAGTGAATAGTTGTTTCATGGTTTTCTATTTCTTTTTAGGGGCACCTAAAATTTCTTGCCCGTGATTTTTTGAATCTGGCTTTGAGATAATTTTTTCAATTACTCCGTTTTCGTCAATGATAAAGGTAGTGCGTAGGGTACCCATATAGGTTTTGCCCATAAACTTCTTTTCGGCCCAAACGCCATATTTTTCATGAATAACCAGGTCCGTATCGGCAATAAGGGGGAAGGGTAAGTCGTGTTTGGCAATGAATTTGAGGTGACTTTTTTGGTCATCAGAGCTTACACCTAACACTTGGTAGCCTTTTTTGGCCAATAATTTATAATTATCCCTCAGGTTACAAGCCTGAACCGTACAGGTGGGGGTCATGTCATGAGGATAGAAATATAAAACTAGTTTTTGGCCCTTAAAACTAGATAGAGCAATGGTTTTACCGTTTTGGTCAAGTCCTTTAAAGGCGGGGGCTTTGGATCCTTCTTGTAGCATTTTTGGCTGTTTTGGGTTCTAAAAATAAGCAGGTACTCAATGTATAATAAAATTAGGTGCAATTAGTTCAAAAAAAATACCCCCTTCTGCTCCCCCTTTATTAAATTTGCACAATTTATTTTTTAGTTCCTATGCCAAAAGACAATTCCATAAAATCGGTACTCATTGTTGGTTCTGGGCCCATTATTATTGGCCAGGCCTGCGAATTTGACTATTCTGGTTCTCAAGCTGCTAGAAGTTTGCGTGAAGAGGGCATTAAAGTGATTTTGATTAATTCAAATCCGGCCACCATCATGACTGACCCTATGATGGCAGATAAAGTATACTTGTTGCCGCTCACCATCGAAAGTATTGAGCAGATTTTACAAGAAAATGATATCGACGCCGTACTTCCAACCATGGGAGGCCAAACAGCATTGAACCTTTGTAAGGAAGCCGACGAAATTGGTGTTTGGGAAAAATACAACGTACGCATGATTGGTGTAGACGTTGCTGCCATTGATACCGCAGAAGACCGTGAAAAGTTTAGACAGCTCATGGTTAAAATTGGTATGGCAGTGGCACCAAGCCGTGTAGCCAATAGCTTTTTAGAAGGTAAAGAATTTGCTCAAGAAATTGGGTTCCCACTTGTTATCAGACCTTCATTTACACTTGGTGGAACGGGGGGTGGATTTGTACATACCAAAGATGATTTAGATGCTGCACTCGAAAGAGGTTTAAAAGCGTCTCCAATACATGAAGTACTTGTAGAAAAAGCAGTACTTGGATGGAAAGAATATGAACTAGAATTATTACGCGATCAAAATGATAATGTTGTTATCATTTGTACCGTAGAAAATTTAGATCCAATGGGTGTGCATACGGGTGATTCTATTACCGTTGCCCCTGCCATGACTTTAAGTGATACTGCTTTCCAAGAAATGCGCAACAAAGCCATTTTAATGATGCGTTCACTTGGTAATTTTTCAGGTGGATGTAACGTTCAATTTGCACTGAACCCTGCCACCGAAGAACTCATTGCTGTAGAAATCAACCCGCGCGTGAGCAGATCATCTGCACTTGCATCTAAAGCAACGGGTTACCCTATTGCAAAAATTGCTGCGAAGCTTGCGATTGGTTATAGTTTAGATGAATTAAAAAATCAGATTACACAAACTACTTCGGCATATTTTGAACCAGCACTTGACTACGTCATTGTAAAAGTGCCACGTTGGAATTTTGATAAATTTAAAGGTGCCAACGACACGCTTGGATTACAAATGAAAAGCGTGGGTGAAGTAATGGCCATTGGAAGAAACTTTAAAGAAGCTATTCAAAAAGCTTGTCAAAGTTTAGAAAACGAAGCTGTAGGTTTAGGATACTATGGTAAAAGCTTAATGAAGAGCGAAGACCTTGTAGAATATATTAAAACACCAAAATGGGACCGCATTTTTAGAATCAAAGATGCGCTCATGGCGGGCTCAACTGTTAAGTCTATTGCACAAGCAACGGGTATTGACAGATGGTTCTTAAACCAGATTTTACAAATTTGCAATCTTGAAAAAGAAATTGCAACGCACTCTTTAGAAACATTACCAACTGCACTTCTTAAAGAAGCAAAAAAATGTGGTTTTGGAGATGTACAAATTTCTAAAATATTACAAGGCGATTGCACAGACGAACAAGTCTACGAAAAAAGAAAAGCACTTGGCATAACCAGGGTATACAAAATGGTAGATACCTGTGCGGCAGAGTTTGAAGCAAAGACACCTTATTTTTACAGCACTTTTGAAGGATAAAAAATACTTCTTATGAAATTACAAGACATACAAGTACAAAACGAAAAAGAAACACGAGGTGGATTTGGTGAAGGCATTCACGAAATCGGAAAAGAAAATGAAAATGTAGTTGTACTAACTGCAGATTTAGCAGGTTCTTTAAAACTAGGACCCTTTATCAAAGATTTTCCAAACCGTTTTGTACAAGTAGGTATTGCAGAAGCCAACATGATTGGTATTGCAGCAGGTATGACCATTGGAGGTAAAATTCCGTATACCACAACTTTTGCAAATTTTAGCACAGGTAGAGTGTATGATCAAATCAGACAAAGTGTTGCGTATAGTAATAAAAATGTAAAAATTTGTGCATCACACGCTGGGCTTACACTTGGTGAAGATGGCGCAACACACCAAATATTAGAAGACATTGGACTTATGAAAATGCTTCCGGGCATGACCGTTATTGTTCCTTGCGATTTTAATCAAACTAAAGCAGCTACTAAAGCAATTGCATCTTATGAAGGCCCTGTATATTTAAGATTTGGTCGACCAAAATGGCCAAACTTTACAGCAGTGGATGGTAGTGATTTTGTAATTGGTAAAGCACAACAATTATCTGAAGGTACCGACGTTAGTATTTTTGCTTGCGGTCATATGGTTTGGAAAGCTATAGAGGCTGGTCATATACTAGAAGAAAAAGGATTAAGTGTAGAAGTAATCAATATTCATACCATTAAGCCACTTGACGAAGAAGCAATTATTCGTTCTATTTCAAAAACAAAGTGTGCTGTAACAGTAGAAGAGCACAATATTATTGGTGGACTTGGTGATAGCGTTGCACAAGTTGCTGCTAAACACTTCCCAATTCCTATAGAATACATTGGAACCAACGATACTTTTGGAGAAAGTGGTACCCCAACACAATTACTTACAAAGTACGGTTTAGACACACCATTTATCGTAGCAGCTGCCGAAAAAGTAATCGCAAGAAAATAGGAATAGAAATTTATTATGGCGCTAAGCGTTCTATTTTCCAGTTCGCATCTGTTCTGGTATCTGTAGCTGCGTTATATCCACTAGTTTCAAGTGTATACTTAATACGGTCGTGTAAACGACTAGATCTACCTTGCCAAAACTCTATACTTGTTGGCTTTACGATATAGCCACCCCAATGGTCTGGCCTTTCGATAGAATCATTTGCAAAAATAGAACTATACCTTTCTACATTTTGTTCAATCACTATTCTATTTTCAATAACGGCACTTTGTGGTGAAGCCCAAGCACCTATTCTACTTGCAGCCGGTCGGGAATTAAAATAACGATCACTATCCGCTGCACTCACTTTTTCTACAGTTCCTTCTATTCTAATTTGCCTTTCTAACTCTTTCCAGAAAAAAACAAGTGCGGCATTAGGATTTTGTGCCAAATTTTTTCCTTTATCACTTTCATAGTTGGTGAAAAAAACAAAGCCATTAACGTCGTATCCTTTTAACAAAACAATTCTAGCAGCAGGAACACCCGCAGCATTTGCCGTAGCGAGCGTCATGGCATTTACTTCATCAATTTGTGAAGCCACGGCTTCATTCCACCAGCGTGTAAATTGGTCGATAGGATTTGAAGCCACATCACTTTCTTCTAAAGAAGCCAACTTATAATCCTTTCTAATATCTGCAATTTCGTTACTCATTATCTTGATTTATGCAATCTCTTCCACTGCTTTGACATGCTTACCTGATACAAAAATATAAACCGCCGGCACAACAAATAAGGTTAAAAATAAAGAGAAGAAAATACCACCTACAATTACAATACCTAATGGCATTCGAGACGTTGCTGCAGCCCCTAAACTAAGTGCAATAGGAAGTGCGCCAAGTGCAGTTGCTAAACTGGTCATTAAAATAGGGCGTAAACGTTGAGAAGCTGCTTCTAATACCGCTTCTTTTTTTGCAAAGCCTTCTAATCTTTTGTTGTTGGCAAATTCTACAATTAAAATCCCGTTTTTGGTAACTAGACCTATCAGCATGATCATACCAATTTGAGAGAATATATTAAGTGTTTGATCAAATATCCATAAACTTAATAGCGCACCAGCAATTGCTAGCGGTACAGTAATCATAATAATAAAAGGATCTTTAAAACTTTCAAATTGACCAGCCAATACCAAATAAATAAGCAATAGGGCTAATAAGAAAGCAAAAGTAGTATTGGAAGAACTCTCTTTAAAATCACGAGAAGGGCCACCATACGCAGTATGAAAACTTTCATCCAACAAACGTTTAGATATTTCATCCATTGCTTTTACACCATCGCCAATTGTTTTACCTTCTGCTAGCGATGCACTAATAGTTGCAGATCTAAAACGGTTATAATGATATAGCGTTGGCGGATTAGAACTTTCTTTTAAGTCAACCACTGCAGACAGTGGAATCATTTCTCCGCGGTTATTGCGTACATATAAACTTAGAATATCACTTGGTGTTTGTCTGTCTTTTAGAGACACTTGAGAAATAACATCATACTGCTTTCCTTTCATTGTAAAGTAAGCTAACCTTCTGCCACTAAAGGCACTAGACACAACATCTGCAACATCTGAGATAGATAAACCAAGGTCTTTGGCCTTCATTCGGTCAATAGTCAATTGTAGTTCAGGTTTACTAAACTTTAAATTCACATCAACGTTTTGGAATGTTTTATCTTTTCTTGCTTCATCCAAAAATTTAGGAATAATAGCTTTTATTTTTTCAAACTCTAAATTTTGTAAAATAAGTTGAATAGGCAGCGCACCTCTTGAGCCAAGTCCTACAGAAATGGTTTGTTCTTCTACAGGGAATATTCTTGCATTGTTGAATTGAGGCAATTTTTTTGTTACTGCTTTTACAATATCACTCTGTGATCTTTTTCTATGTTCTGGATCTACAAGTGCAATTCTTGCCGTACCACCGTTAACACCACCATTACCACTAAAGCCGGGTATAGATGCAAAAACAAATGATTTTTCAGGAATAGAATCAGATAAATAATTAGTGAGGCCGTTGGCTACTTCATTCATATAATTAAAGGAAGCGCCTTCCGGACCCGTCATTTGAAAACGAATACTGCTTCTATCTTCTAATGGCGCTAGCTCAGACGGTAAATTTTTCCCTACAAAATAAATAGCACCTAAACAGGCTACCACAATAACCCAAGCAACCCATCTAACCCTTACAAATGCTGCGAGTAGACGCTTGTAGCCATTTTCCATGCCTCTAAAGAAAGGCTCGGTTTGATCATAGAATTTACCATGACCGCCGCCTTTTTTAGTTAAAAGAACATTTAGAACAGGCGTAATGGTTAATGAAACAAAGGCAGATATTAATACCGCAGCAGCTACCGTAATACCAAACTCTCTAAATAAGCTTCCCACAAAACCTTGCAAGAAAATAACGGGTAAAAACACAACAGCAAGAGTGATAGAGGTAGAAATAACAGCAAAAAATATTTCTTTACTGCCTTCTAATGCGGCTCTTCTAATTGGCAAACCCAACTCTAGCTTTCTAAAAATATTTTCAGTTACCACAATACCATCATCCACCACAAGTCCTGTAGCTAACACGATACCTAGGAGGGTTAATACATTAATAGAAAACCCAAAAAGGTACATCACAAAAAATGTAGCTATCAGTGAAATAGGAATGTCTATAATAGGACGAATGGCGATAAGCCAGTTTCTAAAGAAAAAGAATATCACCAACACTACTAAAGAAAAAGAAATGAGGAGGGTTTCTTCCACTTCTTTAATCGCTCTTCTAACATTTTTGGTCTGATCAATTAAAGGGGTAAATTCAAAATCACCCTTTTCATTTTTCTTAATGTCTTCGATACGCTTATAAAACTCGTCGGCAATTTTAATATAGTTGGCTCCAGGTTGAGGTGATATTATGATACCTACACCATTAATACCATTTAATTTCCAGCCATACTCTTCTTGCTCGGGACCAATTTCTACTTTAGCAATATCTTTTAAACGAACTATACCGGTTGCGTTTTCAACAATAATTAAATTTTTAAACTCATCTTCGGTTTGCAATTTACCAAGTGCCCTAATGGTCATTTCGGTTTTGTTGCCATATAGTTTACCGGAAGGAATTTCTACATTTTCTCTATTAAGAGCCGTTCTAAAATCTGAATAGGTAAGGTTAAATGCATTGAGTTTATTTGGATCAATCCAAATACGCATTGCTGGACGCTTCTGACCAAAAATACTTACCGAGCTAACTTCTGGAATAGTTTGTAATCTTTCTTGTAATACATTTTCGGCGTATTCGCTAAGCTCCATGAGGCCCTTAGTTTTACTCTGTACGGCCATAAGTAATATAAAATCACTACTCGCATCAGACTTACTAACTACAGGTGGTGCGTCAACATCTTGAGGTAAACTTCTAGCAGCCTGACTCACTTTATCTCTTACATCATTGGCAGCAGCTTCTAAATCTTGGTTAACATCAAATTCGATAGTGATATTACTTGAACCATTGTTACTCGAAGAGTTAATGGTTTTGATGCCCGGAATACCATTGATAGATTTTTCGAGTGGTTCCGTAATTTGGCTTTCAATGATATCGGCATTAGCACCTGCATATGAAGTACGTACGTTTACAATGGGAGGATCGATAGCCGGATATTCACGTACCGATAAAAAACTATACCCTACAACGCCAAATAAAATGATGAGTAAATTCATCACTGTGGCAAGTATGGGTCTTTTGAGGGCTAGTTCAGAAATATTCATAATTAGTCTAGCGTTGCAATGTCACTTAATAATTTTACACTTCTCACTTTCACTGGCGAATTTGGTTTTACAAATAGTACACCGCTAACAGCAATACTATCACCAACAGATAAGCCCTTGACAATTTGAACAAGGCCTTCATTTCTTTCTCCCGTTTCCACTTCTACCAGTTGTCCAATACCATCTTTTATAACCACTACTTTTTTAACAGTAGACTCTGGTATGATACAATTAGAAGGCACTAAAATACTGTTGTTACCAGCAGTTGCATCAATAGATACTTTTACAAAAGCTCCTAAATTAAAAGAACGACCTTTTAATACGGCGCGCACTTTTAAATTTCTAGTTGTTGCATTAACGAGAGGCTCGGTAGCTGTTATTACAGCATTGGCTGTTGTTTTATTATCTGCAGATTGCACTTTTACAACGGTTCCTTTTTTTATTTTTTCGGCATAAAATTCAGGAACGGTAAAATCTATTTTAAGTTGATTAACTTCTTGAATAGTTGTAATAACAGTTGCAGGTGTTACATAAGCCCCCATGCTTATCATGCGAAGTCCAAGCGTTCCAGCAAATGGAGCTTTGATCACTGTTTTATCTAATTGTGCTTGTATAATAGAAAGATCTGCCTTAAGTGTATTTACTTGATTAAGCACAGCGTCGTAATCAGCTTGATTGATACCACCTATAGACAATAACTTTTTAAGTCTGGCTTCGTTTTTTTGTGCTAAATCTAATTGCACATTTATTTTTTGTTGAGATGCTTTTAAATCTGCATCATTAATGCGCGCTAATACAGCACCTGCGGCTACATTTCCTCCTTCAGGAATTTGTAAAAAAGTAACACGCCCACTTACTTCAGATTGAATGGTGGTCATTTCATTTGGAAGCACCGAGCCATTTACTTCAACTGATTTACTGATTTTGTTAGTTGATGCAATAATAACATCAACGATAGCAGCTTTAGGACCGCCATCTTTTTGTTTTTTTTCTTCGGATTTACCTTTACAAGCAACAAGTGCTACTACAAGAACGAAGGGTAGAAAAGCTCTTTTCAAAGTATTCAATTTAGGAGCCTTAAAGATAAATTATTTGCCCAATAAATAGAGCAAAACCTAATTAGATCGCTCCCTCGAGCCAACCTTATGAAAAAACCAATCTGATTGATTATACCTGTACTGAACCAGGTTGTATTTATAGACATTTTCTTTGGTGGAAATGTTTAAGAGGTAGCCGTTGCCCGCAATTGCGCCTTCGCTTTTGGTTCGTATGGTTAATTGATGGTAATCTTTAGAGGTAATATTTACCCTAAACTCATGTTTTTTGTCGGTGAGTACTACATTATCTTCGAGTAACTGCCCATCAAGCCAAATAGACAAACTGTCTTTGTCTATTACCCCATTGTCTTCTATGGATATGTCGACAGCAAAAGAACGTGTAAGCAAAGTATCAAAATTTGCAGTTGCTGGTATCCAATTTTCTACTGCCAACCAAGGCTTAATGACATGCATTTGATCATTCCATTCTGCAATTAATTCTGGATTGATGCCAACCGTTTGCATGCTTGGCTGAAAACTAAATTTACCTAATATACTTTTTCCAAATGTACTTTCCCAAATACCACTAAATACTACACTGGTATCTGTAAAATTAAAATTACCATGTATGTCAAACAAACTAGGGGTATGCTCTGTTTCGTTTATCAAACAACGAACTGCTTTTCCGTAATACTTATATTTTTGTGTAGGAGTTTCTGATAAATAAAATAAATAGGAACTCAATTTTTTTTGATCTTTACTAAACGTAGTAAGCACCGCCATCATTTGATTTGATGTATCAATGATTTCCAATTTAGCTTTCGAATATGTTCTCGACTTTGAGAGAGACATTGACCCTGCATAGATGGGTGGAATATTTACAATCCTTCCTTCTGATACTCTAATACGTGGTTCGGTATCTACTTCTTTAACTCCATCTGGCTCAAACACAATGGTACCATACCATACGCCCGTTTTGTTTTGAGCAGCAAGATCAAAAAATGTTACAAAAAAAAGTAAAATGAAAATAATTAGCCGCATATGATTAAAGATAATTAATCGTCACGTTTACGCAAACTACCCCGGTACATATTTTTAGTTTTACGGTATAACTCTAGTTGCTTTTCGATGTAATAGCCGAATTCCAAATCATTGAGTTGTTTAACGAGCTCGTAAGGTGGGCGGTAGCGAACCATAAAACTATCTAGCTCCGGAGAATTTAACAATGTAATTTTTCTAACAAAAGCTTTACTAAATCTGAAGTTTACATATTTTTCTTGCTCCTGATCGATGAGTCTTTTTTGTAAAAATTCCATGTTCTGATTTCGCTTAAATCTAAACATGTTAATGATGGCTTCTAAATCAAAACCAACCGTTAAGCCACCTGGATTATAATTTGGGTTGGACGATAAACTCAGGCCAGGTTTTTTAAAATTAAAGCCTTTGGCATTGTCTAGCCTATTTTGAATTGAATCGTATCTATAATAATTATTACGCACTTTCACCTCAGGCAAATCAGCAGCTTTTACATGAATCATGATATTAAAATTGTCTAGGTTTGAAATGGTGTCTACCGAGTATTTCATCGTGTTTTTACCAATCATCGAAAACCAAATAGAATCCGTTTTTAATACCGTAACGATATACCTTCCAGCCGAATCTGTAACCCCACCCCTACCCGATGTAGACCTTACTGCCACTGCTTCTAAGGGGTTTCGGGCAGTTAAATCATAGACAGTGCCGGCCACTGTCACATATTGTGCATCCGCTTTTTGCAGTTGACCTAAACAAAGGCAAACAATAATAATAAAGAGGTGTAGCCTTCGCTTCAAATGCAGCAGTTTTGATTGTAATATTATAACAGTATGCTCAAATTACCATAGCCAAATGGCTATTTTAACTTGTTTTTAGTGAAGGAATAGTCCTAGTAAAAAAATGGAAGCTACTATCAGGGGTGCTGGAATTTTATTGATGCGAAGTAATAGAATCGTACCTATCACAACAAGCCACTGCACCAGTAAATAGCTATTGGCTGCTGGATCCGAAAAATGATCTTTCATTAAATAGGCAGTAGCGCCAAATAAAATACCCGCAACTGCAGCATTAATACCTTCCAGTGATCTAAAAATAACGGCATATCTTTTTATATAACTCCATACCGGAAAAAAGAAAAGAACCAGAAAAGCACTCGGTAAAAAAATACCAATCGTGCCAATAACAATGCCCATGATGTGGGTTGACATACCTTCCGAGCGCATCGTCATGCCGCCCGTAAATGCAGCGATAGAAAATACAGGACCCGGAATTGCACGAACCATTCCCGAACCAGTTAAAAAATCGGCTTGATTCATTTTTAATACATCACGCTTATTGGATAAAATGCGTTCCGATGCGGGCCTTGTTACATACTGTTCATACAATAGTGGCATTAGTACATCGCCGCCACCAAAAACCAAACTTCCGTTACGATAGTTATGTTCAAATAAATTAAACGCCTTTCTGTTTTCCCAATTATTTCGAGTAGCTGTTTCAGATAAATAACCAGCCAGCGCAAAGCAAGCAATAAATAAAAATAGATTTACCCATTTAATTTTTTTTACTGGCTTTTCTTGTTGCGGAATTCTTTTGTCACTAAAATTAGTTGCGATACCTGCAGCCACAATCAGTGCAGGGAATATCCAAGGTGTTTTAAAAAATAAAAATGTAGCAACTGTACCTACAACTAGTATTACACGTGTTATGGTATTATGAATAGCAACATTTAAAATTTTTATGGCAGAATAAGCGATAAATCCAATAGCCATAGGTCTAATAAATTTAAACGCGGCAACCACCTGATTTTTATCGTCAAAATAATCCAATATAAAAGAGAGTGCGCCCATTAAAGCACATGCTGGAGTAATCCAAATTAAAAGTGTTAAAACAGCTAATGAATAGCCTCCTCGTTTATAGCCTATAAGCGCAAGCGTTTGTGTAGAAGACGCGCCAGGCAAGAGTTGGCAAAAACCATTGTACTCCATGAGTTCTGCCTCTGTTACATCTTTTCGGCGATGAACAAATGTTTTCATCATCATTCCCAAATGCCCTTGCGGGCCTCCAAAAGCTGTTAAGCTATGCCAAACAACGGCGCGTAAAAATGGTATGTGACGAAGTAGTGCCAAATTTATTTTTTTAACCCAATTTCTCGTAATCTTTCATCTAAATATTCACCTGCTGTAGCATCTGGGTATGCTTTTGGACGATGTTCGTCAATACAACTTTCTAAACAAGCAAGACTCATTTCACTTTTTGGATGCAAGAAAAATGGCATTGAAAAACGACTGGTATGCCAGTGCTCTTTTGGTGGATTTACAACTCTATGTGTAGTGCTTTTTAATTTATTATTGGTAAGCCTTTGTAGCATATCGCCAACATTCACAACAATTTGTTCTGGTAAAAAAGTAACACCAACCCACTCACCGGTCTTTGTTAAAATTTGTAACCCATCAGCAGAAGCGCCTACCAATAAAGTAATTAAATTGATGTCTTCATGCTGCTCGGCACGAATGGCAGATTTTGGTTCCTGTGTTATGGGAGGATAATGAATACAACGTAATATCGAATTACCTTCTTCGATATGTGCATCAAAAAAATGTTCATCCAATTCTAAATAAATGGCAATGGCTTGTAACAGTGCTTTTCCACTTTTTTCAAAATTTCGGTAAGCTTCCAGCAATGTGTTATTTAACGTTACAATTTCATCAACAGCTATATTATCTGGATATTCCCATTTTAATGGATGATCTGATGGAACAGTTTGACCATATTGAAAAAATTCTTTTAAATCTGGGGCTTCACTTCCTTTGGCATGTTCTCTTCCAAAACTTGTATAGCCGCGTTGACCTGCTAAACCCTCAATTTCATATTTTAATTTTTTGTCGAGCGGCAACGAAAAAAACTGTTGTACCTGATCGTATTGGGCCGCAATTAAAGCATCTGGGATGCCATGGTTTTTTACAGCCACAAAACCAACGGTTTCATAAGCTTCGCCTAGCGCTTTTACGAACGAAGTTTTTTTATCTGAATCGCCACTTAAAAAATCTGCTAAATCTACTACTGGTATAGACATATAAAGGATATTTAGGATAGGTATAAAACGCTTTTTTAACAAATGTTATTGCCGCAAAGCAGCCTAGAATTGTCTAATTTTGTCTAATCTATGATGAAATCTACATACTTATCACTAGTAATAGCGCTAGTTTTTTCAATTTTAATGTCAAGCTGTAGCAATAGCTATCAAAAATTAGCTACCAACTACCACATTAACAAGGTACAAGACAAACCAAATTACAGCGATGTAACCTACTGGTCTGCGCACCCCGCTATTAAAGATCCATCGGACAGTGTTCCTGCGCCACTTTTGGCTTCTTACCAACCAGATACCAATGTAGATGTGTTTTTTATTCATCCTACCACTTATTTAGGTACCGAAAAACCATTTGGCTATAATGCTGATATTACGGATGGTTTTTTAGCCGCAAAAACGGATTATAGCCCAGTGCTGTATCAGGGAAGTTTATTTAATGTTGCAGGCAGGGTATTTGCACCTCGTTATAGACAAGCGCATATTAGCGCTTATTATCCTGTTACAGCTGCTGATACCACTTTAGCTATTGCTGCTTTTGAGCTTGCCTATCAAGATGTAAAAGCTGCTTTTGAATATTATTTAGCAAACGAAAACAAAGGGAGGCCGATTATTATAGCATCGCATAGCCAAGGCACCACACATGGCATAAAATTAGTTAAAGAGTTTTTTGATGGAACACCACTTCAAAAACAATTGGTTGCCGCTTATTTAGTAGGCATTCCTGTAAATCCAAATTTGTATACTTCCATCAAGCCTTGTGATACACCCAATCAAACTGGATGTATTTGTAGCTGGAGAACTTACAAAGAAGGCTATACGCCACCATTTATCATCAATGAAAAATTTGATGCGATAGTAACCAATCCACTCACATTTACAAAGTCGATTCCTAATGCTTCTTGGAAAGACAATAAAGGCGGGGTACTTACTAATTTTAATAAACTTGCCAAAGGAGTGGCTGAAGCAAAAGTAGCGGACCGTATTTTATGGACGGCTAGGCCAAAAATATTTGGAAGCTTTTTAGTTAAGAATCCTAACTACCATATAGGTGATTACAATTTGTATTACACAAATGTTAGAGAAAATGTAATCACAAGAATGAAAGCTTTTGAAAACGAAAAACATTAATTGCCAAATACACTCAAAAATTTAATGCGCATAATTTTAAGTTGTTCCCAGCTGTAATCATTTTCACTGAGTTCTTCCTGAGCTACTTCTAATGAAGCGGTTTCACAACTTTTAAAATATTCGATAATATCTTCTTGATCATATTCATCAAGCCATTCATCGATAGCGTAATCTAAATTTAGTTTTGTGCCGCTAGCAGCAATCGTTTCCATTTGTTCGAGTAATTCGTCTAGCTTTAAACCTTTGTTTTTTGCGATGGTTTCTAATGGAATTTTTTTATCTACATTTTGAATAATGTAAATTTTATTGTTGGCTTTATTAGCCACACTCTTCATTACAAATTCGTCTGGCTTAACAATATCATGCTCCTCAACATAAGCCGAAATCATGTCCACAAAAGGCTTCCCGTATTTAAGGGCCTTGCCTTTACTAACGCCTTGGCATCTTTCTAATTCTTCTAATGTAGTTGGAAAAAGGGTAGCCATATCCTGCAATGAACTTTCTAAGAAAATTACAAATGGAGGTAAGCTCTTCTTTTTACCTTCGGTTTGACGAAGCTCTTTAAGCATTTGAAAAAGCTTTTCATCTGCAGCAGCACCGGTTTGTGCAGCGCCATCACCATCCTCGTCATCAGCATTGGCATCTTCAAATAAATTGTTGAGCACAATTTTGAAGCTGCTTGCTTTCTTTAAAAACTTATTGCCTTTGTCTGTTAATTTTAAAAGGCCATATTCTTCGATGTCTTTTCTAATCAAATTTTCGAGGAGCATTTGTCTGATGAGGCTATTAAAGAAATGCGCGTCTTTGTCTTTTCCAATACCAAACTCAGGTAACCCATCATGTCTGAACATAGAAATTTGTGGTGTTAAATGACCACTCACCATATTCACAACATAGTCTGCTACAAAGCGCTCATCGAGTGCTGCTATTACTTTTAATATTTTTACAACTTCTTCTTTTGCTTCAATCTGTTCTTTTGGATTTTTGCAGTTATCACAATTGCCACAATTTTGTATTGGCCATTCTTCTCCAAAATAATGAAGCAATATTTTTCTTCTACAAACACCACTCTCTGCGTAAGCAACGGTTTCGTCGATTAGTTGATTACCCACTTCACGCTCACTAAGTGGCTTATCGCGCATCAGGTGTTCGATTTTTGAAACGTCTTTATGTGAATAGTATAGTACACAAATACCTTCAAGACCATCACGCCCTGCTCTACCGGTTTCTTGGTAGTAATTTTCGATAGATTTTGGAATATTAAAGTGAATAACGAATCTGATATCTGGCTTATCAATACCCATGCCAAACGCAATGGTAGCAACAATTACCTGTACATCTTCCTGTAAAAATTGATCTTGTCTTTCGGCCCTCAATTTTTGATCTAGGCCTGCGTGATACGCAACTGCTTTAATATTATTAGCTACTAAAAGTTCAGCTAATTCTTCGGTTGTTTTACGGTTGAGGGTGTAAATAATTCCACTTTTGCCTTTGTGCTGTGAAATAAATTTTACAATATGCTTGACGGTATCTTCCTTTTTTATTTTAGGCTGAATTTCATAAAATAAATTAGACCTGTTAAAAGAAGAAAGAAAAATATTAGCGTCGCGTAAACCTAAATTTTTAACAATATCACTTTGCACTTTAGGTGTAGCCGTTGCTGTAAGCGCAACAACAGGCACTGTTGGATTAATGATATCCATCATCTCTCTTAAGCGTCTATACTCGGGTCTAAAATCGTGACCCCACTCCGAAATACAGTGCGCTTCATCTACGGCAAAAAATGAAATTTTTAGGTCGCTAAAAAAATCAAGGTTTTCTTGCTTGGTTAAGGTTTCGGGCGCCACATACAATAGCTTGGTTTTGCCACCCAGCAAATCATCTTTAACGATTTTGATTTGTCCCTTATTTAAAGAAGAATTTAAAAAATGTGCTACTTCGTCGTTTTCACTATAACCGCGAACCAGATCCACCTGATTTTTCATGAGCGCTATAAGTGGAGACACCACAATGGCACATCCCTCTTGCAAAAGCGCTGGAAGTTGGTAACAAAGGCTTTTACCTCCACCAGTTGGCATAATCACAAAAGTGTCTTTCCCGCTTAATAAACTGGTTATTGCTTGCTCCTGTGTGCCTTTAAATTCCCTAAATCCAAAATATTTTTCTAGACCTCCGTAAATATCAAAACTACTAGGGTCTACTAAGGTGCTGGCCTGTCTGGGCCCTTTTATTTTTGCTGGCGCCTTTTTAGGGGCTGCTTTTGTGGTTGTTTTGGTTGTTTTACTGCTAGTTTTTGCCATTTCTCATCTATATTTCCTTCATTTTCAGGTGAAAACGGGAAATTATTGTTTTATTTAAATTAAGCCTTTTTTTTGAAAGGACGACGAAGTTAACAAAGAATGACCTGAATACACATGCTTTCATGTTAAAGTTTACCTTTGCAAAGCATGAAAAACGGAATCGTAGCTACCGCTTTACAAACCATTCAATTAGAAGCAAAGTCTATTGCAGACCTGGCTTCTTTTTTGGACCCAAGTTTCCCGGCTGCCATTGAACTACTTAACAACTGTAAAGGCAGATTGGTTTTTAGTGGAATAGGAAAAAGTGCATTGATTGCACAAAAAATTGTAGCCACTTTAAACTCTACTGGAACCCCTTCTTTATTTATGCATGCCGCCGATGCCATTCATGGCGATTTAGGCGTGGTACAAAAAGACGATATCGTTTTAATATTAAGTAAGAGTGGTGAAAGTCCCGAAATCAAAGCGTTGGTTCCCTACATCAAAAACTTTGGCAACAAATTAATTGCCTTGGTTGGAAATACGTCAAGCTATTTGGCAAATGAAGCAGACTATATTTTAAACACAACCGTAAGTTCCGAAGCATGCCCAAATAATTTAGCACCTACTAGCAGTACCACCGCTCAACTTGTAATGGGCGATGTTATAGCGGTATGCTTAATGCAGTTAAAAGGTTTTACCAGTGCCGATTTTGGCAAATACCACCCAGGTGGCAATTTAGGAAAACGTTTATTTTTAAAAGTAGCAGATATTACAAGCCAAGATTGCAAACCAGCGGTATCTCCTCAAACGAAACTCAAAGATGTTATTGTTGAAATAACAAAAAATAGAATGGGAACTGCTGTTGTATTAAATAATGAGCATCAAATAGTTGGCATCATTACAGATGGTGATGTAAGACGTATGCTTGAAAAAACGGTACAAATAGAAACGGTTACAGCAGCAGATATTATGTCAAGCACACCACAGCTTATTGACCATCAAACCCTTGCTGTAGAAGCGATTGACCAAATGAAACAAAATGAAATTAGCCAACTCGTTGTTACAAAAGATGGTGGCTATTTTGGCATATTACATATTCACGAACTTATAAAAGAAGGACTTATTTAGTTATGAATAAACACCATTATGTAGCCATCATGGCAGGTGGTATTGGCAGCAGGTTTTGGCCTATGAGTAGAACTGCATACCCTAAACAATTTTTAGATATATTACACACAGGTAAATCACTCATTCAATGGACCTATGAACGTTATAAAGCATTTATACCGTTAGAAAATATTTACATTGTTACTTCAGAAGAATATGTATCTATTGTAAGGGAACAATTACCTGAACTTCCCGCAGAAAATATTTTAGCAGAGCCAAGCAGAAAAAATACGGCTGCTTGTATTGCGTATATTTCTTGCAAACTATTACAAAAAGATCCTGAAGCCTCTTTAATTGTAGCTCCTTCTGACCATATGATTTTAGATGCTGAGCAGTTTAGAGAAACAACCGCCAAAGCGCTTCATTTTGTAAATCATATCAAATCGCTTGTAACACTTGGTATTAAGCCAACGCATCCAAACACAGGCTACGGCTACATTCAGCACGATAGTTTAGAAGCAGGTGAAGGCATTTATAAAGTAAAAACATTTACAGAAAAGCCGGATTTAGAACTTGCTAAAACATTTATTAGTAGTGGCGACTTTTTGTGGAACGCAGGTATTTTTGTTTGGAAAGTTGCGCAAATAGTAAAAGCATTTGAAACTTTTCAACCAGAAATGTTTGAACTATTTGAGGCGGCAAAAGATTCTTTTAATACACCTCAAGAAAAAGAAGCCATTGATAAAATATATCCACTCTGCGTTAATATTTCTATTGATGTTGCCATCATGGAAAAAGCAGATAATGTGTATGTGATACCGTCCTCTTTTGGATGGAGCGATTTAGGTACATGGAATAGCGCTTATGATAATTTAGAAAAAGATTACCTAGGCAATGCCGTTTCTTCAGATAATGTGATTGTGATTGATGCAACAAAATGTATGATAGCAGGACCTTCAGATAAACTAATGGTTTTACAAGGTCTCGATGATTTTATTGTAGTTGATTCTGCCGATGCTTTACTGATCTGTAAAAAAGAAAAAGAACAATCTATTAAAGAATATGTTGCAGAAGTGAAACGTAATAAAGGTGACAAATATTTATAACACATCGATTTTAAAAGTACCCACACATGTCTACTATAAAAACAGTTATAACAGGTTCTGGCTCTTATATACCTCCTACCATTAAAAAAAATACTGATTTTACCAACCAGCATTTTTTTACCGAACATGGCGAAGCGATCGAAACACCTTCAGCAGAAATAGTTGAGAAATTTAAAGATATCACCGGCATCGAGGAAAGACGCTACACCACTACAAATGTGAATGCATCTGATATGGCCACTATTGCTGCAAAAAAAGCCATTGAAGACGCGTGTATAGATCCTGAAACACTAGATCAAATTATAGTAGCCCATAATTTTGGGAATGTATTAGAAAACACAATTCAAACAGACGTTTTACCAGCACTTGCATCAAGGGTAAAACACGATTTGGGTATTAAAAATCCAAACTGTGTAGCTTACGATATTTTATTTGGTTGCCCTGGATGGATACAAGGTGTGATCCAAGCAGACGCATTTATCAAATCGGGGATGGCTAAAAAATGTTTAGTTATTGGTGCCGAAACACTTAGCCGCGTAGTAGATGATTATGATAGAGACAGCATGATTTTTAGTGATGGTGCTGGTGCTACCATTTTAGAAGCCACAGATAATACAGCGTCTGGTATTTTAGCAGCGAGTGTTCAAAGCCATTGCAACGATGAGGCCTATTATTTATATATGGGCAAATCCAATAAACCTGAAAGTGATCCTAGCGTTCGTTATATAAAAATGAAGGGCAGAAAAGTTTATGAGTACGCAATTAAAAATGTACCACTTGCCATGAAAGAATGCTTAGATAAAGCAGGTGTTCATGTAAGTGAAGTAAAACAGTTTTTCCTACATCAGGCCAACGAAAAAATGGATGAAGGTTTTATTAAAGTGCTGTTTAAATTATACGGCATCAAAGAAATCCCTGCGCATATTATGCCCATGAGTATTCATAAATTAGGCAACAGCTCTGTGGCTACTATTCCAACATTATACGATTTAGTAAAACATGGCGAATTAGAAAATCATTCTATTCAAAAAGGAGATATCATTTTGTTTGCCTCTGTAGGAGCAGGCATGAATATCAATGCGGTTTGTTATAGGATGTAATTAATCTCTAATCATTGTTACCATTCCTTTTCGAAGGAGTAGTTTACCATCTGCATCTACACAAGCAACAGTCCATGCGTAGGTTTCAAGCGGTGCTTGCTTTCCATTAACGAGGCCATCCCAACTTTTCTTTAGATCATTGGTTTCAAAAACCAACTTACCCCATCGATCATAAATTCTAAAGTAATTAAGCTTAGCAATATTTATATAGAATGGAAGTAGTACATCATTCGCCCCATCTGCATTTGGACTAAAGGCCGTTGGAACAAATACATCTGATTTATCAAATACCCAAACTTCTTGTGCATCCTTAATTACACATCCACTAGAATCTTTAATAGTAATGGTATAATTTATTTTATTAGGGTCGAGCAAGGTATATTTTGCTGTTGGACTTTGCTGATTAGGTCCTAACAATCCAATACTAGGTGACCATACATATGACATACCACCTGGTTGAGCTACTAGTGCTAATGCCCTATTTCTAGTAGCTTTTACTAGAGGATACACTATGGATGCTCTAGGAATCGTAACCTTAATTTGCTTAGTAATTGTATCTCTAGATTGCGAACATATATTACTTGCGACAATTAAACGAACGGTATAAGTTCCAGCTACATTATATGTATGCTGAGGATCCGTTAACGTACTAATTGTTCCATCCCCAAATTCCCAACCAATAACAGCATAGTTGCTTTCTCCTTTGCTTGGAACCGTTTTGTTGGTAAACTGTATTGGGAGGTTTATACAATTATCTGAAAAATTAAAATCTGCAGCCGGTTTGCCGTAAATATTAATTGATTTTGTTTTACTTGATAACAAACAACTACTATCACCTCTTAGCGTGAGGGTGACATTGTATACACCAGCGGTTTTATAAATATGACTTGGATTTTCAATCGTTGAACTATTACCGTCGCCAAAGTCCCAGAATATTTTAGAGAATGCTTTACTTCCATATCCCAATTGACTATTGTTTAGGAAAAAGGTAGTTGCGCCCTCACAAGCATTTGTTGCGACAAAATCTACAATAGCTGGCCCTATTACAACTACGCGCTTGTATGCTTTTTTAGAAACGATACCATTGGCATCTTTTACATACAACGAAACCCAGTATATGCCAGGAAGCTTATACGTATGCGATACCTGAGCACCAGTAGCTGTTACACCATCGCCAAAATCCCAGTAGCGATCTACAATTACAGCAGATTTTGATATTGAAATATCCGTGAATACAAATGCTGTATTACCTGCGCAATCTACACTATCACTTCTTGTAAAGTCTGCAACAATAGACGGAAGTGTTTTAAATAAAATGGAGGCAGTATCCGCTGCGCAATTGAATAAACTATTAACAATTAATTGCACAATAACACTATCGTCACTGTTTATTAGTGTGTAAGGATTAATATAAAAATCATTCGTTGTAGCTAAAATAGCCCTAGAAACCGGATGCAATACCCTCCAAGCATATGATCCATTAATAGTTGGATAATCAACTGCCAATAAATTATTTTGTCTAGCAATATTAAATGGTGCATCTGCAGTGGTAATACCTGCTAGTATTTTTGCCTTAGGCTTAGCATGTACTGTAAAGCTTTGTGCAGCTGAATCCAAACAACCATATTTATTGGTAACACGCAATTGTACATCATAAATACTATCAGCTGATCCCGTGTTGGTGAAATTAAAGCTTGGATTTATACCAGGAACGATTCCATACAAACTAGCTGCAGATAATGGTTGCATTGCTCCACGTCTTGTAATAGTCCACAAATAATTTCCCGTAGATTGTGCATCATTATCACCAACAACAGAATTATTTTTCACTGTAAAAGTCCAAGTGGCGCAACTATCGATTCTTGCATATGTAAACTTGGCAGCAGGTTTTGGATATAAAATAAATTGGGCGCTACTTGTATCGGAGCAACCATATAGTGTTGTATCAACCACTCTTATGCGGTATTGTACAGATTGACCCGTTAAATTTTCTGCAAATGAAAACTGTGCCGTATTAGCAGTCATTGTTGCAACTGGTATTGGGGCATTCAAATTTGAACTGCTGATTGTCCAGTTATTAGTTTTTATAATTGTCGAATTCGATCCAGTTGCAGTTAAAATTGTTGGCCCACAGCTTGCTATATTACTTAACACAACTGTGCTTTGCGGTCTAGGATGAATGCGAATACTAATTGAACTATCTGAACTACATCCATCTATGGTGCTAACCGTTAGTTTTAACTCATATATAGAATCAATAGCTGCAAAATTTTCTGGCAATATAATTTGAGGCTGTGCAGCATTTATTGATGATAGTTTTGCTGATGTTGATGACGTCGCTACATTTTTAATGGACCAATTATATATAAGAGAACCCTTACCTACAGATGTATTTTGTAAATCAAGTGTTAGATTTTTTTGTGAACAGAAAACAGAACCACCTACAATATTAAATATTGGCTTTGGAGTAGGTTTTATAACTACTATTTTTTGTAGCGAATCTTTACATCCAGCAGCAGTTGATAGAATTAATTTTATAGCATAGGCTGTATCCAAAATATTTGAATTATTGGATAGTACAAAAGTCGGATTTGCTACAGTGGTAGTTTGAAGAACTCCATTAATCAACCAATTGTAACTCAATCCTGCTACATTGCCTGCAGTACCAAAATAACTAGTATTATTAATATCAACACTCGCAGACTTACAAATAGGCAATAAATTGTTTATTGCAAAATTAACAGTCGGATTAGGTAATGTATTTACGATTTGTTCGGATGAATCAGATACACATCCAGAATTAGCACTAGCTACCAATTTAAACTTATATGCCTGATTAGGCTTTGATACAACTAAGGCGTTTGGCAATTGACTTGTACTAAATAAACTGTCATTCACATACCATTTATAGGTATCTGCATATAAACTTGTATTTGCAAAAGAAACAGTTAAAGGAATACAGCCAGATGTTGGAGCAGTTGTAAAAATTGATTTTGGTGTTGGTAAAATATAAATATTTTTTGAAAGCATACTCACACACCCTGATACTGCCGTTGTAGCTTCTAATGTTACAACAAACTTTTTAACTCCAATTTGACTTGGAAGAGTTGTAAAATTATGCGTATAACTTGTTGCGCTAGTAGAAACTATAACTCCATCAATAAACCACTTATAGGTAACAGCTCCCTGACCTGCATAAGTTGTATTGTTTGTAAATGTTACAGACTTGCTTGGACCACAGTACATTGAATCGATTGGAGAAAAATTAACTATTGCAGATGTGGTTACCGTAATAGGCTTTTGTAAAGTATCTGGACAACCATTTGCATGATATGCAATCATTGCTACTTTGTAGTTTCCTGGTTGCACAAAAGTAAAGCTGCTATTATATCCTGTAAGATTACCAATAACAACATTGTTGTTGTCTGTATAGTACCACCTCACAGAAGCAAAATCTGATGGCGTGCTATAAGTATTATATACAAATGGCGCACAATTGATAGCAGAATTATTTGAAGCAAATTGCGCTTGAACAGTAGGTAATATGGTTACCGTAATTGTTTCAGTAACAACACAACCTCTGGCAGTTAACGTAAACGTATAAGGAACTACAATTGGCGCATTCGTAGTATTGATCAATATTTCTTTAATAACATTGCTATTACTACTATTGGCCGGATTTTGAATACCAACAATGGCTGATCTCGTCCAGCTAAATGATGTATTTGCAACTGTACTTTGTGCTGTGTAATTAAACAATGAGTTAGTACAAATTGTAGGCGCCGTTGTTGGAGAACTTAAATGTGGTTTAGGCTTTACTTCTACACTAATTGTAAATATATTACCCGTACAACTGCCTGACAACGGCGTAATGGTATAAATAGCTGTTTGTTCAGTATTGGTAGGATTAGTAAGGGTTCCAAAAACAAAATTTTGATTGGCACCTGTTTCTGCACCAGTTATAGTACCAGAAAGTGTTGGTATTGGCCAACTAAAGGTAGAACCAACAGGTATAATTGTTGTACCAGTAAATGTTGCTGGTGTTAAACTAAATGAACCTTCACTACAAATGGATACAACTTGATTTGGTATCGTTACTTTTGGATTAACAGTTACAGTAATTGTAAATGTATTTCCAAAACATGCTCCATTTGTACCAGAAATTGGCGTAACCGTATAAACAACAGTTTGAACTACACTCGTTAAATTGGTAAGCACCTGCGAAATTGATGACTGTGGAACAAGCTGATTCTGCTGTCCACTAACATTTGAATTTGTAGCAACTGTCCATGTATATTTAGTATTTGGCGGCACAATATTTGCATTCACAGTTCCATTAACAGGAATGGTTGTAAACCTTGTTTCACTACAAATTGTTTCGGCAATATTTGCAATGACTGGAACAGCATTAACAGTATAAATAAATTGTTTAGTACTACCCGTACATGTTAATCCAAGATTTGAATATGTAGGAGTTATGGTTATCGTAGAAACCTGAGGTAATGTTCCCGTATTGATTGTTACAAATGATGGAATATCTCCAACTCCTGTTGCTCCAAGTCCAATGCTTGTATTTGAATTAGTCCAATTGTAATTTGTGTTTGGTACAAATCCACTAAATACAACAGCGGCAGTAGAAGATCCAGTACAAAGTTCTTGATTAGTCACCGCATCCACAGTTGGTATTGGATTAACTGCAATCGTAAATGTTGTTGGTGTACCTGTACAACCTAGGCCTGCATTGGTGTACACAGGTGTTGCGGTGATCGTTCCGGATATTGTTGCATTTGTAGTATTGGTTGTAACAAACGATGCAATATTTCCTACACCAGATGCACCAAGGCCAATAGCTGTATTGGTA
>JACCDN010495159.1_pt1 | contig 30919 bp, 39 predicted proteins | sample 7441691 | NCBI WGS metagenome assembly JACCDN01 (sample SAMN15323439, study PRJNA562643) | freshwater metagenome | isolation source: river surface water | place: USA:Blue River Watershed | collected 2017-08-16 | reverse complement strand
TGTCATTGGAAGTATTTCTACTCAGTTTGGGCTCAAGATTGCTACGGTATTGTGGGCCAACAATTTGACGGCTCGTTCGTATATTCGACCTGGTGATATTCTCAAAATTCCACCTGCAGATGGTGTGATGTATACAATAAAACGTGGAGATACTCTTGGAAAAATTTCGAGAGAGTTTGCTGTTGATCAAGAAAAAATTATTACATTCAATCAACTTGCTCAAAATGGAGCCGCAATTTCTATCGGAGAACAAATTTTTATTCCTGGTGCACAAAAAGCTTCAACCGTTCAGACTTCTTTGGCGATTGCTCCTTCAAAAATCACAGAAACAATTCGTAAGGTTGCTGCCCCACCACCCTCAGTAGATACTCCTGCTGGCTCTGGATATATTTGGCCAACCGTATCAAAGCACATCAATCAATACTACGGTTTACGTCACACCGGTGTAGATATTCATGGTATTGTTGGAAATGCAAATTATGCTGTAAAGGGTGGAACGGTCAAAACCTCACAGTGTGGTTGGAATGGTGGGTATGGTTGTTATGTTATTGTTGATCATGGTGGTGGTGTAACCACGCTTTATGCACACAATTCACAATTGATGGTTGCTGTTGGTGATGTTGTTGAACAAGGAACCGTTGTTGGACTTCTTGGTTCTACTGGGCGATCCACTGGACCACATTTGCACTTTGAAATTCGGATTAATGGAAAACGTGCCAATCCACTTCAATATATTCGTTAGTCTTTTTTATTCGCGAGTTCCTCGATATTGGAGCGCTTCTGCGACATGATTTGTCTCAATAGAGTCTTTTTTATCGAGGTCTGCGATGGTCCGAGCCAATTTGAGTACACGGTGAAAGCTTCGTGCTGAAAATTGAAATTGTGTTACTGCATTTTTGAGCAGTTCTTGCGCTTCATTTTTGAGTACACAAAACTTTTTTATTTCAGAATTTTTCATTTCACTGTTTGTTTTACAAGAAAATCCTGCAAAACGATGTCTTTGTCGTTCTCGCCCCTCCTCTACACGAGAACGAATATCTGTAGAAGATTCGCTCATTTCTTCTTTTGTTAATTTTTCAAAATGAACTTTTGGTACTTCGACTTGAATATCAATACGATCAAGGAGTGGTCCACTAATTTTTTTTTGGTATTTGAGAATCTGTCCTGAACTGCAGGTACATGATTTATCTGGATCAGAATAATACCCACAAGGACAAGGATTTTGACTTGCTATGAGCATGCACTGGGCTGGAAAAGTAAGTGTGCCTTGTGCACGAGAAATTGTAATCATTCCATCTTCGAGTGGTTGACGTAGGCTTTCGAGGAGGCTACGCGGAAATTCAGCAAATTCATCAAGAAAGAGTACTCCACGATGGGATAAAGATATTTCTCCTGGACGTGGATATTTGCCACCACCGATCAGTGACACATTGCTCGCAGTATGGTGTGGGGTTCGAAAAGGTCGATCTACAATAAGAGGTTGTTTTTCTCTGAGCAAACCCGCAACAGAATAAATCTTTGTTACTTCAATTGCTTCTTCTGGAGTGAGTTTTGGTAAGATGGTTGGAAATGTCCGTGCAAGTAAAGTTTTTCCAGAACCAGGTGGACCTGAGAGTAAAATATTATGACCACCAGTAGCGGCAATCTCAAGAGCACGTTTTACAAATTCTTGCCCTTTTATGTAACACATATCGAGTTCAAAATTTGTGTGTTCAAAAAAAACATTCAAATCATGTGGTACGGTAGGTTTAAGATTTTTTGTACCTTGTAGCCACAAAATAAGTTCGTGAAGATTTTTGAGCGGGTAAATGTCTATACCAGAGACAATGCTTGCCTCTGCTTCGTTCACTTTGGGGATAAACACTTTCCTGTATCCCCTTTCTTTGGCAAAGAGCACGAGTGGTAGGATGCCAAAGGTATGTCGAATACTTCCTTCAAGACCAAGTTCTCCGACAAAAAAACAATCAGAGATATCTGTGGTACAATTTTCGTTGGCTAGATACATTCCGACAGCCATGGGGAGATCATAGGCCGTACCTTCTTTTCGTACATCAGCTGGAGCGAGATTAATTACGATTCGTTTGTTACTTGGAAAATCGAGTCCTGTATTTTTCCAAGATGTTCGAATACGCTCTTTGGCTTCTTGGATAGAAGTATCAGGGAGCCCAATAATTTGGAATCCTGGCCAACTTCCTGCTACATCTACTTCAACTACAATAGACTGGCAATCAAGGCCATGTATTGCTCCAGAATGAATTTGTGTAAACATAAAAAAGGGCTTAGCCCTTGTAGTAAAACATAATTGAGTTCAAAAAAAAATAAAGTTAGTTTTTTGAACGGCGTTCTGCAAAAAAAAGAAGCAGTGCTCCACCAACAATCATGATATCAGAGAGGTTGATAATAGAAGTAAAAATACGAAAATAATCAATGGTAATGTGGTAGATGGTTCTATCTATGAGATTTGAAACCGCACCAAAGAATATCAAAGAACATCCAATTTTGAAGAGCGTATTTTGTTCTGATTGTTTTTTGTAATACCAGAGGAGTGCAATGAGAATAACAGGAGTAAAAAAAAGTGAAACAACTCTGGGGACTGGCAGACCAAATGCAATGCCTGGATTGGCAAAGTATTCCCAACCGATCCATCTGTTCCAAAAAAGAAGAGAAAATTCTTGATGAGTAAAAGCAAATTGTTTGAGTATTCGATCAAAGAGAAAAAAAGAACCGCCCAGCAAAACTATTGCTATCGAGCGGATCTTTGGAATCAACATATTTGAAGAGAATTTTAGGCTTCTTGAGAAACAGTTTTTTTGCAACTCACACAAGAACTCGAAGTTGGACGAGCGAGGAGGCGTTTTTCATCGATTGGATTGTCACAGTATTTGCAGATACCATAATCCCCCTCACGAAGTCGTTTCAGAGATTTGATAACATCGCGGAGTTCATTTTCAAGAGCCATTTCAACTGGTTTGTTGGCTGTAAAATCAGCGATTTCGCGAGCATTGTCATCTTCGCCTTCTCCATATTCGGGAAAGGCAGCTTCATTTGTTCCAGAAAGGATTCCGGTTTCTTTTCCAAGACGTGCTTTTTCTCCAATGAGAACCTCTTCAATCTGTTTTAAAAACGCATCGGAGAACGGGGGGGTAATTTTTTTTGACATAAAAAAAGCTAAAGTTAATGGGCCTCATAGCTTGAGAGGGGAAAGAAGAGGCCAAAATAAAGTATACTCTGGTGACTATACCTTGTCAATATAAAAATTTTTAGGATAAGCACTACTATGCGGTCATGTTACCTGCACTTTGCTCGGAAGAATATGTAAACATCTTCTTCTCTCGCTTTTTTTGGTAATAAAAAAAGGGCCGAACGTCCCAAAAAATTGTTTCAAGGACTGGCCCTTTAAAATTTTGGGGCCGAGTACCTTACTTTGTGATTGGGTTCGAAAGTTCAAACACATTCACAAAGTAAAGCACATACGGTTACCCAAAAAGGGTCCCTTCTACCGCTCGTAGTGGTGGTTTCCCGTATACCGAGACCCGAAGATCAAAGATATACATAAATGGGTTACACCTATTGCCGAGGTTGCCTCTATTTAATACGTATTTATTTTTGTTTTTGGTGATAGCCTTGGAGGGAATCTCGGAAAAGACTCAACCGCCGAAAGGTTTTTTGTTACCCGAATGAACTATTTGATTTGGAATAAGGGTAACCTGGCAAAAACAGAGTAGTAGAGAGGGTGGTCTTCCTGGTAATATACTTACCGGGAGAACTACCGCGTTGTAAAGATCAACATATATACTATACCATATTTTTGGGTTTTTGTCAAGAATGGGTCAAATAATTTTTGTACTCGGCATATCTTCTCTTATTTTAGCAAAATATGTTTTTTTCTGAGTATATTTTTTGTATACAATATTGTATACAAATGAATTTTATTCGACTATTTTTGGGTTTTTGCACAGGTTTATCCACAATGTATAGATTATTGTATACAAATTTTGTTTTTTGTATACAATAATCTATACATTTATAAAATTATTTTTTTAATAATAAAACCCCCATTGCAATTGCTCTGGAGGTTTTATTATTTTCTAACAGATATTATTTTTTGTTTTCAGGTTTGCATCCATGATCAGAACAACCATGTTCTTTTGCACTTTTTTTCATACAGCAACTTTCATTTTTGAGAAGTCTCCAGTGTCCAGCTCCAACACCAGCGAGAGCGAGAGAACCACCAAGAAGTGAAAGTTGAAATTCCATTCCTTTGAATCCATTGCCGAGGTGTACTTTCAAGATTGCAACGAGCATGATGATAGCAAGAAGTTTTGCTGCTTCTTTGGTATAGACACCAAGAAGTACAGCTGCTCCACCTACAAGCTCTACGAGAGCCACGACCCAGGCAAAAAATGCTGGTAAAGGAAAGCCCATCATACCAAATCCACCAACCGTTTTGTCCATATCAGAGAGTTTGTCCCAGCCATGGTAGATAAAAATTGCACCAATAGCGAGACGGAGGGCCAACAGACCAAATGAGGCCATGTTTTCACTACAACACCAATTCTTTTTCATAGAAAAATGAAAAGTTAATAAATAAACTGGTTCAATAATAGCATATTCGTATCTCTGTGGTCAATTTGAAAAAGTATGGTACAATATTTAAGGAATAATGTATTTTATGATTTTTTTTCTCTACGGAGACGATACTTTTCGCAGTCGTGCCAAAAAACGTGAGCTCATTGATGGATTTAAAGAAAAAAGAGATGCTACAGGGATGAATGTGGCTGCTTTGGATTGTCAAAAAGATAAGGAAGAGAGAATTTTTGAGGAATTGGTTGCATCACCCTTTCTCGCAGAAAAGCGTCTCCTTGTGATTGAAAATTTGCTCAGTAATAAAAAAACAAAATTGCAAAAATCGTTTTTGGAGATTCTCGAGGCAGGCAAAATACCTGAAACAACCATTCTTGTTCTGTGGGAAGAGGGAAAAAAGTTTACAGGTGAAGCTGGAAAGCTCTTTGCAATTCTTGAAAAAGAAAAATATGCCCAGGAGTTTGCACCGTTGACAGGAAAAGACCTTGGCAAATGGATTAGCACAGAAATAAAAATTCGTGGAGGACAGATTGATGATCAGGCAGTCAATTTTATTGTAAATAATGCGGAAGATTCGTGGTATATATATTCTCTTATCGGCCAGATCGTGAGTTATGCTGCTGGTGAGGTTATCACCGAAAAAGAGGTAAAGGTATTTTTGAGAGAAGTTGCGGATGATAATATATTCAATCTCGTCGATGCTTTGGTAGCCAAAAATAGCAAAAAAGTTTTTGCTATGATAGAAGAACAGTATCGCAATGGCGAAGAAGCGCAATATATTTTTGCTATGATTTTGCGTCAGTTCAAGATACTTTTGCAATTGTCGGATATTCTTTCTCGTGGAACTCGTGAACGAGATGAGATACTTGCCAAACAATTGGGTTTGCATCCATTTGTGCTCAAAAAATCTCTGCCATTGGTGCAAAAATATTCACTTTTTGAGCTCAAAACTATTTATAGAGAACTACTGGACATTGATATAAAAACAAAAACTGGTCAGGGAGACCAGCGAACCATGCTTGATTTTTTTGTTGGAAAAATTTGTTTGAAATAAAAAAATCCTCCTGAGCGTATTCAAAGGAGGATTTTGTTTTGTATTATTTTTTGATAGCGGTTTTGAGAGATTTACTGAGACGAGAGAGTTTTCGAGCTGCTGTATTTTTTTTGAGAACTCCACGTTTTGCTGCTTTATCAAGAGCTTTTTGAGCGAGTCGAAGTTCTTCTTTGACCTCATTTTTGCCTGCAACAACAGCTTTTTTTACTGTTTTTACGGCGAGTTTGTAAGTATTTTTTACTTCGAGATTGCGTGCTGCACGCTTGATTGAACGGCGCAAAGCTTTTTTCGCGTTTTGCTTATTAGGCATAAAATTTTGAGATGAAATTATAAATATTCGAGAGCAGAGAAAGTATACTGTATAGAGAGAAATTTGTCAAGAAAAAATCAATCCTCCTGGAGTATTGTGTTTGGTTTTTCCAGAGCAAGTGGCTCGACTCCCCTTTCGCCCTGCGTAATTCGGACAATATCTTTGTCGACTTTGCCGAGTTCTTTATAGGCAGTGTTGTAGTGGTTGACCGTGGTGGAGAGGCTGCCCCCGAGTTTTTTCATAAATTCTTCGTAGGTCAAAATATGTTTTTGGAGGGTTTCGACGTTTTGACGAATACCTTTTGCACTTTCTTCGATTTTGAGTGCACGGAGACCCTGGAGTACGGTCAAAAGATAGGCAGCAAAGGTAGTTGGTGAGACAATAATCACTTTTTTTTCTTTAAAAGCATAATCAAGGAGGCTGCGAGTGTTGGATTTGAGCGTCCCCACGTCATTGACGAGCAGATCATAGTAAATTCCCTCGGCTGGGATGAACATAAACGCAAATTCGAGTGTTCCCTCCCCTGTTTTGATATATTTACTCGTCTCATCGATACGTTTTTTGAGATCATTTTTGAATTCTTTTTCGAGTTCGAGCTTTCTTTCTGGATTTTTTTCTTGAGATAAACGGTTGTAGTTGTCAAGAGAAAATTTTGAGTCTACGGAAATAATGCCGTCTTTGCAAAAAATAGCTGCATCGACCACATCGCCGTCATTGAATTGATACTGGAGCTTGAAGGCTGTGGGGGGCAAAATATTTTCGAGAACGAGTTGGAGTCCTGCTTCGCCCAGGTTTCCTCGCTGTTTTTGATGAGTGAGGACTTTTTCAAGATTATTGAGTTGTTCGGAGAAGCCTACGACTTGCTGGTTTGTTTTGTCGAGGTTGGTGAGTTTTTCGGTGATTTCTGAAATCATTTTGGTACTTTGTCCAGAAATATCTTGAATTATTCGTGTGTTGAGCGAAAATTGAGATTGCAACGTGTTGTGTGTATCTGTCATTTTTTGGTCCATGGTGCGCGAGAGGTCTTGGATTTGGCGTTGGAGCATCATGAAAAGTTGGTTTTGTGCTTCGTCGAGAGTGTTTTTGGTGGTTTGTTGTTTTTGAAGTTTTTGATAGAGCAAAAAGATAATGATGGCAAAGCAAAACACAACAAGAATTACTATCGTAATAAGAACATTTTGCATAATTTGCTTTTAGTGAGAAAAAACACTACAATATGGATCTATAAGTAAAGTATAGCATATTTTCGCACGAGTGAAAATGGTGAATTTGTATACAATAGTGTATACAAATATCATGCCCTTGTAGTTCAATGGATAGAACAGATCCGTCCTAAGGATAAGATATACGTTCGATTCGTGTCGAGGGCACTTGATTGACTTTGTAAATTATAAATGTATATACTAATGTATACATTTATTTGAATAATATTCTTATTTGTATACAATAGTGTATACAAATACCGAGACTGTCTTTTTTGTTTGAATTAAGGTTCTATTGTTTGTCGTAGATGTTTGAATGAAATAAAAGAGATTTTCATCACAACCTAAGTGTTGTTATTTTTTTTGTATTTAACTAAACATGTTTTGCGTGAAACATAAATATATTATAGAGCGTGTTGATAACTCTGTGCATAACCATGCAAATCTGTGCATATCTTTTTTTCTAAAATATTTGAAGAAGTATTACTTTTTTCAAAAAACTTGTAATTTGTATACAATAGTATATACAAATTTGTAATAATGCTTCTTGTGAAACAAAAAACCACCGTTGGGGTGGTTTTTTGATCTCACTTTGCAAAGAGTTGATTCCCTGGTCTGACGCGTAACAGGGGAAGCGGAGCCTAATGGCTCATTTGTCCGAGGCGAGAGGTTTCATCGGCGAGCTCTTCCCACCACGTTTCCATGATGTCGAGGACCGCTTTGAAGCCGTGTTCGAAGCTTGTGCGTGCGTCGTCTGATGTCAGGAGTGGCTCGGATGCCAAGCGAAGGCCTTCAGAGTGTCCAGGCTCCCAGATGTTGATATGCATATCAAAGAAGTTCTGGGTATTTGGACTGAAAGCTCCTGGATTTTTATGTCCTTTTTGCTTTCGAAGATGGGTTATCATCTTTACAACCACCAACAGCTCAGGGCAAGCTGTTGTCTCGAGTGCGTAGACGGTGCCCAGCGCATGGATGCGATCTCCACTCAAAAGTTGGTGAAACATACCGCTGATGAATTTGGATGTGGATGCAGATTTTTCCATCGGACTGTCGAGCCCACATTCTTCTTCAAGAATACGGGTGAACAGGACGTTGTGGGGTACTCCATAGGTCTCGGTGCCCAGTTCTTCACCGAGGTTACGAGTCAGTTCCTGTGCCACGGCCTCCCAGCCGTACTGACGGGCCAGGTCGCGAATAGCCATGAGCATTGTCACGATTACCCGTGGAAACCACGCGTATTGCACCAGTCCATAGGACAAGGTGGCCGGGTTAACTCCCTTCATTTTAAGAAGAGGGTTTCGACGAGACGACACGAAGGCATATGTCATCATCAAAGCGTGAAATGCTTCGAACATGTTTTCTTTCCCTAAATTTGAAGGAACGTTTTGTCCTCGGATTAGCGACCATCACCAATCTTCGAACAAGTAATTATACTTATTTTTTGCAACAATGTCAATAATAATTATGTCTAATATGAGTAATATTTGCATAAATACTTTACAAATAAATAAAAACATGATATAAATATAAATGACAAAATGTAAGAATATGTACCTTCATGACGAATTAAAACAAATTGGGCTGAGTAAATCGGAGATAACAGTGTATCTTTACCTTCTTGAGGAAGGTCTGGCTACACCGCCTCAAATTGCTGTGGGGACTGGTATTGCTCGTACAAACTGTTATAATATCCTCCTCGTCCTCAAAGAAAAGGGACTGATAGAAGAGGAACACAAAGGGAAACGCAAGGCATATATAGCGAGCGATCCTGAAGCATTATTGCGAACCCTGGAAAAGAAAAAAGAAGCAGTTGAGCGACTGCTTCCAGATCTACGTGGATTGTATACTCTGCAAAAAAATAAACCCAAGATTCGCTTTTATGAAGGATGGGAGCAAGTCAAAGAAATATATTTACAAACATTGAATGCGAAAGAAATTTTTGCCATTGGTTCTACCAAGCACTTGCATTCGGTGGATGAAAAATTTTTGCAGAAGTTTTTTACAGAGATAAAAATACGAGAAATTATATTAAATGATATTTTGAACTCTGATTCAGGAGAAGAAATCGCAAAGCAAACAAAAGAATTACTGAAAGGGTATTACGATGTGAGAGTTTTACCAAGAAACATTGAAAATTTCAAAACAGACATTTTGATTTGGGAAGATAACATTGCGCTGATCACACTTGAGGAACCAATTTTTGGAACTGTACTCACCAACAAATTACTCGCAGAAACATTTCGAATTATTTTTAACGTAATGAAAGAGGGGATTCATTGACAAACTGAAACAACATGAGCCAATATCTTACAGAAAAACAAAAACAATTATTTCAAATCAAAAAAACTTCGTATGGACTTGGACTCTTTGCAAAAAAAGATATTGCAAAGGGAATTTACATTGTAGAGTATAGTGGAGAAAAAATTAGTAATGAAAAAGGAGAACGTCGTAGTGGAAGATATTTCATGATCTACGACGATAACTTTATGCTTGATGGGAAGAGTCGCTCCAATATCGGACGCTATATCAATCATGCGTGCAAACCAAATTGTACAACCTATTTTGAAAATAAAAAAATTCGATTCTATTCGATAAAAAACATAAAAGCTGGAGAAGAATTGACGTTTGATTATGGAAAAGAATATTTTGATGCGTATATCAAACCGTTTGGTTGTCGATGTACTTCATGTTTAAAGAATGCAATGTGATGCAGAATAAAGAACAATTTTATCAGGAGGCCGAGAATATTTTGAACAATGTTGGTATATTTTTTGAACAACACCAACTGCTTTCACAGATTCAATTTGATCATATTGGTTTTAAATGTGAGTCAAAAGAAGAGTTTGAGTTCATTCGAAATATATTTGAACAACATTCACAGTATATTTTTCAATCTATTATTTCAAAGAGAAGAATTGCTCTAATAAAGCTCAGTGATCCTATTCAAACAACGTTTGGATTTATTTCAGTATTAGAGCTCTCAGATCAAAAACCAGATCAATCACAAAAAAGTGGTTTTGATCATCTTGAAGTTTACCCAACGGAAGGATCAGTTGAAAGATTGGTAAAATGTATACAAGAAAAAGAAATTGATATACACCAAGAAGTAAAACCTCATCACACCACCTGGGATTTTTTTGTAGACAATTTCAAAGTTCGAATTGAACCGGGAGCACTCATTGAAAAAATAAAAGAAGAGGAAATGGTGTAGTGGGTTAAGAGTCTGTGAAAAAATTATTTAGAGAATGTCTTTGTTTGACAAGGCTAAAAATATTTGATATTATCTTTATAGATGGTAAGCTCAATGTGAGAGTAAATTGCTCACACAAAACTTCAGAACTCCCGAAAGGGGGTTCTTTTCGTTACTTTAGAAAAATTTGATATTGATTTGTGTATAATTATAACGGTGGTCAGAGGGCGGAGTGTGAGTGGTCTCACAACCGGGCTTACCATCTCGGTTTTCTGGGGTTCAAATCCCCCTCCGTCCACCACTAAAGAGATCTACTGTAGAGTAGATTTTTTTATTTTTTTGCAATCTTTTTGAGAGCTTCATAATAGTTGCGGTAATACTCTGCAACTTTTGGATTTTGAAGAAGAAAGATATTTTGTGGTTCATGCCAGAGTACATGAGCAATATAATTGCCAAAAATCCATACCACCATAGGACTTCCAAATTCACTTGGTAAATATTTTACTTCAGTTAAAAACATTTGTGTAAAATTATCACCACGGATTTTTTCATCAGCGAGCATCTGAATTTTTATATTTTTTTGTATTCTTCGTTTGGTAAAATCTTGGTAATACTTTTCATGCGTTTCCAAAATAGCGCCATTGGCTCCGATAAGATATAAATCTTTTTTTTCTTCAAGTACCCGTTCACAAAGTTCAACGATTCCATCATATCCTTGAAGTGTTTGCGAATCTCGATTCCAGAGTTCATCAAAATATGATTTGAATCCCTCATATACCTCAGGTTTTTCAAAGGAAATGATGGTTGGTTCTTCACCGTAGAAAATAAGAAGAGCTTTGCCATTATACAAATTTATCTGAAAAGGGGAGGGCGGTTGTGTAAGAAATGGTTTGAGATGGCTTATTTTTAGATGTGGATCGCCGCAATTTACAAATCTTTTTTTCATCCGTTCAAAATATTCTTTGTAGACGAGCATGTTGACATGCACTTTTTTCTTGATGCGGTATGTATGAACAGCTTCAAAAATTTCATCAAGGTAAGGAACTTCATCGACAGTGGCTACGGCTCCAAGAACAGCATATTCTCCACCAGGGCCAACTTCATCAATCATGGAATAAAAAGTTTTTTTGAGAGCTTCAACTCCGCGAACAATACTTACATCTTGGTTCCAAAGATATTCAAAATATTTTTTCAGACCATCTGCAATCGTTTTACTCTTGATATTAAATGCCAGTGGACTATCATCAACGGCTACAATAGAAGAAATATCTCCACATACATTAAACCACATAGGCACTTCAATACCCTGTGGCATGTATTTGGCTTCGGTCAATGGAAGTAAATTTTTGTCATCAAGAATATCTTTGGCTGTGGTGCGTCCATATAAACCTTTGAAATGAATTCCTCGTTGAATGCGGGATTTGTCATATTGTCTCCAGCGCACACTGAGGTCTGGCAGTGTAGAATGTGGTGCTGCACCAAAAACATACACCGTTTCGCCTTCTGGAGCACTCAGTGTTCGTTTGGTAGCACGCTTCAATCCTTCAAGACCTTCATAAATGGTAACTTCTCGGGGTGTTTCTTCTTGTTTTTTCTTTATTTCTTCTGCGAGTTGCTGTGCGAGTTCGCGTTTTTGGTCAATTTCTTCAATAAGGCGATTTGGATCATTGGCTACAAAGGTGGCCACACCATTAGCCTCTGTTTTTGTAACTAATTCGCGTTTTACAAATTCGTCGAGGGCAGTGTAAACAAGATTACGATGGAGCTTGGTGTAGTCAATGAGTTCGCCTGCTTTACACTTGCCCAAATCAAAGAGAGCGAGGTAGATAGTAATCTCGTTTTTGCTAAACCCAAGTTTATTGAGCATTTTTTCAGTATTTGTCATAAAATATATGATAAAATAAGTATACTAAAATAAGGCAAAATTGTAAAGAAAGCAGGCAGTGTAAAAATTAAGAATGATAATTTTATTTCTCTATAGAAGGCAGAATATTGAATTATACATAAAATAATGATAATTTGCAGTCTCAAGCTTGAAAAATTCATTTTCCCCGGCTCCGAGGGTTTTCGGGCGCATGACAAGTGGAGGTAGTAGCCATGAAATGGCTTTTGTTGTTGTGTTTCTTCAGCACTCCGATCGTGGCGCACGCTGAGGTACAAACCCGAGCTACATGGACATTCGGTCAGTTCGCGGGCGTCGCACTCGATGACGACGGACACACTGAGCGACTTCCCGTCCTGGCTGGATTCGGCGGAGCTCTTCTCGTGGTTCCATTTGACGGGATCGCGATCAGCGTAGAGGGGACCCTTGTGACCCCCATGCAGCAGTTCACGCCGGCTGCCCGGATTGCTGTCGGACCAGTGTTCACCCTCACCAACCAGTGGTCAGTCGGGGTCTCAGCACTCTACCAACATCGGCCAGAATGGGAGGGAGTCGAAAGCAACGACCAGTTCGGCTTCGGGTTCGGCCCGGGGGTAAAGATCAACGATAGCGTGGTCCTCAGCACGGGTATCGCTGGCTGGAAGGTTCTCGAAGATCGGGGCCCCTTGATTTTCGCGGTACAGCTTTGTAAGTTCAGCTTCACCCTGCCTCGTTCCCTCCTGTAACGTGCCCACTGTGGCAACGGTTACCGTTTTCCCGAGTATGCGTCAGACTCGGAACCCCAATCTTGTTGGTACCAAGAAGTAAAATAAAAACCTGGCTACGACAAGTAACTGGGTTTTTATTTTAAAAATTTCATTATATGAATAAAAAAATGCATCCCCAAGTTGAAAAAATGTTTGTGCGTGAAGACCAAGAAAAATTTCCCTATGAAATAGTGGCGTTCAACTTGACCTATACTATTTTGCCTGGAGTTTTTTCACCCAAGGTGCGAAGCAATAGTTTGTGGTATGCTACAAAAGTTCTTACTCTTCTTCGTGGTGATTCATTTTTAGAAATTGGGGCTGGTGCCGGTATTCTCGCGGTAGAAGCAGCAAATCGAGGATATACAGTAGTTGCTACAGATATAGATTCAAAAGCAGTAGAAAATATAAAACTCAATGCGAAGAAACATAATACTTTCGTTGATGTACGCAAAGGCGATGTTTTTGATCCTATAAACAGAAACGAAAAATTTGATACTATTTTTTGGAATCATCCATGGATTTATGCAGAAGAACAAGTTGATAAGCGCCATCAAGTAAGTTTTGATTATAAATACCAATCTTTGAAAAAGTTTATACGCGAAGCAAAATATTACTTGAAACCACAAGGACAAATACTCCTCGGTACAGGCAATTTGGCACGGATTGATCTCATTCTTAGTTGGGCCAAAGAAGAAGGGTATGTTGTTGAACTCATGTGTAAAGAGTCTCAGCCATTAGCTGTGGGTGAAAAAGAAAAAAGTGAATTTTTGATTTATTCCTTCCGTACTTGCACTTTTCCTTAAATTAGGCTAAGCTAAAGGAAAGATCTTACTTTTAATCTCTTTTCTATGGGAGTTATCGGAACACTTTTGGTGGTTGCTGTCGTGATACTGTTTATCAGTATTCGCCAGGTCAACCAGTACCAACGTGGAGTCAAATTTCAATTTGGTAAATTTACCACTATGGTAGAACCTGGTTGGAGAATTGTTTTGCCAATTATTCAGAGTATGGTAAAGGTAGATATCCGTACCAAAGCAGTGGATGTTCCTTTTCAAGAAGCTATTACCAAAGACAATGTTTCGGCCAAAATCAATGCCGTTATCTATTACCGAGTAGCAGATTCAGCCAAGGCTATACTCGAGGTTGAAAATTTTTGGTTTGCTGTTTCCCAACTCGCACAAACAACTATGCGCAATGTCATTGGTCAAATGGAACTCGATGAACTTCTCGCCAATCGTCAGGCTGCTGCAGATCGAATTCAACAGATTATTGAAAAGGCGGCAACTTCTTGGGGACTTATTGTCGAAAGTGTGGAGCTCAAGGATATTGTGCTCCCTGATGACATGCAACGTGTGATTGCTCGCCAGGCAGAGGCTGAACGCGAAAAACGTGCGGTGATCATCAATTCAACAGGAGAAGTGCAGGCAGCTGAAAATATTGCTCGTGCTGCACAGATTCTCTCTGGTTCACCTGGGGCGCTCCATCTTCGTACATTGAACACTATCAATGATTTGAGTTCAGATCAATCAAATACTGTGATATTTGCAGTGCCGCTCGAAGTACTGCGTGCATTTGAAAAAATGGGGGACAAGTAAGATTTAAAAAGAAAAAGAGGCTAATTTTACGTTAGTCTCTTTTGTTTTTTGATGAAAATATTCTATCAAAGGTCATTTTACGTCCATATTGAAATGTGCCTAAAAATAGGGTAAATATATTGTTTTGAGTTGGTATAGAAAATTGAAATTGACAAAAAGCTAACTTTTGGCTATACTGATGACTACTTTGAAGATCCTTAGAGGGGTGGCCATAGTGAAACGGTTATCACGCGAGATTGTGGCTCTCGCAGTACGGGTTCAATTCCGCCTGACCCAAGACTATTTTGAAACCCAACAAATTTGGGCGGCTGTAAAAATTGTTTAAAACGAAAAGTAGATTTTGGGGTGGCCATAGTGAAACGGTTATCACGCGAGATTGTGGCTCTCGCAGTACGGGTTCAATTCCCGTTGGTCACCCCAAAGTTTATTTTGGCTAAAATTAGAGCCGTTTTGGCTCTTTTTTATATGTCTCTCTTATCTGAAAAAGCATTTGTATTTCATTGTCGCAGGCGTGGTTTGAAAATAACTGTTGATTTTTTGAAACTATCCAGACAACGAGGCATCATTGTGCCCCTGGTAGAAGAAGAGAAAACGTCACTATATCATCCATTTCAAGTAATTTGGGTGGCAGAAGTTATTGGACTGGTAAAAACCAAGAGTGCTTTGTCTAAGAAAAATGTCCCCTTGAAAAAACAGTTGCAACTTTTGCTACCTCTACGGTCGTATTTGCGGTTTACTTTGGAGAAGGGGACTAACTTGGATCTAACGTCAGGCCAAGTAGAAAAACTCAGAGATAGGCTTTTGATCAAAGGACGTCAGATTGACCCCATGCGGAGCTGGTATGTTTTTCTGCGTACCATTCGCTTATGTGACCCTCAAAAGTTTGGGACCTTAGACGGTGTGGTACTTTTGGCACATGACTACTATACCTTGGCAGAAACACTTACTTCTCTGTATGGGGAACAGTTTGGGGGAAAGCTCTTACTTCCTGAAGATCTCGCTGATGGACGAGCAGGGACTTGGAAAATAGCTCAATGTGAGAAATGCCATGAGAATATGCGAATAACTGACTTTGAAGAAAAGTTCTGTGAAAGTTGCAAAAAGGACGTGGCGTTATCAACTCCAAGCGGTGCGTTAAAATGTCGATGTGGAGCAATCCTTTTGAAATACGCTGATGGTCCAGATACTTTTAATCAGGTTTTGCCTTATGATAAAGGTGGACGGAGACCTGTCTATACATATTTATCCTATGGAAAACTGGTAGTACAGGTTCAATGCCAATGTGGTGAAGTTGTTTCAAAAGAATTTGAGCAAGGGTGGTTTTGACAAATACATAGGTGGGTGATATAATGAATGTACAATTTATAGTGGTATCTTAGGATCCACCATTCTAACGAAGAAAGGTTAGACATTAAACTGACGAAATTGTCGGTTTGCTGTCTAGCCTTTTTTGTTTTTCTAGCAACATACAAAATCGACCGCAATCCCTCTTCGTCTGCGGTCGATTTTTATGTATCAAAAAGAAGAATTTTCAGACTCCACTAAAGATGCAATAGCAGAGCAGCTTGCTCAGTTCTTTTTTGAGTATTGGCAAAAACGTCTTTCTTCTTTTGAAGAAAAAGGTCGAGAAGAAAAATGAATAGAACCGCAACTATGAAATATAATATAGGAAAAATTAAGGCAATGCACTCATATACCCCACAAGAAATAGCGGTCACTCTGGGGATCAACAAAAAGACTGTTTTTCGTTGGATAGAAAATGGCTTGGCTATTATGGAAAAGGATACTAAGCCGTTGCTTCTCATGGGTTCAGATATCAAATCCTTTTTACGTGGAGAGCGGGTAAAAATTACTCTCGAGCCGAATGAATGCTATTGCCTTAAATGTAGGAAAGCGACTCAGTTCAAACCAGGCTCCGAGACGGTTGAAAAGACTGGGTACTTGATCGGGAAAGCCCAAGTCGAGCAAAGAAAAAAAATCGGTTTATGTAGTGTATGTGGAAGCCACATACAAAAATTTTTAGGAGTGAACCAAAACAATTAGTATATTATTTTCATAAGCGTCTAAATGTCTACTTAGACGTATAATTCCAAATTACGTTATGACAGACAATATTCAATACAAAAATGAGTTGTTAAAAAGAAGATTTTTCAGTTATCTTCGCGATTCAAATGGATTCTCTGAAGATACGCTAGAAGCGTATGAGGGTGCGATTTTATTGTGGCAAAATATTTTTCCAGGAGAATACCTACATACATTTACTCAAAAAAGAGCGACACAATTCAGAGATACGCTGAAAAAAAAGAAAAAGCCTTCTGGCCAAGAAGTGAGTCTTACCTATTGTTATACCATGTTACGGCATTTGAGAGCGTTTTTTAAATGGCTTTCTGTGCAGCCAGGATTTCGCACAAAGGTCATTGCTTCGGATGTTGAGTGCCTTCGACTTTCCAAAAAAGAAAATAGAATTGCTTTGCAACAAAAGAGAAAAATTTCTCCTTCGGTAGAAGAAATAAAGCAAGTCATTGAAAATATAGTGGTCGAGAGTGAAGTTGACATGCGAGACAGAGCCATTATCAGTCTTATGTTTTTAACGGGAGTGCGTATTTCAGCAGCCTACACTCTTTCTCTTGGATCTCTAGATACCAGGCGATTACTTTTGGATCAAGATCCAAAACAAGGAGTCAAAACAAAAAATTCTAAACACATACAGACTGTGTTCTTTCCTTTGGGCTACAAGGAGGCAGTAGGATATATTTTACAATGGGTGGATTATCTAAAAAATGAGAAAAGTTTTTCTAATATAGACCCTCTTTTTCCTTCGTCTCTGAAAGAGGGAAATCTAAAGAAGGGCATAGCTCAAGTAGGTGGCCATATAACGAGAAATTTTTGGAAAAGTTCTGCGGGAATTCGAAGGATATTCAAAAAGCACTTTGAGGCAGCAGAAGTACCATATTACCATCCACACTCCTTACGAGATACTGTTGTGAAACAGTTTACTGGAAAGAATTTAACAGAAGAAGAAAAAAAAGCCTTGAGTCAAAATCTCGGGCACGAGAATGTGGGCACCACCTTTGGAGCCTACGGACATGGAAGAATGAACGAGGATCACCAGTTTGAAATTATTAATAAAATAAACTTAGATGCAGAAGATAAACCGTTAAATGCCGAAACCATCCGTCAAATTGTAGAAGAGGCAATAAAAAACAAGGGACCAGGTGTTTTAGAAAATTAATCAATTATTTTAACCACAAAACGTATGCTATATGCACTAACACACGAAATACAGATGGAAAAAGACAGGGAGTTATTGGACCACCTTATTCAAAGTCTACCAGGAAAAAGTACAAAGGTAGTTGAATTTATTTATTGTATAGAGATTGAATGGTCCGGAAAGCAGATTAAGGATTATCTATGCAAGAATATTGGCAAGAAAGATGGATTTTCTATTCAAAAGATTAAGGGACTCAAAATCACCTGGAACATTTAGATAGTAGGAATTTTTAATGGATATAACTTTACTTTTTTGCAGAGTTAGGGTAAAATGTTCTCACAATTCAAGACCTAAACTCAAGGCATAAAATCCTTGGGCATGGTCGCCAAAGTCTGGACAAACATAGGGACGGCTTCACCGTCTCTGGTATTGTTTGTCCAGTCAGTAGTCGAAAGGCTACTGGACACCGAAAGGTGTCACCAGAGATACGGTGGGCCTTTTTTGTTATTCAAAATAAATTTTTTATTTAACCTAATTATATGTACAAAAATATTGTCATGGGACTCTTGGTGGTAGGGCTTATTTTTATGACGTTTATCTACCATATACAAAAAAAACAATTTCGTGCCTATGTAGCACAAAATGTTCAGGAGCTAGAATTAGATAAACAAATTAATGATACGTTATTAGATAAGTTGGAGACATGTATAAATGAAAAATAATTTACAGTAAACTTATATTTATATGGAAACCCTGTTCATCTTGCTTTTTTTCTTGAGCGGTATTCTGCTCCTGATCGGTATCGTTACCCCAAAGACCATTTCTAAGTGGTTTAGAAGTGAGTTTTCTCGGAAGAAAGTACTTGGTGTTTTTGGTGGTCTGATGGTAGGATCATTTATCGCATTTGGTATCGTTGCTCCACCCGTTGAAAAACAGGTTGAAGATACTCCAACGTCAATACAAGAGCAGGAAACACCTGGTATTCCTGTTCAAGAAGTAGCGTCTTCTACCGAGCAACAATTGGCAACCACTACACCACCAGAAGAGTCAACTCCAGTTCCTGTTTCTCCAACAGAAACAACTACCACCAGTGAAACTCCCATTGTTACCACTCCAGCCCAAAAAACCGAACTTGAGAACACGAAAACTGAGAATACCGAAACACTGTACCTCGTTACTAGGGTAGTAGATGGGGATACTTTTGATGTGAATATCAATGGCCAAACCAAAAGGATCCGTCTCATTGGGGTAGATACCCCTGAAACGGTCGATCCTCGCAAGCCTGTTCAATGCTTTGGAAAGGAAGCCTCAAACAAAGCAGTGGAGCTTCTCCTGAATAAAAAAGTAAAACTGGACGCTGACTCCACTCAAGGGGAGACAGATAAATATGGTAGACTCCTGAGATACGCTATCCGTGAAGATGGTCTTTTCTACAATAAATGGATCATTGAAAATGGCTACGCCCACGAATATACCTACAATACACCATACAAATACCAAACTGAATTCAAAAAAGCCGAGCAAGAAGCTCAATCCCAGAAAAGGGGACTTTGGGCAGATAACGCTTGTCCTACAGCACCAGCAGAGGAACCAAAACCAGTAGTTACACCAACTCCTGTAGCTCCAGTTACCTCAGAACCCACCCCAGCAACACCTACTCAAAGCTGTACCATTAAGGGGAATATTAGTAGTGACGGAAGAAAGCTCTACCACCTCAGTAACTGCCCAAGCTATTCAAGGACGGTAATTGATGAGGGAGCAGGAGAAAAATGGTTTTGTTCTGAACAGGAAGCTACTCAAGCTGGCTGGACGAAGGCGGGGAATTGTTAATTTTTTGTGAAATAAAAAAGAGTTACTTTACGAATTTTCGACAATCATCCAATATAATAAGCATTTACCAGGTTTCGCTAGAGTATAAAAAAACACAAACCTTTACGGTTGTGTTTAAAGAACTAAAAGACCTGGCTAGATCGGCTTTTTTAAGTTGGGATTATTAATCAAACTAGTTTCAAGAAGTCGAATAGACATTGCTTGTTCACTTACATTATATCGTTTTGCTAGAGATGGAATATCTGAGACCTCTCTATCCAAATCTCTTTTAAGGATATGGTATGGGATAAGTAATTCACCCGCAAATACGTTAGCTTCTTTTTCTTTTTCAGAATTTTTATCAAAGGTGTCGTCTAAAATTTTATTTTCGTCATGTCCCATCACATAATGTCCAATTTCGTGGGCGATGGTAAATCGCTGGCGGACTTCGGCATGATTTTCGTTTATTCCAATAGCTAACAGATCTTCATCTTTTATAATTGTGCCTGAGATTGAATCTGGAAAATTTGGATAATAGACGATGGGCAAGCCAAAAAAAGCAGCTACTTTTTCTACATCAATAGGTGGTTCATCTACGTTTACTTTTTTTAAGATTATGGAAACTTTTTCTTCAATTTCATCTCTTATTTTCTTCTCCATAGAGTTTTTTGATTGCAAATTTTTTGAAATCCGAAATCAGATTTTGACTAACATCACTTCCGCCAGTACCGTCATATCTGAAATTGACAAAATTGTTATTTTTAGGAAAAAAATAATCAGACGAAATATTAAAAAAATCGGCTATTTTTTGAAGGTCCTCATTCCCCACTTTTCTATTCCCATTTTCAATATGAGAGATTTGCGCTTCAGAGTATCCCAGGTGGTCGGCGAGCTCCTTTTGGGTGCGTTCCTTCAATTTTCTCAGTTGTCTAATTTTTTCGCCAAACATATGTGTATAAGTATTATAATGTAATTTTTGTAATGTGTCAATACCACTATTATTTTGCTTATTTTAGCATATTTTATATAAAGTTAACAAAAACTTGCGTGAAATCGAAAGTTGGAGTATACTCCTTTTAAAGCCAAGAAACACGGCTGTAAGGGACACCGTGTTTATGAGGTTTTCGTGGGAAGGTTGATTCTTTACTACCCACGGAAGGTTTGACGAAAGATTTATATACTAGACCAGAACCATGAGATGCTGAACATGATTTTTTTAGTATAAAAGTCGATGAAGATTTTGTCAATACCATGATTTTTGACTACAAATTATCAAACAAATTATAACATAGTTTTCAAAAATCGGCTAATTCATAGAAGAATAGGTAATACTGGTAAACATATGGTACGAATAACTTGTATCAACAAAGACAATGGAGATCACTATGACCCTTACCTCGGTATAACAGATTTTGGATGGAAAGAGGAATCTACTGGAAAAACAGGTAAGTGCACTCGATCTCAAATGGTGACGTATTTGGAAGAAGGCAATACTGCGTATGTGGCAGATTCTCGAGGAAACGTAGTCTGGCTTGTCGTGAGGTTACGTCAAGGAGTCAAATATGTTAAGACTGAGTCTAATGGAAAAGAAACGGATAATTTGTTGGCTCTTTCTGAATGTTTTAGATAGGGATTTTCACGTGTTATGTACTGACGGAGAATATCAATTTCTCCGTCAGTGAAACCAGTAGATTATTACAAAAAAGGTATGGCTCAAACAAAAACCTCAACTTACGGGAAGCAAAAACAAAAAATTGTTCCTGTTAGAAGTTACAAGAGAAACGGTAAAAGAATACGTCCACATAGACGTTCTACACCAAATTAATTTTTATTGAACAAACACTATGGCTATAAAGAATGATGCCCCAGGCATGCGTGGTCAAAGAAGTCGTAACGAAAATGGTCTCTTACGTGATAAAAGGGATGATACCCATATGGGTACAATCGAAAAACAGTACGGTCGAGATTTCGGGGTAAGAAGTGATATGGAGTTGGGTACTTTTCTCGAAAAAAAAGGAGTTGAATCTCTCAACGATTTGATTAACGGGAAATAGTCTGTAAAAAGAAGGAGGAGTAAGTTCCTCTTTCTTTTCGTATTTACAAATACTAATATGACCAAAATTGAAAAAAGGGGAGCTATATACATCCGCGAATCTACCGAAGAGCAAGACAAAGGATTTTCTCCTCAAAACCAAGAGCGAACTATTAGGGAATATGCTAAGAGGGAGGGAATTGAAGTGTACGAAGTATATAAGGACCTCATTTCAGGCACTTCTGCATCTAAGCGTAGCGATTTTCAACGGATGATAGAGGATGCAAAACAACATAACTTCACCCATATTTTGGTGTATCACACGTCTCGTTTTGCTCGTAATGTCAAAGATGCTCGTCAGCATAAAGAGTTCCTCCGAGTAAAACTTGGTATTGACGTTATTTCCGTTACCCAGCCATTTGGAGATTGGAAACAGCCTACGGCTTTTTTGAATGAAGGGATCAATGAGCTTTTCGACGCTTACTATTCAAAACAGCTCAGTGAATGGATGAGGGGTGCATTCATGGAAAAAAGAAAACAGGGCTTTCAACTCGGTAATCCTCCTTTGGGGTATTACAAGAAAGTACTTGGATCCGACCCAAACACACATCGACCTATTTACGATAAAAACTGGCTCGTTCATGAAGAAGAGTCAAAGATGGTGGTTCGAATTTTTGAAATGTACGCCACGGGGAGGTATTCTTTGGCAGATATTGCACAGAAAATAAATAAAGAGGGAATTCAGACAAAGAGAGGAAGCCCATTCACGTATAGTTCTATTAAAGATATTTTGAGAAATCGTACGTACCTAGGGTATGTGTATTCGCCGAGGCGAGGGTATGCAGAAATACCAGGAAACCACACTGCTATTATTTCACAGGAGCTTTTTGACCGTGTAGAAGAAAAAACTCAGCAACGAAGAGGCAACCACGGACGGCCTATTGCCCAGCACCGTTTCTACTTGCTTCAGGGTGTTGTCTTTTGTTATGCCTGTCGGAAACATCTAAAGGATGATTCCCAGGGACCTCATGCCAAATTTTTGCCTAAAATGTACTGTGAGACGAATACATCCCATGGACAGGATCTGAAATTTTACGGTTGCAAGTTTCGACGAGAGTATAAAGATTGCCACCAAGATAACGTCAAATGCGATATTATAGACAAAAAAGTGGTAAATTTTTTGAAGGGGTTTTCTGTTCCAGATGACATAATTCAAAAGACCATTGTGAAACTAGAGGAAAAAATGAAGAGTTTTCAGACACCCTCTCATGAAAAGGAACTTGCCACTCTATTACAGAAGGAGAAGAGGCTCAACACTATGTATCTTGAAGTTGGCTCAATTTCTGATGAAGAGTTTAAGGAGCAAATGCGTGAACTACAAGCTCAGATCAAAGTCTATCGAAAACAGGGGATTGCTGGAGCAAGTAAAGGAAAGGGTAAAAAGGAGTTTGTCTCACAGACAGAGAAGTTTTTACAGGACTTTCCCAAGCTCTGGGATTCAATTGACGACGCTGAAAGGCGAGCGTGGATTTTGATGACCATTCGTCGAGTTTGGGTTCAGGGAAAGAAGGTTGTAGCCATAGAACCTTATGACGAATTTAAGGATTTGTTTGAAGAACATAAAAAAGTCTTGGGTCAGTCCCCGTTGGTCACCCCTGTGTGGAACTTCTAAAAAGTAAAAGCCCCCATCAAAGGGAGCTTTTTTATTATCTGTTTTTTTAGTTTTGAAGATCACAGGTTCCATCTGGAAGATACGTGCAGTCGTAGGGTGTGAAGGGGTTTGTATCATCAACATCCGAGTTATTGTATCTTCGTCGGTCTTCTTCAACTATGGCACAGTCAATATTTCCATCGGCATCTGTTCCACAAGGACCACTATCACCTTGTACGAGTTTGCTGACAAAAATGGTAATGCTATAGGCACTCAGGGTAATCACAAGACCTATAACCGCATGTTGGATAACTTTTTTTCCTTCGGAAATTTTGTCCTCAGACCCTCCGGACATAAAAATAAGGGAACCTCCATAGATAATATAGCCAAGGAGAAGAATTCCGAGTATGCCAAGGAAAGCTTGGATAATGCGTGCGATCGTTGTACGTGGGTCTTGTGGTGCGCCAAATCCTGCGCCTTCGCTTCCTGCAGCAGCTTGAGTCTGAGCATTGAGATCGGCTCGAAAGCTTCCTTCTTGTGCATTGACTTTGTCTGGAGAAGAAAATGATACAAAACTGAGTGCAAGGGCAACCGTGATAAGTATTTTTTTATACATACGAAAAAGATTATTCTACGTTGTTGCCAGTATCTCCAAAAAGTCCATCATCAACATTGTCACGGAGATCTCTCCAGTGGAGATCATCATTTTGTACTTCTGTTGGAGCTTCGTTGGTTATTTGTACGGCAGCTTTGCCAAGAAAGTAGGTAATGCTATAGGCACCAAGCGTAATAGTGAGACCAATTACAGCTGCGGTGATAGTTTTTTTTGCTTTTTCTACTTTGCCGTCATCTCCTGCTGCTGAGAGGAGTGTGTATCCTGAGTAAATAATCAGTGTGGTAAATACTATACCAACGAGAGTCAAAAGAACCTTGATAACTCCAGCGATAACCTCACGTGGGTCTGCTTTGCCAAGTCCTGCGATATCTGTGCCTGCATTGAGCTGGCCGCTAATTTGAGAAGCAAGGTTTGGTGGTGTTTGTGCAAACGAAGTATCTACAAAAACAAAACAGAATGTGAGGATAAGACAAAATGCGAAAAAAGATTTTTTTTCAAAGGAAAACATAGAAGGATTATTGTTGACCTGAAATGGTTTTTTCTACGATTCTACCGACAACAAAATTGGTAATACCATAGGCACCAAGCGCAATGATAAGACCGATCACCGCTGAACGAAGAATATTTTGTGCTTTTTCCACCTTGCTTTCGTCTCCTGAAGCGGTCATCCAAAGAAATCCTGCGTATACAGTGAGTCCAAGAAAAATGGTTCCAACGAGGGAGAGTGCGGTTTTGATCACACTTCCGATTGTCTGTGAAAGAGTGGTTTCGTCTGCTGCTCCAAATCCTGCCTGGACACGAGCATTTTCTGTATATTGATTTCCAAGATTGAGAGCAAAGGATGTGGTTGGAAAAAAAAGTGTTGCGAGGAGTGAAAATAAAAAGATGAATTTTTTCATAGAAATAAATTAAGAAGCAAAATTATCTCGCACATACTCCAGCGTCACAAGCATTAAAACATGCCTGTGGTTTGCCTGCGCAAGCATCAATACATCGATTGCATGCACCATCTATCATTTCTGGATTACCTGCAGCAGGTTGTTGAGCATTATCATTGTTAGCACCATTGGCAGGGCCCTGTGGTCCACTACTAAATCTTGATGTAACAAGAGTAGTAATAGCATAGGCACTCATAGTAAGAACAAGTCCAATAATCGCACTGGTAACAATTTTTTTTGCTTTGTCTATTTGAGATTCGTCACCAGCAGCGGTCATCCAAAGATACCCTGCATATACCATGAGTCCGAGGAAGATAATACCGACGAGCTGAAGCGCTGTGTTGATTACCTGTCCTGTAATACTTCCAATATCTCCTTCTTGGTATCCAGCAGCATTTTTGGCTGGCGTGAGATTTTTGCCAGCATCATTGAGACTGCCAAGAGCGTGTGTGCTTGAAAAAGGAAGAGTAACGAACATCATTACTGCAATAAAAAATGTTTTGTACATAAAAATAAAATTATGGATTGATACATGCTATAAGTGCATTGTCGCAATTTTGTCTACAATTAGGGAGTGCTTGTTCTGGGAGTGCATCACATGCGGCGAGGCAGGCTGAATTTGCTTCTCCACAGGCATTGGCAGGAGAATTGGCACCCTGTATAAGATTTTCTGTAACAAAATTGGTTGCTGCGTATGCTGCGAGAATAATGACAATACCAATGGCTGCTGCAACGACGGTTTCTTTTGCTTTGGTGATTTTGTCCTCAGCTCCTTTTGCTGTCATCCAGGTAAATCCACCATAAATCATAAGTCCAAGGAAAACCGTTCCAACCAGAAGAAGTGCTGCTTGTATAAATTGTCCTGTCGAAGTTTGGAGATCTGCCGTAGAAAGTCCGGTTGGTTCAACGGTTTTATTCAAAAAATTGTTACCAGCATCAAGGGTTTTGTATGCGAGTGCAGAAGAAGGTATCAACTGAGAAAGGAGTAAAATTGAAGCAATGATGCCAAATTTTTTCATACAAGGATTAGTTTTGAGGTGCTGATGGATCATTTTGAGCTGGAGGTGCTGGAGGAGCATTTGAGATAACACTCGTGGTTACGTAGTTGGTAATCGCATAAGAAGCAAGTATGATGATAATACCAATAACTGCTGCAATAATGGTTTCCTGTGCTTTTTTCACCTGACTTTCATCTCCATGGGCTGTCATCCAAAGAAATCCTCCGTATACCATAAGTACAAAAAATATTACAGAAATCATGGACAGTGCTGTACCAATAATATTTCCAGCAATGGTTGGGACATCCCGTGGGGTATTGGCATTCAAAAGGCCTGACTGACGGGCCGTGGTGTCCAGACCATAGGAGTCTGCATGAACAAGAGTAGGACTGACCGTTGCACTCGCGAGAGCTGTAAAAGAAAAAACGAGAACCATGAAACGCAAAAATTTCATAAAAGGAAAAATTAAATGTCGAGATCAACACCAGCTGTCGATTTGTAAAGACTTGAAATTACAAATGTGGTGATGGCATAAGAGCTCAAAATAATAACGAGGCCAATCACTGCGGCTGTAATCATTTTTTTTGCACTTGCAATATCATCATCATTTCCACCAGCTGTCATCCATTTGAACCCAGCATACATGATGATGACTGTGACAATGATTCCAAGGATACCGAGTCCTGTCTTGATGATGTTGGCTGCTGTGATACGAGGGTCAGCGTATGAGAGTCCGGTTTGTTCTCCATATTCAACTCCAATATCTACCTGAGCAGAAGCATGGACGAGTGGAAAAAAAGAAAAGACAAAGAGTAAAATGGCAAATATTTTATTTTTCATAAAAAGAGGGGGGTATAATTGGTATGAGGGATATGGTAAAAAAATACCAGCTCCATCAGATCAACTATCGGGTAAAAAACGGTAAACTCGGGGCACAGAGGAGAGAAGGGGAATTCCCGCTACTTCTCTCCTCTCTCCTCGAAGTTTTTTAAAGACCTTCAGCAATTTCTTGATCTGGATCTGCGCCTGTTTGTTCAGCCAAAGATCCAATAACAAAGTTTGCAATGGCAAAGGCACTCATAATGATAGCCAAACCAATTACACCTGAAATGATCATTTTTTTCGCTTCGCCTACTTTGTCGTCATTGCCACCTGCTGTCATCCATTTGAAACCACCAGCAAGGATAATAACTACTGCGATGAGTCCAAGAAGACTGAAACCGATTCGGATAATACCAGTAATCGTTTCAATAAGCGGTTTGTTTCCGAGTGCTCCATTGAAGCCCTCGTCTACTGCTTGAAGACCAAAGGTGTCTGCGTGTGCAAAAGAAGGTGCGAGCAATGCTCCGAAAGCAAATACTGCTACCAGCGCAAGCACTGATTTGTATTTGATCACGTTTGTTAAAATTGTATTCACATGTCTCACCCCCTTTCATTGTTAAGATAAAATTTTTTAAAAAATCAAGAAAATTATTTTGCAAGACCTTTTAAAATTGTATTTAGTATAGCATAGGCCCCAAAAATAATAAAGAGACCAATAGTTGAATACAGAAGGGTATTTGTACCACTTTGAACTTTATCAGCATTTCCTGCAGAAGTGAGCCATAAAAATCCACCATAGACAAAAGTAACAAGTGTAATAGATCCAACAATTCCAAGGAGTATCTGTATCGCATTTCCTACAATCAATTTTATGTTCACAGAGCCTTGTTTATTGCCACCATCTTGCGCACTTCCACCAATTGGATTTACGAGTTGGATTTCACTTCCGGCAGGTCTTTGAGCCTGAAGTGGCAGAAAACTTGGAAGAAAAAGAAGAGAGGATAAAATGACAAAGCTCAAAATACGAAATTTCATAAAAAATATATTAGAGAATACGAAAATCTCTTCCAACCTGGAGAACGTTGAGAATAAAGTTGACAATGAGATAAGCGCCAAAAGCTATAATCATCCCAACTACGGCTGCGACCAAAATATCTTTACCTTTTTTGAATTTTTCTGCGCTTCCAAACGAGAGAATCATGGTAAATCCACCGTAGACAAACATGACAAAAGCAACTGTGCCGATAATGGCAAAAATAAACTTGGCAAAATTTATTCCAAGGGTTACAAAGAGATTTATGTCAGCATTTTCTCCAACACAGCCATAAGGTTCGAATGCACAACGAGGGAGTATTGCTGGGACACCTTTTTTTTCTTCATCATAATAACCGGCAGGAGCATTGGTTTGAAAAGTGGTAGTAACCGCCGCATTTACAGCAGCACTTGCACCTATCCCTGCCGCTGGAGCAGCAGGACCAGCAGCAGCACCTGCTCCAGCCGCGGCAGCTCCGGCAGCGGGCAATTGAGCTTGTGCATTTGCAAAAGAAGTGATGCTCAGTAAACCACAGAGAATAAGAAGAGTTGTGCTGAGAGTTCGTTTGAAAATGGTCATAGGCTAGAGAGTTTGTTGTAATGTTTGAGCGGCTGTAATAATAAGCTTGGAATCTCGTTCTTCTTGGTCCTGTACTTCAATGTTATATGGTTTGAGGTATCCTGTAATCAGTTCTCGAAAAGCATTTTGTCCTGCTGCATAATCATTTCCTCGATACCAATTTTCGGCTTGGAGCACTTGCACAGCAAATGGAGAGAGAGGGTTTTCTTCATTTCTTTGCTCTTTGTTGTGAATACGAAGTGCAGATGGAACCCGTGTTTTTGTACTATAAGCTTTTATATTTTCTGGAGTTGAGAGAAAGCGAACAAAATCCCAGGCTTCATTTTGACGTTTACTCTTTTTTGGAACAGTTTGTACCCAGTAGCTTGCGATATTTGTAGCTGCTTCTGGACTGAGCTGAAGCATGGGAGTAAGAGCCAAATTCATTTGAGGTGCACGAGATTTTATTCGATCATAGTCAAACCCAAATCCAAAATAAAAAACAGATTTTCCTCGAACAAATTCGTCAAAAGCATTGTTTTGTGATTCATTCCAAGTATAGGCTTCTTTGTCACTGCGTGCAAAGTCTGTATAAAATCGGAGGGATTCAAGTGCTGGGGAAATATTTCTTCCTTCATTTTGTGCAAAGCGAACAGAACCATTTTCAATTATTTTTACGCCTTTTTGGGCCAAAAGGAGTGCATAAATATCAGGTGCGTTATCAATATTTTTTCCAGTACCGAGTGCTACGCCAGATTGGAGGAGGATATTTTGATCAGTTGGGTCGGTTTTTGTTGTAGCCTTTACTGCTTCTAAAAATTCTTCCCAAGTTGTGGGAGGAGTAGCAATTCCTGCCGTATCGAGAAGGTCTTTGTTGTAATAAAGAGCCATGGTATCTACGGTGAGAGGAAGACCGTAAATTTTTCCACCAAATACCACATCATCTCCCACTGTTTTGAGGTAATTGTTGCGAATGGTCGTCAGAGTCGGCATCAAATTTTGTTCGAGACTTACGGTAGTTTTTGGGTCAAGTCCTCCTGTGGTCTGAATATTGGCAACACTCACGGATGCGGGGATAGTGGAGAGACGTGATGCATGTTTTTGAAGATCACGTACATGAATAGAGATGATATCCGGTCCTACGTCATCTGCGAGTGCGGTAAGAAATTTTTCTTGATATTCCTCGTAGCGAAGCTGTCGGATATTGATGGTAACATACGGTCTGGTTTGTTTGTAGAGAGCAGCGAGTCTCTGGAGTTCGCTGACATTATCAAAAACTGTCCAATAATTGAGAGTTACTGGACGGGAGGCAGCTTGTTGTTCTTGCGTTGGTCCTTTGCAACCGAGACCTGTTGTGACCAAAAGACCCAGGATAAGAAGAAGAGAAAATTTACGCATAGGACTAGAGTGTTTTTATTGGGTTTATTGCTTCAAAAACAAAATTTACCAAAGCGTAACTGCCAAATATGACAAAGATTCCGAGAGCACCATAGAGGATAACATTTCTGGCTTTTTCTACTTGAGAAGCATTTCCTGCAGAAGTGAGCCACAAAAATCCACCATAGATCATCATCGAAAGGGCTATGGTTCCCATGATGCCAGTGGCCATTCTTATGGCGATTCCCAAAAACCCTTGAATGGATGTGGCTCGGAGTTTGTTGAGGGACATCAAACTTAACGTGTGTTCGGTAAGAGGAGTTCTTTCGCGTAAAATTTGTTCGTTTAGAGGTTCAAGATCTTTGAAGTTTTGATTGATTGTAGGTTCTATTTCTTCATTGGTAACCCAGCGACAGTTGATCATTTGTCCATTTGCGGGATCATTACGATCAAAACATGTATCTGGAAGTTGGTTGGGGATTGTATTCAGAGGAGTGGCAGGATCATTTAGGCTGCACAAACATTGACCAGTACTTTGAAGTGCATCAACTCTGCCTTGGTTCACTCTATTTTGAGCAGAAACAAAATCAAAACATGAAGAAAAACGGTCTTCGAGTCTACAGAATTTTCGATCCGCATATAAACAAAATTCGAGACACTCTCCTGCTTCTTCAACTTCAGTACAGTTAAGAGGAGGATCATCAGGTGTTTCGCCTGCATATATACAAGGGAGTGCCAAAACTTTATCCGGAACAAAAAAAGCAAGGGAAGCAAAAAGAAAAACAGATAGTGCAAAAAATTTTGTCCATTTTTTATTCATACGCTATGGATTTTGATGAAGTAAATCAAAAATTTCTTTTTTCATTTGTTCATCTTTGAGTGCAAAATGAAGGGCTGTCTTGAGGAGGGCGAGTTTATTGCCAGTATCAAAATATATTCCTTCGTACTCATAGGCAAAAAATGGTTTTTTGCGAGCAAGAGTATTGGCAGCATCAGAGAGCCAAATTTCTTTATCTTTTCCTGCGGTTTGTTTTTCGAGGATTGGCCAGATATCTTTGGTGAGAATATAGCGCATACCACCGACAATCAGGCCGTGAGGGGAGACATCTTCAATCGGAGGTTTTTCTTGAAATTTGCTTACCTTATAGATATTTTTTCCGAGGGGTTTTCCATAGACATTTCCGTATTTTTTGGACATGGCTTCTTTGTCAGTAATTTTTTGGACACCAATAACTGAAGAATTTTTCGCTTGAAATACTTTGATGAGTTGTTTGATGACAGGTGTGCGAGAGTCAATAATACTGTCTCCAT